>ENA-UOYK01000334-UOYK01000334.1-marine-metagenome-genome-assembly--contig:-NODE-334-length-16588-cov-4.157652_pt1 | contig 16588 bp, 23 predicted proteins | sample MGYA00238174_ERZ767213 | MGnify/ENA primary metagenome ERZ767213 (study PRJEB28944, sample SAMN06267167) | marine metagenome | isolation source: Columbia River Estuary | place: USA:Columbia River Estuary...
CTGTAGCTCAGTTGGTAGAGTCCAGGATTGTGATTCCTGTTGTCGTGGGTTCGAGCCCCATCAGCCACCCCAGTTTTAAATGCATTGAATCAACAGTTAATTGACGATATAGTCATTTCAACTTTAATTAATGTTTAATGCATTCATGGACGATCAGCAACTTCTTCGATATAGCCGTCATATCTTATTGCCTGATATTGAATATCAGGGGCAAGAAAAACTTCTTAATAGCCATATACTCATTGTAGGTGCAGGTGGTTTAGGTTCACCTATTGCAATCTATTGTGCAGCTGCCGGTGTTGGAAAAATGACGATATGTGATTTTGATGATGTAGATTTAAGTAATCTACAAAGACAAATCATTCATGACACACAATCAGTTGGCATTAATAAAGCCTCTTCTGCAAAACAGTTTATTCAATTACTTAATCCAGATGTAGAAGTGATTGCTGTAACAGAAAAACAAACTGAAGCAAGCATGAAAGTCATTGCAAAAGATGTAGATGTCATTATTGATGGCTCAGATAATTTTACGACACGCTATGCGCTTAATCGAATCGCAGTGTCATTAAAGAAGCCACTAGTTTCAGGTGCTGCCGTGGGTTATGAAGGTCAGATTAGCGTCTTTGATATGAGACATGATAAGAGTCCTTGTTATCACTGTCTATTTCCAGATACAGGCGACCGCAGTGAAACGCGCTGTGCTGATAATGGTGTTTTTTCACCCACAGTCGGCATGATAGGCACTGCTCAAGCTGCCGAAGTCATGAAGATTATTTTAGGCATAGGCGAGTCTTTAGAGGGGCGCTTATTATTGCTTGATGTGAAATCGATGCAATGGAAAAATATTCAACTTAAAAAAGATCCATCTTGCGCTGTTTGTTCTAAGTGATTTTTTATGGCAGACATCTGCCCTGAGGCCTGATATCACTTATCCCTATGTTAAAATGAATCTTTAACGAATCCTCTATGTGCTTTATTCATGGAAAATAATCTCTCTAAACCTTTTAGCCCAAAAGATATTGAAAGTCATTGGTATGATTTTTGGGAATCAAAAGGCTTTTATCAAGCAGGCTTAGATACTAAGCAAAAAAATTCATTTTGTATTTTATTGCCGCCACCCAACGTCACAGGAACGTTGCATATGGGGCATGGATTCAATCAAACACTTATGGATGCATTAACACGCTATCACCGTATGAAGGGCGACAACACCTTATGGCAGCCCGGTACCGATCATGCAGGCATTGCAACACAAATCGTTGTTGAAAGACAGCTGGATAAAGAAGGTATTTCAAGACATAGCCTTGGACGAGAAAAGTTTTTAGAAAAAGTATGGGAGTGGAAAGCCTTCTCAGGCGGCACGATCACAGAGCAGATGCGTAGACTTGGTACTTCACCTGATTGGTCTCGCGAACGTTTCACGATGGATGAAGGTTTATCAAAAACGGTGACAGAAACATTTGTCAGTTTATTTAAAGAAGGACTGATTTATCGCGGTAAACGTTTAGTAAATTGGGACATTCAATTACAGACAGCCGTTTCTGATTTAGAAGTAGTGCAAGAAGAAGAGGATGGATTCTTGTGGCATATTCAATACCCACTCGCATCTGGTGATGACCATTTAACTGTTGCTACCACTCGACCTGAAACAATGCTGGGTGACGTTGCGATTATGGTTCATCCTGAAGATGCACGATATCAAAAACTTGTTGGCCAAATGGTAAAACTTCCTTTATGTGATCGTGAAATTCCAATCATCGCAGATGATTATGTTGATCAAACATTTGGGACGGGTGTTGTTAAGGTAACGCCCGCACATGACTTCAATGACTATGCTGTAGGGTTGCGACATAAGCTACCTATGATAAGTGTGTTGACGCTCGATGGACATATTAACGAGGCAGCACCTAAGGCCTATCAAGGGCTAGATCGATTTGCTGCACGTAAAAAAATTGTAGAAGATTTAGAGCTCCAAGGATTTCTTGTTAAAACTGAAAAACATAAACTTAAAATTCCACGAGGTGATCGAACAGATGTGGTGATCGAACCAATGCTGACTGATCAGTGGTTTGTTGCCATGACTAAAAAAGGCCATGATGGAAAAAGTATTACAGAAAAAGCCCTTGATGTTGTGAAGACGGGTGAAATTAAATTCTTTCCAGATAACTGGGTGAATACTTATAACCAGTGGCTGAACAACATTCAAGATTGGTGTATTTCAAGGCAGCTTTGGTGGGGCCATCAAATCCCAGCTTGGTATGGTGATGAAGGTCAGGTGTGGGTTGCGCATAATGAGGAAGAAGTAAAAGCCTTAGCTTTAAAAGATGGCTATCAGGGAAGTTTAAAGCGTGATCCAGATGTTCTAGATACTTGGTACTCATCAGCGCTATGGCCTTTCTCAACCCTTGATTGGACGCCTGATTATCCAAAGGTGTCAAACCCAGCTCTCGATCTCTATTTACCCTCGACGGTATTAGTGACAGGTTTTGATATTATCTTTTTCTGGGTCGCTCGAATGGTCATGATGACTAAACACATTACTGGAAAGATTCCATTTAAGCATGTTTATGTGCATGGACTCATTCGTGATGCAGAAGGCCAGAAGATGAGTAAGTCAAAAGGAAATGTCTTGGATCCTATCGATTTGATCGATGGCATTTCACTTGAAGCGCTTATTGAAAAAAGAACAACCGGGCTTATGAATCCAAAACAAGCCGAATCAATTACTAAAAAAACACGCAAAGAATTTCCAGAAGGTATCGCCGCTTTTGGCACAGACGCCTTACGTTTTACTTATTCAAGCTTAGCGAGTCCTGGACGTGACATCAAATTTGATCTTCAACGTTGCGAAGGCTATCGAAATTTCTGCAATAAATTATGGAATGCGACACGTTTTGTTCTTATGAACTGCGAAGGTAAAGAAAATGGTTTTGGAGAATGCGTAGAGGGTTATCTTGAATTTTCAAAAGCTGATCGTTGGATTGTGAGCGAATTGCAAGAGAGAGAAGTGGCTATTGAAAAAGCATTTTTAGATTACCGATTTGATTTATTGTCACAAGAACTTTACCAATTTGTTTGGGATGAATTTTGTGATTGGTATCTTGAGGTTGCTAAAGTTCAATTGCAAATGGGAAGTGAAGGAGAGCAAAGGGCGACACGGCGAACACTTTTACGCGTTCTTGAGATTATTTTGCGATTAATACATCCAGTAATGCCTTTTATTACCGAAGAAATTTGGCAAACGATCGGCCCTATGAATGGAAAAAAAGGCCCTTCGATTATGCTAGAGCCTTATCCTCAAAGTGACAGCAAAAAAATTGACCGAGAAAGTATTCAATGGATGTCTACTTTGAAAGAGATGGTAGATGTGTGCCGAAAACTTCGCGGCGAAATGAATATTTCCCCAGCACAAAAAATTCCACTTGTGATCGCAGGAAATAAAAAGTCACTTGAGCTCTATGCACCCTATCTTAAAGCACTTGCTAAATTAACTGATGTTGAAATTGTGGAAGAACTTCCAGCAATCGATGCGCCAGTGATGTTAGTGAAAGACTTTAAATTGATGCTTAAGGTTGAAGTAGATGCTGCAGAAGAAAAAGAAAGAATTACAAAAGAACTTAATCGCATTCAAATTGAAATCCAAAAAGCTAAAGGTAAGCTAGAAAATGCCAGCTTTATAGATAGAGCCCCTGAGGCAGTGGTAGCACTAGAAAAAAAACGCTTAGAAGAGTTCTTAGAGAGCTTTGAAAAGCTTAATGTACAACTAAAAAAGTTAGCTTAAACGACGTTTCTTGATAAAGAAAGTAATGACGCCATCTTCGTCTTGAAGAGATAAAAGTTCATGTCCTGTCTGGCGACAAAATGCATCAAAATCTTTTTTGCTTCCAGGGTCTGTGGCAATAATTTTTAAGACCTCATCAGATTTAATTTCATTCAAACCTTTTTTACATCGCAAGATCGGAAGTGGACATTTAAGTCCTGTTGCGTCAACTTCATAATCATAATGCATATTATTTAAGTGCTGAGAAAGTGAAGCCGGCATTTGCCCAAGCAATAATACCGCCCGCTAAGTTATACACGTCATGATAATCATGTTCAGCTAAATAAGATGCTGCGTGAGCTGAGCGAATGCCGCTATGGCAATAAAAAACAATACTAGATTTTTTGGAAAGTTTACCGAAAGCTTGAGGAAGGCTTGAAAGCGGAATATGTTGCGCACCTTGAATAACGCCTCTTGCAACTTCATCATCATTTCTTACATCAATTAAAACTAAATCATCTTGCTTGAACATGCTGTGTAAGGTTGCGGCATCAATGGTCATAAAAGCACTCATGAGGATAACAGCTTAAATATTAAAGAATTTTTTGAATGATCAGCGCAATTACATTTGTTGCAGCTAGCGCTTGAAGTCCCCAGAGCGTGAATTTCATCCCTTTCACTCTAAGTTCCATATTAGGTGTTGCTTCCAGAAAAGCTTTTGCATAATAAAGTCGGCCCGCAGTAAATACACCACCTAAAAGTAAAACAATCGTCCAATGAATATGGTTGGCTTCAAGGCATCCTAAGAGAATAAGACCTAAAGGAACATATTCCGCAAAGTTTCCGTGCGAACGAATCGCTTGTTGCAAGTCTTCTCGACCGCCATCACCCAAAGACACTTCATTTTGACGTCTTAGGTTAATGACGTTTAATGCTAATTTAACGTATACAAAGGTAAGAATAGCGGCGTAAATAGCAGTAAGTTTTAACATGATGTTTAAATTGAATAATCTAAGATGCACTCATTATAACATCGAGATGAGAGCGATATAAAAGGGCGCTTAGTTAATTTTGAGTGCAATAGCTTCTTGAAGTTTGAGCGACAGGTCTTTTCTTGATTGCGAAGGCTTGACCGGATGCCCAATATGTAAAATGACCTCAATTTGATTGGATTTAGCCACTCGCTTAAAGGATTGAAGTAAAGTCGTTGAACCATGAAAGCTCGTGCGGTTTGTAAGAACTTTATTTTCCTTATATTTGATTGAGAGAGGTAAAAGTAATTTGTCAGACTCAAAGGCTGATTGAAATAAGCTGCTCTTAAAAGGAAGCACTTGGTATCCGTTTGACGTAATGCCTTCAGGGAAAATACATATTGACTGTTTTTCATTTAAAAAGTGATGGTTCATCGCTTGGATGACATCAGGTAAATTTGATTTACGATTACGGTCAACAAAAATGGCACCTGAAATTTTAGCCAGCATCCCAATAATAGGCCATGTTTTGACATCCGATGCTGATACGAATGTGACAGGCTTTAATGAAAAGATCACAGGAATATCTAGCCATGAAATATGATTTGAAACGATAAGATAACTATCTTTACTTAGAAGCTTTAAAGCTTCGCCATTGAGTGTAATTTTAATCTTTAAAATACGTAGGAGACGTTTCGCCCAGTATTGAATAAGAAGATGATGGATGTTTTTTGGAAGAACAATCATCGCGATACAAAGAATTAGTGCGAGAAGTAAATGAAACGCCATGAAAACAGATTTAAAAATAAAGTTCATAGTGGATTATAAGAGTTCGATGCCATAAGGTTTTAGAATTTTTGCAAAAATATAAAATGTAACTAAAGTAATGACAACAGATATGCCAAGTGTTGGCCAAAAACCAAATCGTTTAAGTAAAAAAGGAAATGCTAGGAACATGGGTAACGTAGGTATGACATACCAAAAAGTATACCAAGCATGATTTGCAATTTTAGATTCCGGCTGTTTTTCTAAATATAGCCAAATTAAAGTTAGCACTGTCACAAGAGGAAGCGCTGCGATGAGCCCACCTAAACGATCACTTTTTTTAGCTACCTCAGAAATAAAAACAACCATACCTGAGGTGATTAGAAGCTTAAATAAAATCCACATTACATTTCTTCTTTCATTAATTGAATGTCAGGCTTTTCTTCAGGAAAGGCCTTTAAATAAACTGCCAAGTCTGGATCAAGCGTATCCCAATTGACCAAGCTTGCTACTTTTTTATATATTTCATGCATAAAGCGATTTCTGTGCTTACAGAAATTTGTAAGATGAATGAGTTCATGACCCGTTTCGATTTTAGCAGGATAAGCTGTTTGGCCACTTTGAATTGTTTTGGCACCAATTTTATACGACCAATTAACAGCTTCAATCCATAAGCGAAAGTAGATAAACCAATCTCTAGGGGCGTCATAATCAATGCCAATAAATTTGTTAATCACGTGCCCTTTAAGATCAAAACAAAGCATAAAAGCCACAATCTCTTGAGAAGACTGGTGTCTTAAGACAATAAAGTGCGCTTCTTTTTCGCGAGAAATAAATTCAAAGAATTCGGGTGTTAGCTCTTCAAATTTAGTTTTACCTTTTGAATAAGTTCTTGAGAATAGTCGGTAAAGCTGATGAAGGGTTTGATTGTCAGGCAAATGAACTATGCTGACATCCAAAGGAGCTGGAAGTGCTTTCTTTAGCTTTTTTAGAAATTGGTCTCTTCTAGACGATTTGAGAGAGTTTATATAATCGTCAGTATTTCCCCCTTCAAGTGTTACAAGTGCCGACGGAAAACTTATAAGCGGGAATAATTTTTTAGATTTGGAAATGGTGGCAAGTGTTTGATGGTATATATTTGGAAAGTCTTTCCAAACTAACATAGCTGCTTTGTATTTTTGCGCTTGTTTTTCAGCAGCCTCCTGGACACAGAGAAAAATATCATCCTGTGTTACTGTCTGAGCTTTTAAAATTTTTGGATCAATCCCGATATGCCCCTCATCAGAGCCGGCACTGCCAATAAAAAAAGTACGTTGATATAAGAAAGACGGGATGATTTTGCTGATTAGCTTTACGATTGGCAAAATCATCGGAGGCATCACAAGCTCAATGGGCACATCCTTGACGAAAGCAGGGGCGATGGCAATTGGCTCTCCATTCAAAGAAATCAGACCATAGGTAAAAGTGAATTGCTCTTCTAGGTGTGCACACTCGAGTGATCTATACCACCACTGACCTTCGTACGGTGCTGGAAAACAACTATCCCAGAGCGCCTGTGGTATTTGCGATTCAGAATTAAGCCATTCAAGAGAGAGCTGTTGTATCATCTAACAGAATTATACTTAAAACGTCGTGATTCTAGACTTATGCAGAAATTTTTATTTTTTTTAATTACACTTTTCTTTAGCGGGTTACTTTTTGCAGTTCATTCAGATTACTGTGTGAACTGTGAGCGGGATAAACATGGGCATATTAAAAGAAGCCTAGAAGCCAAGAAAGCTTTTAAAAAAATGCAACCATGTCCATCAACAGGTAAACCTTTTGGAGCTTGTCCCGGTTATATTATTGATCACGTCATTCCTTTAAAGCGAGGTGGCATAGATGCTCCATCAAATATGCAATGGCAGACTGTCGAAGAATCAAAAGAAAAAGATAAATGGGAATAACTTATTATATGAAACGCAATTTCAAGTAATATAATCTATATTATGGGACGACAAATATTTTATATTGATTATCCGCAAGAGCATCAAGGTGATGCATTACATGCTTATCAATGTAAGTTTTGCAAAATAGATACGGTAAAAATTAATGGATTACTTGAAAATCATTTGCCAAATTGTAACTATAGAGTTGAAAAAGAAAAAACGATTACTGAGTAAGTCCTCGACCAATTAAAGCAGCACCAATGACACCAGCTGAATCACCCAGCATGTTTTTAACAATCGGCGTTGAAGGCGTGTCATTAAAAATACGTGCATAAACTTCATCAATACCTTCCTTGTATAAACTTTTTTCATTAGAAAGACCGCCACCTAATACAACAATATCAGGGTCTAAGATATTAATAAGATTAGCCAAGGCTTGACCAAAGCGCGCATAAAAATCTTGTTTAATATTTTTTAGGGCTTCGTCTTTCGATGGCGCATTAAAAAAATCAATCGCTGAGAGCTTCTTACCTGTTTTATCTTGAATTCTTTTTTCTAAACCACCCCCCGATATAAAACTTTCTACACAGCCATTTGCCCCGCAATAACAGGGGTAGCCTTGAGGATCGATCACCATATGACCCCATTCACCCGCGATATTTTGTGGCCCCTGTCTAATTTTTCCATCAAATACAATGCCACCACCACAGCCTGTTCCCATGATGACGCCAAACACAGAGGGATATCCTTTACCTGCTCCCATTAATGCTTCTGCAAGAGCAAAACAATTAGCATCATTTTCAATCACGATGTCATGGACTAGCTTGTCTTCAAGAAGAGATTGAAGTGGCAAGCTGTTTAAGCAAAGTGTATTAGAGTTTTTAAGTAGATGTGTTTTCTTTGAGATCGAGCCAGGCGTTCCTAAGCCTAGTGAATGTGTTTTATTCTGTATAGATATGAGCGCTGTTTTATAGAGCGAATGAATTTGCTTAAAGATATGCTCGCTCCCTAAATGGGCTTCTGTGAGTAATCGCTCCCGAAAAATAATCTTGTCCTGACTGTCTAAAACAGCCACTTCAATTTTAGTGCCACCTAAGTCAATACCGATATGATAATTAGATGTCATTTAATTATTTTGAAAATGACGTCTGATATACCAAACGATGAAAATGATTGCACCACCAGCAATCACATAATGAAATTCGTGAAAGTAAACTTTTAATGAGTCCCAGTGCTCACCAAATACCATGCCTGTGTATGCAAGTGCCCAGCACCAAATAAATGAGCCGACAAATGTGTAGATAATAAACTTAGTCATATTCATACGCGCAATCCCTGCAGGAAGTGCAATAAAAGTTCTTACCGCTGGAAGAAGGCGACCTAAAAAGATAATGATCTCACCATAATTTTTAAACCAATCATCTGCCATCCTTAAATCTTTTTTAGAGATGAGTACGAAACGGCCATATTTTTCAGCAAGCTGTCTGCCACCTGTTTTTCCTACATAGTAAGCAGGTATAGAGCCCAATACACAGCCTAGCGCACCCATTAAGGCGACTATCCAGAGCACCATCTCACCTTTAAAAACAAGATATCCTGCGAAAGGCATAATAATTTCGGAGGGCAATGGAATGCAGGCTGATTCAATCGCCATCAGTAATACGATACCCCCATATCCCATAGTGGATATAACACTCATAATCCAAACAGCTAATAATCCAATTAATTTTTCTAGCATCACACATAACCTAATATAAGCTGATATCGAATTCTATCTTATGTTTCATAAACCTTTAGTGAATCTGCAAATTTTTACTATAATGAATTACACAATTTTTAAAAAAACATATATGAAACATATCACGCTATTATTTTTATTTGTCTTGCTCTCAAGCTGCAGCATGATGACCTATACGAATCAGAGTAAACTATCAAATACGAGCAAAACTTATATTATTAACTGTGCTTTTTGGGATGCTTGTTATGCAAAAGCAGAAAAGTTATGCTCAAGCGGGTATAGCCTTGTAGATAAATCAGCAAGCTTGCCTTACAGTCTAGAAGTTTCATGTAAGTAATTTTTGCTATCAAAAGACCAAATCCATCATGCATGAAATAAATGCGCAAAAGCTAAATACGGTAGCTTGGCAGTTTAATCATAGCTATACAAAATTACCCAAAGACTTTTTTGTCGAACAACTCCCAGTAAAAGTATCAAATCCAAAACTTATTTTATTAAACGAGCCTTTATTAAAGGCTTTAGGTTTAGATAAAGAAGCCTTAAGTCCTGAGGCTTGGGGCAATATTTTTTCTGGGAATGAACTTCCTGAAAAAGCACACCCTATTGCAGAAGCATATGCGGGACATCAGTTTGGACACTTTGCGTTATTAGGCGATGGACGGGCTGTTCTCTTAGGCGAACACATTAACCCAGAGGGGAATCATTTTGATATTCAATTTAAAGGATCAGGGCAAACGCCTTACTCTAGACGTGGTGATGGTCGCGCCGCATTAGGACCTATGTTAAGGGAGTTCATTATAAGTGAGGCGATGAATGCACTGAATATTCCCACCACAAGAAGTTTGGCAGTAGTGACAACAGGGGAAAGTATTATGCGGGATGAAGTGTTACCTGGTGCGATACTTACGCGTGTAGCAAAAAGTCATATTCGTGTAGGTACTTTTCAATTCGCATCCACATTAAATGATATCAATAAATTAAAAGCACTCGCTGATTACACGATTGATCGCCACTATCCTGAGTGTAAAGCAAAGGACAATCCCTACCTTGCTTTTTTAAATGCAGTGATTGAAAGACAAGCGTTGCTTATTAGTCAATGGATGCATGTAGGTTTTATTCATGGCGTTATGAATACAGACAATATGTCCATCAGTGGCGAGACAATCGATTATGGGCCTTGCGCGTTTATGGATCGTTATCACCCTGAAACCGTCTTCAGCTCCATTGATCGTCAAGGTCGTTATGCATATTCGAATCAACCACCTATAGCGCAGTGGAATCTAGCAAGATTTGCTGAGACTTTAATTCCGCTTATAGATCACAATGCTGATAAATCAATTGAATTAGCTTCTCAGTCTGTTAATAATTTTTCAGACCAATTTCAAATAGCATGGTTAAAAGGTATGCGACAAAAGCTAGGTTTATTTAATGAAGAGGGAAGCGACATTGAATTAATCAATGAATTATTAGTGCTTATGCAAAAAAATAAAGCTGACTATACGCTTACATTTAGACATCTTTCATCCGATGCGATTTTAAAGGATGCTATTTTTAAAGATACATCATTTAAAGTTTGGTATAAAAATTGGCTCCATTGCATTCAAAAACAAAAAGAAGGTGAAGAGACATCAAGACTCAAGATGTTAAAATATAATCCAGCAGTCATTCCGCGTAATTATTTAGTAGAGAAAGCTTTGTCGCTGGCAGTGGCGGATCAGGACTACAAGTTTTTAAATGATTTTACAGCAGCGCTTTTGAAACCCTATGAGGACTCGCACGTATTTAGCGAGCCACCTATAGAGGAAGATAAGTCTTATAAAACATTTTGTGGCACTTAAAAAATCACACATGAGGCACTAAGCCTTATGTGTGACGATCGAAACTATTTCTTTTTCGTAGCTTTAGGTGCTTCTTTTACTTTTGAAGGTTTAGCAGACTTTATAAGGAGCGCTTTAAGATCTTCAAGGTCTTTACTTTGAGCCGCTACTTTTTCTTCCAATTCAGACATAACAGCTTTCTTTTGTGCGTCAGCTTTTTCATAGTCAGTTACTTTTTGGTTAAGCGTTGCAATTTGACCATTTAAATTTTTAATTTCTGCAGTTTGTGAGCTCAATTGATCTTCCGCGTTATAAGCGCTATATGAAAAGTAACCCGCTACCGCGATTAAGATTGCAATGATGATGTTTTTAAAAGTGCCAGAGTTTTCCATCTATGATTCCTTCTTGATTATGTTAAATTTAAAAAGTATTCGTTTACATACATACTCTCTTAGGTAGGCATGATATAAGAAAGTTCAGCAATCTCAAAGCGACTGAAAGCTTTTGGGAAAATAGAAAACCCGCTTAAAAGCGGGTTTTCTTTAAAACAAGTAATCAATTATTTTGAAACGATCACTTTTGTAGCTTTTGAACAGAGCTCAACTCTTGATTTATCTACCATACCTACAACATCTTCTGAGCGAAGATTAGCTTGCAAAAGAGCTTTCTCAGCTTCTGTTTGAGCTTTGCAAGCAAGCGCAAAATCCTTATTTCTAACAGCGATGTCGCTTAAATTTTGTAAGCGCACTGCGCGTTCTAATTCATAAAGTTTTTCATTGCTTTGAACGAATGTGGACGCAGCCACCGTAGTTGATATTGCTGCAACAGCAGCGACAATAATAAGACTTAAACGTACTGACTTTTTCATTTCTTTATCCTTTTGGGTTGTATTAATTTTGTACACTTTTGATGTACATGATCATATTAGTTGATAATTGTTAACAAATTATGACATTGGCATAGCTCTTGGATTGTAAGGGGAGTGGAGAGTCTTATGTCTAGAAAGCGCTCTTAATGAGCCCTCTAGATTTTTTTAGAAAAATTACTATGCTATAAATAAAAAAAGCCAGCGAGCGCTGGCTTTTAAATTTGATCTAAATTATTTAGATTGTGTATTTAGTGCCTTGCTGCAAAGCTCTTGATTGCTCTTATGAATCATGCCAAGCAAGTCTTCAGACTTGGAGTGAACTTTACCTAGATATTCCTCTGCCTCAGTTTGTGATTTACAAGCAAGGACATAATCTTTGTTACCAATAGCGATTAAAGTTAAATTTTGTAGGCGTGAAACAGCCTCTAATTCTTTAATCTTTGTTCTGGCGTTAACATATTTAAATGCGATAGCTGCTGTAGCAACTAATCCAATAAGTGCCACTGCTATTGTTACTTTTGTATTTTTTTTCATTACTTCCCTTAGTTAATGCTTTTTTTAAAATTTGAATGGTGGCCAGGGGCAGAATCGAACTGCCGACACGCGGATTTTCAATCCGCTGCTCTACCGACTGAGCTACCTGGCCATATAGAACCTCACGATAAAACCGTGAAGAAGCGGAATTATAGCAAAAATGCTGACTTTTACCGAGTTTTAGGGGTCAATTTATCCAATTAACGAGACCAATAGAGCGAGCCACTTTGCTGGATGGGAAGGGCAGTAAAGAAAATTTATTTTTTTACAGATTATCTAAATTTAGGGCTAAAATTTACTTTGAAAAATCTTTTTACTTACCAGGATTAATATCATGAGCGTATTAGAAAGTTTCAAAAAGTTAAAAGCAGAAGGAAAGAAAATTGTAGTTGTTACTTCTTACGACTACTGGAGCGCAAAGATTCTTAACGAAACCGATGTAAGTGGTATTTTAATTGGTGACTGTTCGTCTATGGTCATGCATGGCCATGGCGACACATTGAGTTCTGATGTAGAAACCATTGCGATGCACACCCGAGCGGTGAGAAAAGGAGCTAAAGATAAATTCCTTATTGCTGCTATGCCTTTCATGAGTAATAGAAAGGGGATGAAGGAGACAATGGATAACGTTGAAATCTTAATCAAGGCTGGAGCCAATGCACTCAAGATAGAGGGTGTTGCTGGAAACGAAGAGCTCTATGCGCATCTATCTCAATCAGGTATTCCTACAATCGGACACATTGGGCTTACACCATCTCACCACAATGCAATCGGTGGATTTAAAGCTCAAGGTAAAACTATTGAAAGTGAGCTTAGTCTCATTGAAGAAGCCAAAAAACTTGATAAGCTTGGATGCATAGCCATCGTTTTAGAGGCTGTCCCACAACACGTAGGTGCCTCGGTTAGAGACGCAGTTTCTATCCCAGTTGTCGGTGTCGGAGCAGGATTAGACGTAGATGGACAAGCACTGGTTTTTCAAGATGTCCTAGGATTCTCTACAGACTTTAAGCCTAAATTCGTAAGAACATACCTGAATGGAGCCGATCTTATCAAAAATGCCATAAATCAGTTTGCAGCAGATGTCCATACAGGGGCATTCCCATCAGCAATAGAAACCTACGCACCGTCTAAGGAACAGCTACTTAAGAAATAAACAGTTTATTTAAGTTCAAAGCTTACAACAATAAATACTTAACACTTTTTAACATTCTAAAAAGTGTAGGTTTTATTGGGAGTAACGCAATGTGTCAAAGGTATATCTAGTTCAGTTATATTTTCTATGTCACTACACGGCCCAAAAAGGCTGATTCCAATTCTTTTTGCATCATTGTGTAAAGAAGCAAAAAAACGATCGTAAAATCCTTTACCGTAACCTACCCGATAACCTTTAAGATCAAAAGCCAGAAGAGGAGTGATTACAACATCAATAGCATCATTTTTTTTCCAAATAGGATCAATTGGTTCGGTAATATTATTTTTTGTTTGTTTTGTTTTGGTATCAGGTCCAAATTCTGCATTTTTTAATGTGCCCTCTTCAAAGTTACTAACAGGCACGACAACATTGATATTATTTTCCCAGCAATACTGAATGATTAACATAGTATTTATCTCACCCTTTGAGTAGATGGGTAAAAAACAATGAATACACTCAGGCTTAAATTTTTTAATAAGCTCAATAGTATTTTGGATAAGATGAGATTCTTCTTCTTCAAATACGGCAGCAGGAAGTTCTTGGCGCTTTTTTAAATATGTTTTTCTAACTATATCTTTTTTCATAATAAAAGTTGTCAGGGTAATAAGGAAGTGGTGGTCAGATGGAACCTCACAACAAAATCGTGAAGAAGCGCAAGTATAGCAAAAATAGCTCTTTTTATCTTACTCCAAGCAGGTATTGGTTAATCCAGAGCTCTATAGCGTCTAGTTCAGTGACGCAAAGTGTTGAAGGCTTTATTCGTTATAATTATGATATGAAATCCTATAATATTCTCTTTCTTTGCACCGGCAATTCTGCCCGAAGCATTTTGGCTGAAGCGTTAGTAACAACTTTAAGTGGCGGTAAATTTATTGGTTATTCAGCAGGTTCTAACCCAGCAGGACTTGTGAATCCTTTTGCTTCCGAGTTAGTGATAGAAATGGGTTATCCAAAAGAGAAGTTACGATCCAAGAATTGGGATGAATATAGTTTGCCTGATTCACCACAAATGGATTTCATTATTACGGTATGTGATAACGCAGCTAATGAAGCATGTCCTATTTGGTTAGGTCACCCTTCAACAGCGCATTGGGGATTTCCTGATCCTGCGAGCGTTGAAGGAACAGATGCAATTAAACGAGAAGCATTTCAAAAAACATTATTAGGATTAACAAAAAATATTGAAGCACTTATTCATTTACCTATCGACCAACTAGATTTATTATCCTTAAAGAAAGCTATTCAAGACATCCATGATGAATAAAAAATATTTAACAGAATTCTTTGGCACCGCAGCATTATTGTCTGTCATCACAGGCTCAGGTCTTATGGGGCAAGCACTTTCCTCTGGCAATGATGCTGTGACACTGCTTGGTAATAGTATCGCTACCGGGGCTGGCCTTTATGTATTGATTATGATTTTAGGTCCCATTTCAGGAGCGCACTTTAATCCACTAGTCAGTGTGATGGCTTACACCCACAAACAATTAAAACGCAAAGACTTAGTACCTTATATTGCCGCGCAAATCTCAGGCGCAATTTCAGGTGTTTGGATAACACATTTGATGTTTAACTTACCTATCATTCAAACATCAACAAAAATCAGAACTGGATTGGGTATTTGGGTAAGTGAAGTGATAGCAACACTGATATTGCTTACAGTGATTTATCTAGGATTAAAATATGCCAAGAAACAAATTGCAATGATTGTGGCTTTAACAGTGACTGCAGGCTATTGGTTTACTTCATCGACTTTCTTTTGTAATCCAGCTGTGACATTCGCCCGAAGTTTAACAGACACATTTGTAGGTATTGCCCCACAAAATATTTTAGGATTTGTCATTCCGCAAGTTATTGCGCTCATTCTCATACTTCAAATCATTAAAAAATAGTTTTATAAGCTACTTCCGCATATAAATTAGATCTAAAGAGAGGTGAGATGAGCATTATTTTTTGAAAGAGCATTCTAGAACACCTACAACCTCTTCCCCAAGATATACCATCATCGCCCCATTTTCTCTATTAAAAGTATAAGCGTATTTATCATTCCAAAAGCGCATACTTTTCTCGTCAATAGATACTTTAGTTTGGGGGATTTTATTGACTATAACAATTTGCTTTGCTTCATCAAATTGCACTGACAAAGCTCCGCCATCAATTGCATTACAAAAACTAGTCTGCATTTCAGCATATAGATTAGATGCAAAGAGAAGTGATAGAAGTAAAGTTAAAAATTTCATTTCATATCTTTCATTAAGTCAAATCGCTGTTTCGGTTGCGGCTGAAAAAATAGCGCGTGGATTGAATAAATAAAAAAACTGTAAATCCTAGCGCTTAAATATTTATAAGACAGAAGCTTTATGCGAAACAAACCGTCTTTTAAATAAAGATTGAATGCCCCAGTAAGCCAAAAGGTAGCTCATCGTATAGATAAAGCTTTGTGGTAGATATTCCCATCCTGTTTGAATACTTTCTTTGATAGTGATATCAGGGAATGTACCAGAGAGTAAATTATAAGTTTGAGTTGACATTACAAATGTTATTAATGTTGCAACAACACCAAACCCCGCAAATTTTAAAAAACTTTTCGTGTTGGCAATGCGCAAACCAAAAAACCACATTATTACGTAAGAAGCTAGCAATCCTAAATAACCTAAGTTGATTGGGATTTGATATGTGTTATTCATTGATAGAGCTGCAAGATCAATTACAAAGCTAAACGCAAGGAGAGAAATAAACCATTTAGGTTTTTTTAAAAGCATGCCGCCAATTAAAAAAATTGCAAAACTTGCATCTGGAAGCGAAATCGAACTTAAAAAGTGATCACCTCTAGTTAAGAGCATTAAAAATATTAAGGAACCGAAGAGGTAAATATTAGTATTTTTTAAATATGCAATAAGTGTCATTAAGAATTCCTTTTGATAAGCAATAATACTTCAACTAATCTAAAAGTCATAGCGTAAATTCGCAAATAGACTTCTTCCGGGGGTTTGATATTTAAAACCACTTCTG
>ENA-UOYK01000336-UOYK01000336.1-marine-metagenome-genome-assembly--contig:-NODE-336-length-16552-cov-2.437147_pt1 | contig 16552 bp, 13 predicted proteins | sample MGYA00238174_ERZ767213 | MGnify/ENA primary metagenome ERZ767213 (study PRJEB28944, sample SAMN06267167) | marine metagenome | isolation source: Columbia River Estuary | place: USA:Columbia River Estuary...
TGTCATTGTGGGTGATGAGGCCAAGCTGCGCTATTTTGCCCACGGAATCCATATCCAACAAGTCGGCGGCGGCGATACCCGTCCGTTGCGATAGTCGGCCAAGGTCAATCCCTTCTGCTAGCCGCAATCCCATCAGCAAGCTTTCGGTCGCGCGCGTCGCCGCATCGAGATATTCTTCGCTGCTGATGCCATGCGTATTGCGTTCAACAGCCGACAGGAAATTCTCAGGCTTTTTATGGCGCTGCGTTGCGGTGTTCAGCCGCCGTCCATGTGCACCCGGGCCAATGCCGATATAATCATCATAGCGCCAATAGCTTAAATTATGGCGGCTTTCGTTGCCGGGACGGGCATGATTGCTGATTTCATAGGCCGGGATGCCTGCGGCCGATGTCATTTGTCCAGTCAGTTCATATAATGTCGCGGCATCATCATCATCGGCGGGGATGAAATGGCCCGTGCGGACCAAAGTTTCAAAGCGCGTGCCCGGTTCAATCGTAAGCTGGTACAGCGACATATGGTCGGTGCCAAAGGACAAAGCGCGTTGCAACTCCGCTTCCCATTGGGTGGCGGTCTGGTCAGGCCGCGCATAAATCAGGTCGATATTCACGCGCGCGAAATGACGCTGCGCAATGCCGAGGGCGTCTAGGCTTTCCGCAACCGAATGTGCGCGGCCCAGAAACGTCAGCGCGGCATCGTCCAGTGACTGAAGACCTAGCGATACGCGGTTGACCCCCGCCGCCGCGAGGTCCGCGAAGCGTGCTGCCTCCACCGAAGACGGGTTGGCTTCCAAAGTGATCTCAATATCGTCTGCAAAGCCCCAATGCCTTTCTGCGGCGTCAATCAGCGCGGCGACAGTGGAAGGCGGCATCAACGATGGGGTGCCGCCACCGAAGAAGATGGACGTCAGCTTACGTCCCGATGTCAGTGCCGCCTCATGTGCCATATCTGCCAGCAACGCCGCACACCATGCTGCGTCGTCCACCGTGTCGCGGACATGGCTATTGAAATCACAATAAGGACATTTGGAAACGCAAAATGGCCAATGGATGTAAAGGGCGAGGGGGGTGGCCACCAAATCTCCTCGTTTTAGGAGAATATAGCCGCGACCAATTTGCGGAATGCATCCGCCCTGTGGCTCATCGCGTGTTTTTCTTGTGGGTCGAGTTCGGCAAAGGTCTCGCTGCGGCCTTCTGGTACAAACACGGGGTCATAGCCAAAACCCAGCAACCCGCGTGGCGGCCATGTTAGGCTGCCCTGCACACGGCCTTCGAAAACTTCCTGATGTCCGTCGGGCCATGCAAGCGCCAAGGTGCAAATGAAATAGGCGCTTCTGTCGGTGTTGGGACCGATTTCGGACAGCTTGCCCTCAACCTTGCCCATCGCCATATACCAGTCACGCCCCGGCCCGCCTTCGAAAGCCTGTTTTTCCGCCCAGTCGGCGGTGTAGACCCCCGGCGCACCACCCAAGGCGGCAACACACAGGCCACTGTCGTCGGCAAGGGCAGGAAGGCCCGACCCTTGCGCCGACGCATGGGCCTTCAGCAAAGCATTTTCGGCAAAGCTAGTGCCGGTTTCTTCAGGCTCGGGCAGGTCAAGTTCGCCAGCGGATACCGGCTCTATACCAAAAGGGGCGAGCAAGGCACGGATCTCGCGGACCTTCCCAGCATTATGGCTGGCAATGACCAGCCTGCCAGGTTCAAGTTTGCGGTGATTCATAACGCTTACCTCTGACTATATAGTCCGTCGCCCCAGCCTGTGCTGGAGCGACGGCCCCTTACTTGACTGCTTCGGCCTGCGCGGCGAAAATCCGGTCGGTTCCCATGCGCGCAAGGCGGAGCAAACGGAGCAGGCCTTCTTCGTCATAGGTCGCGCCTTCGGCAGTGGCTTGCACTTCGGCAATCTGGCCACCTTCGATCAGAACGAAATTCGCATCGGCATCGGCGTCGGAGTCTTCGATATAATCCAAGTCCAAAACGGGCGTGCCTTTAAAGATGCCGCAGCTCACCGCGGCAACGCGGCCAGTAATAGGATCTTCCTTAATCGCGCCTGAGGCCAGCAAGCCATTGACGGCAAGCCGTAAGGCAACCCACGCGCCGGAAATCGCGGCGGTGCGTGTGCCGCCATCGGCTTGCAACACGTCGCAATCGACGGTGATTTGGTTCTCACCCAACTTTTTTAAATCTACGACAGAACGTAAAGAACGGCCAATAAGGCGTTGAATTTCCTGCGTGCGCCCGGACTGCTTGCCCTTGGCGGCTTCCCTCTGGCTACGCGTATGTGTCGCGCGGGGGAGCATGGAATATTCCGCCGTGACCCAGCCTTCACCCTTGCCGCGCAACCATGGTGGAATGCGATCTTCGACGCTGGCGGTGACCAGCACGCGGGTGTCGCCAAATCCGATAAGGCAGCTGCCTTCGGCATGTTTGGTGAAATGGGTTTCAATCGAAATGGCCCGCATTTCGTCTGGCGCACGGCCGGAAGGACGCATGATAGTCTCCTGATAATGGGTAAGAGGCTGCCATAGCCTGCCCCGCTTGCTTTGCAAGTGCGCGGTGCGCTACACTGTCGCGGTGAGCCAAACACCTATTCATGAATTGAATGACCGAACACGCATCATTTTTCGGATGGTGGTGGAGAGCTATCTTGACAATGGCGCGCCCGTTGGATCGCGGACGGTGTCCAAATTTGCAGGATTAAACCTGTCGCCAGCCTCGATCCGCAACGTCATGCAGGATTTGGAGGAAGCGGGCTATCTCGCCTCTCCACATACCAGCGCCGGGCGAGTGCCTACCGAAAGCGGCCTGCGTCTGTTCGTGGACGGCATGATGCAATCGGCGGCGCTATCGGTTGAGGAACAACGCGCGATTGAATCACAAATCCGGGGCGATGGGCCGATCGAAGAGGCGCTGGCAGCGGCAACGTCCGTCCTGTCGGGCCTGTCTGCCTGCGCCGGTATCGTGTTGGTGCCAAAGCGGGACGCTGTCCTAAAGGCATTTAGCTTTGCGCGCCTGTCCTCATCCCAAGTGCTTGCGATCATGGTCGGATCGGACAACAGTGTTGAAAATAGATTGGTGTCGATTGATCCGGCGATCAGCGAATCCATGCTGTCGGAGGCTGCGAACTATATCTCCGCCCGCCTGTCTGGATTGACGCTTTCCGAAGCTTTGGAGCGGCTCGACAGCGAAATTCGCGCCGAGAAGGCGGAACTTGACGTCGCCAGCCAAAAACTGGTGCGTGATGGGCTGGCGATCTGGTCGCTCGATGCGAATGACCGGCCAGTGCTAATCGTGCGCGGGCAATCGAACCTGATCGATGAAGCTGCCGCAGCTGACCTCGACCGTGTCCGGCAATTGTTGGACGAGCTTGAGAGCAAAGAGGAAATTGCACGGCTGGTCGACAGCGCGCGTGAGGCGCAATCAACGAGGATATTCATTGGTTCGGAAAATAATCTTTTCTCGCTTTCAGGATCGTCGGTCATCGCCGCGCCCTATCGGGAGGCGGGTGGTAAGGTCGTTGGCGTGATTGGTGTGATCGGCCCGACGCGGTTGAATTATGCGCGCATCGTGCCGATGGTGGACTTTACCGCGCAGGCGCTGAGCCGTTTAATTCGTCCAGCTTAAATGTTGCCCGGGTTGATGAAATAAAATTGCTTTCTATATGCAAGCAGCAACAACCGACCATGCAGTCGTAACGTAATTGGGTTAATCAGGTTTATGACAGAGAAAAAAACAGCCGCAGCCGATCCTGCTGTAGAAAAAGAACTTGAAGGCGTGCCAGAGCATATGAAGAACGATACGCCAGAAGCGACCGATACGGCCGATGCGCAGATTGCGGCGCTAGAAGACGCGCTCGCCACTGCACAGCAAGAAGTTTTATATGCGCAGGCCGAAACGCAGAATGTGCGTCGCCGTATGGAGAAAGAGGCGCAGGACGCACGCGCTTATGCCGCGACGGGCTTTGCCCGCGATGTGCTGTCGGTGTCCGATAATCTGTCGCGCGCCTTGGAGTCAATTCCCGCTGAAATGCGCGAGAGTGAGGCAATGAAGCCGCTCGTCATCGGCCTTGAAGCGACGGGCCGCGAGTTGGACAGTGTCTTTGCCAAAAACGGCATCACCCGTATTGCCGCAATGGGCATGCCATTGGACCCCAATCAGCATCAGGCGATGGTTGAAATTCCCACCACCGATGCCGAACCGGGCACCATCGTTGCCGAAATGCAGGCAGGATATATGATCAAGGACCGCTTGCTACGCCCTGCTTTGGTTGGTGTGGCAAAGGCTGCCGAGTAATCTTGCCCGCATCATGACCAGTACGCCGGGGGTGGTCTAACGCAACGCGCTCGGCTAACGAGCGCTCGATATGACCGCAACGGCAGTTTCCACGGGCCATCAGTCCCCTTGGCGCGATGAGCTTCGCGCGACCTTGTCGCTTGCATGGCCATTGATCCTGACCAATCTGTCGATGTCCTTGATTGGCGCGACCGATGTGGTGATGGTGGGTTGGCTCGGGCCAACCGAATTGGCGGCGGCGTCATTGGGTTTCAACCTGTGCATGACGGCGGCGATTTTCTGCATGGGCCTCGTCACCTCGACTGCGCCGATGATGGCGAGCGAGCGCGGGGCAAAGGCACATTCCGTGCGCGATATCCGCCGCACATTCCGGCAAGGACTTTGGGTCGCGGTGGCGATCATGATCCCGATCTGGCTGATCTTGTGGCAGACGGAGGCCATATTGCTGACGCTTGGTCAGCAAGCCGAACTTGCGGTCAAGGCGCAAAGCTATGTCCGCGCCTATATGTGGTCAATTCTACCATTTTTGTGGCTGATTATCGCGCGTAATTTTCTGTCGGCGCTGGAGCAGCCCTTATGGTCGCTGATCATCGGCATATTGGGCGTTTTTGCCAATGCTGCATTCAACTATGTTCTGATTTTCGGCAAGCTCGGCGTGCCAGCCTTGGGCATAATCGGCGCTGGTATTGGTAGTATCTTGGCGAATGTTTTCATGTTTCTGGGCATGGTCGCCGTCATCACTTACCATCCCAAATTCCGGCGATATCATCTATTCGGGCGTTGGTGGCGTAGCGATTGGCCGCGTTTTCGGGCGCTGTGGAAACTGGGCTTGCCGATTGCCGTGACAATGGGATTGGAAGGTGGCGTGTTTGGCGTTGCGGTCATGCTCATGGGGTTAATCGACACCGCCTCAGTCGCGGCGCACGCCATCGCGCTACAGGTTGCAAGCGTGACTTTCATGGTACCAATGGGCCTTGCGCAGGCCGCGACGGTGCGTGTGGGCATTGGTTATGGCCGCCGCGATCTTGCGCTTATCCGCCGCGCCGGTTGGACCAGCTTTGTCATGGGAACGGGTTTCATGGCGGCAATGGCAATGCTGATATGGCTGTCGCCCGAATTGCTGATTACGCTGTTCATAGACCGCGATGCTGCGATTAATGCAGAGGTGGTGCAACTGGCCATCAGCTTCCTCGCCATTGCCGCCTTGTTTCAGATTGTCGACGGCGCGCAAGTCGTCGGTGCCGGTATGCTGCGTGGGTTGCATGACACCACCGTGCCCATGCTATTCGCGGCCTTCGGCTATTGGGTAGTGGGCATTGGTGTAGGCGCGTGGCTGGCATTTTACCAAGGTTGGAACGGCGTTGGCATCTGGGTTGGCTTGGCGACCGGGCTTGGCATTGTCGCCGTGCTGATGCTCGTCCGCTGGTCGATGCGCGCGCGGCTTGGGTTGCTGCCTTTAGAAGCTTAAAATTTCATCATATTGCGATAATGGCGGCGCACCTGCGACCTTTGCTCCGTTACGCAACAGGAATATGTGCCGGACAATCTCGGCCTGCTGCTCAATCCCATATTGTTCCAGCTTCCACCCGGGTTGCAGGCGGTACGCATAGCGACTGAATGGGTGTCGCCGCAATATTAGGCATATGCCTTTCTGATATTGCCACACATGTACCAATTCATGGATAAAATGGCCTTGTAAGCCAAGGTCACGGTCGCAAAAATCTGCGCAGAACAGGTCGCTTTTCGGGTGGAACCACAAATGGCCGTTTGGGGCCATGGTGACCCGCCGCGGCTGGAACCACCAATATTTGCGATTGTGAATCCGGATGCGTTGGTAATCGAGCGCCGAGCCGAACACAGATTCCGCCAGCGCCCGTTCCCGGACCGTCATTTGCCGGCCGGACTTATGCGGGCCGAGCATGTTTAAACAAAATCCGTTTCAACATCCCTTAGCCGTCAATTGCCTTTTTCTCGTCGGGGTCCGTGCCATCGACTTCCTGCACGCGTGCTTTCACCAATATCCGCACATTATTCGAAAACAGAAATTCGGTCTCAATCACACCCAAGCGGCGGGGGATGATGTTGACGCCCCACATCATCACATGCTTGCCACCTTTTTTGAAGGCGACTTTGTCCCCAGCAGGGATAAGCACACGGTCCATAGGCGCCATGGTCACGGCGCCAGTTTTTGCATCTACCGTGACATCGTGCATTTCGACACGAATGGCCGATGGTGAACTGACGCGCAGCAAATGCACATCCTCTGGTCCACCATAGACATTGAAATGCATCGCCGACGGGTTGTTGTCGACGGGCGATAAAGTCAGCACCGCTTCCTTCACCTTTAACTGCGGTGTCGGGCCACATCCACCCAGCAAAAGGGCCGCCGCAGCGGCGCTAAATGTGAATATACGTCGGTTCATAACCTTCTCCTTTTGCTGTTAGGTGCGCCGGATGGCGCGCCCACCGTATACAGAGTTTTTCCTTAACTTTTTCCCTATCTAGGAACGCCGAAGTCTTGTGCCAAGAGAATTGGCACCTATATCGCCGCTACAACGTCACGTTATGCGGAACCCCAGTGCCTGATAGGGCTGGTGCGAAACGGGACAGGGTAAAGTTCAATTTTTAAAATTTCGGGGTAAGTTTTTATGGCTAAAGTTATTGGTATCGACTTGGGCACAACAAACAGCTGCGTTGCGGTTATGGACGGCGGCAAGCCCAAGGTCATCGAAAATGCAGAAGGCGCACGGACAACGCCATCGATCGTGGCCTTTGCTAAGGACGGCGAGCGCCTTATCGGCCAGCCAGCCAAGCGTCAGGCGGTCACCAATCCGGAAAGCACCATTTATGCGGTGAAGCGCCTTATCGGCCGCCGTTTCGATGATCCATTGACCAAGAAAGATATGGACCTCGTTCCGTACAGCATCGTCAAGGGCAAGACCGGCGATGCTTGGGTTAAGGCAGGCGGCGAAGAATATTCGCCCTCACAAATTTCGGCCTTCACTTTGCAAAAGATGAAGGAAACGGCGGAAGCTTATTTGGGCGAAACCGTCACGCAAGCGGTCATCACCGTTCCCGCCTATTTCAACGATGCCCAGCGTCAGGCCACGAAAGATGCTGGCCAGATTGCCGGCCTTGAAGTGCTGCGTATCATTAACGAGCCAACCGCTGCAGCGCTTGCTTATGGCATGGACAAGGATGAGAATAAGACCATCGCGGTTTATGACCTTGGTGGCGGCACGTTCGACATCTCGATCCTCGAAGTGGGCGACGGCGTTTTCGAAGTGAAATCGACCAATGGCGACACGTTCTTGGGCGGTGAAGACTTTGACAGCAAGCTTGTCGAATTTTTGGCAGCAGACTTCCAAAAAGCCGAAGGCATTGACCTGACCAAGGACAAGCTCGCGCTTCAGCGTTTGAAGGAAGCCGCTGAAAAGGCGAAGATTGAACTGTCATCGACACAGACGACTGAAGTCAACTTGCCGTTCATCACCGCTGACCAAAATGGTCCAAAGCACCTAGTGAAGACAATCACTCGTTCCGACCTTGAAAAGCTGGTTGATGACCTCATCAAGCGCACGCTGGAGCCTTGCAAAAAGGCTTTGGCTGACGCTGGTCTGAAGGCCGATGCCATTGACGAAGTCGTCATGGTTGGCGGTATGACCCGCATGCCAAAGGTACGTGACGTTGTTAAGGCGTTCTTCGGCAAGGAACCGCACACCGGTGTGAACCCTGACGAAGTTGTTGCCATGGGCGCGGCCATTCAGGCAGGCGTGTTGCAGGGCGACGTTAAGGACGTGTTGTTGCTTGACGTAACACCATTGTCGCTTGGTATCGAAACCTTGGGTGGTGTGTTCACCCGCATGATCGACCGTAACACGACGATCCCGACAAAGAAGAGCCAAGTCTATTCGACGGCGGAAGATAACCAGAATGCGGTTACCATCCGCGTGTTCCAGGGCGAGCGTGAAATGGCGGCGGATAACAAGCTGCTCGGCAATTTCGACCTTGTTGGAATTCCACCCGCACCGCGCGGCGTGCCGCAGGTTGAAGTGACATTCGACATTGATGCCAACGGCCTCGTCAGCGTAACCGCAAAGGACAAGGGCACGGGCAAGGAACAGCAGATCAAGATCCAAGCTTCGGGCGGTTTGTCCGACGCTGACATCGATCAGATGGTCCGTGATGCCGAAGCATTCGCTGAAGAAGACAAGAAACGTCGTGAGGCTGCGGAAGCCAAGAACAATGCCGAAAGCCTTGTGCACAGCACGGAAAAGCAGCTCGAAGAGCATGGCGACAAGATTGACGCTGCGCTGAAGGGCGAAATCGAAGCGGCGGTTGCGGAAACCAAGACTGCCATCGAAGGCGGCGATGCAGAAGCGATGAAGGAAAAGGCAACTGCCTTGGCGCAAATCGCGATGAAGCTTGGTGAAGCCATCTACAAGGAAGAGCAAGCTGCGGCATCGCCGGGCGCTGCGACCGAAGAAGCCCCTGCCGACGACAATGTCGTTGATGCCGAATTCTCCGAAGTCGAAGACGACAAGAAAGACTGATGTTGAAAGTTCCCGACGGTCGCCAGCGAAACGCAGCGACGGTCGGGAAGCCGGGGGGTAGTCAGTCATGAATCTTGACATCGATTATTACGAATTGTTGGAAGTCGAGCGGACAGCGGACGAAAAGACGCTGAAGTCCGCCTATCGCCGGATCGCGATGGAATGCCATCCCGACCGCAACCCCGGCTGCGACCAATCCGAAGCCAGATTTAAAGCGGTCAGCCAGGCCTATGATGTCCTGAAAGATCCGCAAAAACGCGCGGCCTATGACCGTCTTGGCAAAGCCGCGTTTGAGAATGGCGGCATGGGTGTCGGCGGCCAAGGCGGCGGCGGATTTGGCGACTTTTCCGATATATTCGAAAGCTTCTTCGGCGATGCCTTTGGCGGACGTCAGCGTGGCCCCGCACGCGGGGCAGACTTACGCTATGATCTCGAAATTTCGCTCGACGAAGCGTTTCATGGCAAGGATGCCGAGATCACCATCGACGTGGCGACGGCTTGCGGCACCTGTGAAGGGACAGGCGCAACGCCGGGTTCGGGCAAGCGCCGTTGCAACCTGTGTGCGGGTCACGGCAAGGTGCGCGCGCAGCAAGGGTTCTTCGTTGTCGAACGGACATGTCCAACCTGTCATGGCCGGGGCGAGGTTATTGAAGACCCCTGCCGCGCCTGTGCGGGCGAAGGCCGCAAGGACGAACGCAAGACCATAAGCGTAAATATTCCGCCTGGCGTGGATGAAGGCACCCGCATTCGGGTTGCGGGCAAAGGCGAAGCTGGGCCTTATGGCGCGGCCGCCGGTGACCTCTACATCTTTATCCATCTGTCGCGGCACAAGGTGTTTGAGCGCGACGGCACGACATTGTTCTGCCGTGTGCCCGTAAGCTTTACCACAGCCGCGCTGGGCGGCGAAATCCGTATTCCGGGCCTCGATGGTGCTGAACACCTCATCATCGTTCCAGAGGGCATCCAGTCGGGTAAACAGCTGCGCCAGCGTGGGGCAGGGATGCCCGTCCTCCAAGGACGTGGACGCGGTGACATGGTCATCCAAATCGATGTTGAAACGCCGTCCAAGCTGTCGGCGCGCCAGAAAGAGATATTGCGCGAGTTCCGTGAAACCGAAACCGGTGAGGAATGCCCGCAGTCGACGGGTTTCTTTGATAAGCTCAAAGGGATTTGGGACGGCATCGCGACGTGATTGCGATATGATGAAATGATCGGTCAGATTGCGATCTGATCAATCTCGTTTCGCAACGATGCGATGAGGGGCTGGACATATTTCAGCCGATCTTGCTCCTCATCCAATATCGCATGGAAGACGAGCCGTTTGTATGCCCGCACCCTGTTTTCGGCGAAGTCATGACCGGCGGGAAGGGACGACACCAAAATGTCGATGAGCCGTTCCGCCCCGTGCAACCGCCCCCACAGATAATCATTCTCGCGATAGGACCGGCTGAAAAACGCGCCGAAATTGTTGAATTCTATGCCCTTCAACGTGGCTGCAGCGCCACCTTGGCGGATGGAGTTGCAATCTTCTGGTGAAATGCGGTCGACTTTGACGGGGTCAAATTCATCGAACCCTTCGTCCTGCAATAATGGCAAGGTCGCGATGTCGTACAGCGCATAACCCAGATAACCGAGAAGCATGGCCCGCCGCGCCTCCACCGGCAGGGCGAGGAGCGCTGCGCACAATATCGCATCCACACGCAGGTCGGTTTGGACGAGGTCGCGCTGTGCCGCCAAATGGTCCATGAGTCCGGCTGGGTTGGTGACGCCCGCCTTTGCCGCCATGGCGAAATCGACGCCGAGGAATTCCGCCGTTTCCAGATCCAGATACATCGCCAGACAGCGATAAATAGCATCACGGATCTGTGTGATGTCCTTTTCGGGTACGTCGATGACATTTTCGACCTCCTCCGTCAGATGCCGTGCAAGGAAGCGGAGCCGGCGAATTCTGAACCGTAGATCATGCGTGCCAAAAAAGGCGATGGACTGTTTGGTCGCTTGCTTGCCGCTGTCATGCGGCATGCTGTCCAATCCCCGTGTCCTGATTTCGGCCCACAAAGCCGCTCTCAGGTCGCGGAAAAACCCGTTATTTGCATCGGGCAGACTGCGCCGCGCGGTGGCGACAATATCGTCGACGACGCCCGCAAGCTTCAGATGGCCATAAGCCCGATAGCTGAAGCCAGCGGCAAGTATCGCCTTTTCCTGCGCAGATTGACGCCATTTCTGCATACGGACGGCAGTCGGCTGGCTTAGGAACCAGGTCTTGCCCAGCAACGCCTCGACAGTGGTTTCGACTTCGTCCCGTAGGCTGTCGATCACCTGCCGCATCCGTTCGATCCGTTCCGACCGGCCCGTGATTTTTTCCAAGCTATCGCGTATCGGTTGCTCCCGCGGGATGTTGGATGTCGCGCCAAATATCGTTGCGAAAAAGCCGGGCGGTTTGCGCGGGTTGTCCGCGCTGCCATCTGCGTCGCGCCGACCGAAGCGGAAACTTGGCCGGCCGGGCTTTGGGTCGATATAAACAAAGCGGCGGTCAACCTCGCGCCGCGCGGGGCGGTTGCGCAGGGCTGTTATCGCCTGATTAAACGGGGCGTTGGCGAGCACGGAACCGTCAATCAGCATCGTGTCTTCCGCTGCATTGGCCGCAAATTGCTGCGGCAATATGCGTTTCAGAAATGCGTTCCGCCCCAGCCACGGCACATTTTCGCGCGCAAGCAGGCGGTCAAGCTCACGTACCGAAAAGGGCGGGAACGCACCCGGGAAGCTTGCGGTCGCGCGTGCCGCAAAGATGAGTTCAGCCATATCGGCAAGGCCCGTCCGCCCGCGTGTTGAGAAGTCGACGGTGATCCGGTGCTCAGATTCCGTCACCTCGGGCGGGCTGTTCAGGCGCAAGATTTGATCATGCCCGTTAAAATCCGTGACCGTCACAAACAGGTCAAGCGGTTGGTTGATGGGCAAAAGCGGCGATCCGGCTTTGCTTGCCGCCATCGCCTTCAACGCATCCAACAACAGCTTGGAAAAGACATTGCCGCCAAAGGGGGGCGCGAACCAGCGGGCACGAACGAAGCGCGATAGCTTGGTTGCCACCTCTTCCTGTGCTTCCTTCGCAACCGTCCGTTCGACCGTGCCGCCGCGCCGCCGCAAGATCATCCACGCAATCGGTGTTGCCCAAAATTTCGAAAAGCGCGACAGCGGGCGGGCGTCGGGGTCAAGCAGGATGTCGACATCAGCCATTTCAAGCCACATATCCGTCAGCGGCTCCAGCGACTGCCCTGTGACAATCGCTTGGGACAGAAATATGCCGTTAATGCCGCCTGCGCTTGACCCGGCGATAATATCGGTCAGCACGCGCAGCTTCGTTCCGCTGACTTGTGATATTTCGGCGAGTAAGTCGTGATAGACGGACTCGCTGCCCCGGGCGGCAGGCGCTGCATCATGGAACGCGCGGCTGGAGCGGACCATATGCCAAATCTCGCGCGTGACGCCATGCATGTAGATGGCAAGGCTCACCCCGCCATAACAAATGAGTGCCAGCCGAAGTTCTTTTTCACGCATACCGATGGTGTGACAGCGCCAAAGGTCGTGCGCAAGCACCGATACGTGCTTTTTACGGCTTGAGTTCTTGATATGTTCTGATAGTTTCCGTCCATGGCAAAGGCAAAGCGGAAATATGTGTGTCAGGCATGCGGTTCAGAAGCGAACCGTTGGCAGGGGCAATGTGACGACTGCGGCGAATGGAATACGCTGGCGGAAGAGGCGAGCGCGACAGTCTTTGAGCTGAAGCATCATTTGCATTCGGGCGGACGTTCGGTGGAACTGTCGGGGCTAAATACCGATATCAAGCTACCTGATCGCGCATCGACCGGCATCGCTGAGTTTGACCGTGCGCTGGGTGGCGGCCTTGTGCCGGGTTCCGCGACGTTGCTGGGCGGTGATCCGGGCATTGGTAAGTCGACTTTGCTGTTGCAGGCGGCGGCCAATTTGGCGCGGCGCGGGCTCAGCGTTGCCTATATTTCGGGCGAAGAGGCTGTCGACCAAGTGCGTTTGCGCGCACGGCGGCTTGGGCTCGGCGATGCGCCCGTGCAATTGGCGGCGGCAACCTCGGTCCGCGACATATTGACCACCATGGGGAAGGGCGCGCCTCCGGCGTTGCTGGTGATTGACTCGATCCAGACGATGCACAGCGATTTGATTGAAGGCGCCCCGGGCACCGTCAGCCAAGTGCGGGCGTCGGCGCAAGAGCTGATCCGTTTTGCCAAAGAGCGTGGATCGGCATTGATGCTGGTAGGGCATGTCACCAAAGACGGAACGATTGCCGGACCACGTGTGCTTGAACATATGGTTGATACGGTGCTGGCGTTTGAAGGTGAGCGAAGCCATCAATATCGGATATTGCGCGCATCGAAGAACCGCTTTGGCGGTACCGATGAGATTGGCGTTTTCGCCATGGTGGAAGAGGGCCTGACAGAGGTTGGCAACCCAAGCGCGTTGTTCCTGACCGACCGCGCCGAACAAGTGACTGGCGCAACGGTGTTTCCGGCGTTGGAAGGGACGCGGCCAGTGCTCGTTGAAATTCAGGCGCTCACTGTGCGGCTATCCAGCGGTGCGACGCCGCGCCGCGCCGTGGTCGGATGGGACAGCGGACGGCTCGCCATGATATTGGCGGTGTTGGAGGCGCGCTGTGGCCTTAGCTTTTCGACGGCTGAAGTATATCTGAACATCGCTGGCGGATATCGCATTTCGGACCCGGCGGCGGACCTTGCGGTCGCGGCGGCGCTGGTATCGGCCCTTGCCGAGCGGCCCTTGCCCTCTGATGCTGTTCTGTTTGGGGAAGTCGCCTTGTCTGGCGAAATTCGGCCCGTCGCGCATGGCGCATTGCGCTTGAAGGAATCGGCCAAGCTTGGCTTCAGCCGTGCACTTGTTCCGCCATCGGTGAAGGGACAGTCGGGAATTTCGACGCAAGAGTTCCGCACGCTGGCCAATCTCGTTGACCATATGCTGGGACGTCACTAAATCCGTTTTTAGGCCATGTCATATGCGACAGAAATCAAGCGGCTTTGCGGCTTGAATGGCGATATTAGCGCACTGCGGACGAGGTGCGCCGGATTATAGATTGGGCAGCAGCTTCACATGACCGCATTTGATATCATTGTATTTTTCCTAATCGGCAGCGGAGCCGTTTTCGGCTTATTGCGCGGTTTTGTGCAAGAGACGCTGTCGATGATTGCATGGATATTGGTTATCGCTGCCGTCCGCGTGCTGCATGCCCCTGCCACGTCTGCACTGGCGGAAACCATTGGTTCGGAAACAAGCGCGGCTATTGTGGCGTTTCTGTCTATTGTTATCGTCATTTACGCGTTGGGCAGATGGATCGCGAAATCGCTTGGCGCGCGATCGCGCAAATCGCTTTTGGGGCCATTTGACCGTGTCTTGGGCTTTGGCTTTGGAATGTTGAAGGGGCTGATGATGGCGACCCTGATATTCCTGTTGCTCGTCATGGGTTATGGCATGTTCTTCGGCGCGGATGAGGAGCGCCCCGAATGGATGACAGGATCACGCACCTATCCACTGCTGAACGCCAGCGGGACTGCCATGTCTGATTTCGTTCAGGAGAACCGCGGGACCGAGGACGAAACCGCGGGAACAAACGAGTGAGCGATTCCGCTCTCTACAATCGCGACATACTCCGCCTCGCGACCGCATTGGTCGCGCATGACCGCCTTGAAAATCCCGACGGGTCGGCCGAGGTCCGCTCCCCTGTGTGCGGAAGCCGGATGCAGGCCGATGTCAGCACTGACGCACGCGGACATATACGCGGGCTCGCCTTGCGCGCGAATGCCTGCGCCTTGGGTCAGGCCTCCGCTGCCATTTTGCGGCGGAACGCCGATGGGTTGAGCCTATCGCTGCTTAATGAACTGCGCGATGGCATTGCCCACGCGTTAAAGCGCGAGGGGGAAATGCCCGCCATTTGGCCTGAACTGGATTTGCTTTCCGCTGCCAGCGATTATCCATCACGGCATGCGGCGATCCTGCTGCCCTATGATGCGGTTCTGGCTGCGGCGCAGAATATCAAAGAAAAAAGCTGATGGAGCACGCGCCGCATAATCTTGTTGCGGACGTGATGCTCGGCGGGGTTGTATTGCTCGGCGCAGCGCTGATTGCCGTGCTTATCTTCCGCCGTCTCGGCCTCGGTGCCGTGCTCGGGTATCTGGTTGCCGGTATCGCCATCGGTCCGGACGGACTTGGCCTGATTGACGCGCCAGAGACGATATTGGCCTATTCGGAAATTGGCATCATATTGCTGCTTTTCCTGGTCGGGCTGGAACTATCGCCCAGCCGATTGTGGCTGTTGCGCAGGGATATTTTATTATTCGGTCCGCTGCAGGTGACGCTCTGCGGCCTTGGCATGTTTGCGATCATTCAACTCGCCATGCCGAGCTTTAGCTGGGAAGCCGCGTTGGTGCTTGGCCTGCCGCTTGCCTTGTCCTCCACCGCGCAGGTCCTGCCGCTGCTGCAATCGCGTGGTCGCATGAAAACCGACTATGGCGAAAAAAGCTTCTCCATCCTGTTGTTTCAGGACATTTCGATTGTCCCATTGCTGACGATTGTAGCGGCGTTGTCCCGCGCGCCGGCAGATGAAGGCGCCATTACGGGCTGGCGGCTGGTTCTATATGCTATCCTCGCCATATTGGGGTTGGTGCTCGCCGGGCGCTATTTGCTGTCGCCATTGTTGCGGCTTGTCGGCAAGATTTCCGAACGCGAACTGTTCATTGTCACTGGGCTGTTCACGGTCTGCGTCAGCGCGGCAGTCATGCAGTCGATTGGCGTATCGCCTGCGTTGGGGGCGTTTGTTGCAGGCGTCATGCTCGCAGAATCGCCGTACCGGCATGAGCTTGAGGCGGATATTGATCCGTTTCGATCGATCCTGCTGGGTCTGTTTTTCCTTGCCGTCGGCATGTTGCTGGATGTCGACGTCATTCTTGCGCAGCCTTTGTTTGTGGCGGGGCTGGCGCTTGCGTTGGTCGCTGTCAAAATTGCCATCATCTTTGCGCTTGGCCGGTTCTTTGGATTGAAGAGCAAGCCGTCCATCATCATGGCCATGCTGTTGAGCCAGGGCGGGGAATTCGCGTTTGTGTTGTTCACGGCGGCGCAACAGGCGTTGTTGATTGAGCCGGAGGCTGCGAGCCTATTTGGCGCGGTTGTCACGCTGTCGATGGCGTCGACCCCGTTCCTGATGATTATTGCTGGCAAGCTGGCGGCACATAAGCCCAAAGGCGCAGCACAGCTTGATGACCCCGCGTTGGCGTCACAAGCCAATGTAATCATCGTTGGCCATGGCCGGTTCGGGCAACAAGTGTCGCAGATCATGCAGGCCGCAGGGCGTTCGGTGACGCTGATCGATATTAACCCGCGCACAATCGACATAAGCGGCGAATTTGGTGTCAAAGTCTTCTACGGCGATGGGACGCGCATTGATTTGTTGCAGCGGGCGGGTGGCGAGGACGCGCAGGCGATATTCTTCTGCATCGACGACCGGCACATGACCGCAGAGTCATTGATGCCGGTGCGTGAGACATTTCCGCGCACCAAGCTGTTTGTGCGCGCCTATGACAGGCAACAGGCGCTGGCATTGATGGAAGATAATGGCATCAGTATTATCCGCGAGCTATTTGAATCGTCGATCCGCATGTCGGTCGATGCGCTTAAGTT
>ENA-UOYK01000351-UOYK01000351.1-marine-metagenome-genome-assembly--contig:-NODE-351-length-16099-cov-5.200162_pt1 | contig 16099 bp, 14 predicted proteins | sample MGYA00238174_ERZ767213 | MGnify/ENA primary metagenome ERZ767213 (study PRJEB28944, sample SAMN06267167) | marine metagenome | isolation source: Columbia River Estuary | place: USA:Columbia River Estuary...
TTCGAATTCAAGCGGCTTTTCTCAAGCCCTTCATCTACAGTTTTTTATGCCTTAGTGGGCTTGTGTTGTGTGCCAGATCTCTGCGAGGGTTTGTGTTTTAGGTTGGCTGCGAGCGTTGCAAAAAACGGCTCAAAATCGATGCGGCCGCAGTGCATTGATATTTTTAGACAATGCGTGTCCACCGGCAATTTCAGCCACCAAGCGACCCGTAATACCAGCCAAGGTGAGTCCCAGATGCCCATGTCCAAAAGCATAAATGATTCTTTCATTGTGGGGAGAATGCCCGATGACTGGCAGTGAATCGGGCATGGAGGGGCGGTGTCCAAGCCACGTGTCACCACTGGGGCCTAAGCCTTGAATCAATTGTCTTGTGCCTTTTTCGATGACTTCAATTCGTTTTGGGTTTGGCGCTCGACCCAGCCCGCCCAACTCTACAGTTCCTGCTGCTCGAATGCCATCCATCATGGGTGTCATGTAAAACCCATGCTCTGGGTAACAAGTCGGTGTTGTCAATAATTTTTCGGCGTCTGGAAACATCACGTGGTAACCGCGCTCGGTGTTCAAGAGAACTTGATCATGAGGGTGCAATAGTTTTTTTGACCATGCGCCTGCAGCCACAACCACTTGATCTGCTTGCTCGCTAATTACCCCGCCGCCGCTGAGTTGAACATGGTCGTTGCCCATCAAAATTTCATCAATGTGTTGATGTACAAATTTTCCACCTCGTTGAAGAATGCAATTTGCAAGGTTCTTCATGTAGACATAAGGGCTTTCTAGGCTGTACGCATCCAAAAATAAAACACCCTTGTGATAGACAGGCGTTAGATGTGGCTCTCTTTCATGAATTTGAGCGGCATCGAGTGTCTCCATGCGAACGCCCTGATTGGCGCGCAATTGAAGACCGTATTGGGCTTTCTGGAATTTTTCTTCAGAGTGATAAAGGTAAAGACATTCACGATTGCGAATTAAATTCTGGCTGCCACTTTCTTGAAGCAAAGGTGAAATGCCAGCTTCTGCCAATCGCAAGAGCTCAGCCAGTTCGTTCACAATTTCAAGAACCCGTTCTGATTTGCTAGAGCGAATGAATTGCAGAAGCCAAGGAATCAGCTCGGGGAAATTTCGCCATTGAATGGAAAGATGCGCTAGTGGATTGGACAGCATGCTCGGCACATCTTTCAGAATGCCTGGCATGGCAACGGGAGTGACAGCCCCATAGGCAATGGAACATGCATTGCCAAAACTGCAGGCGCCTCGGTAATCAATATCGTCCAGTGGAGGGTGAGGGTCAAACACAGTAACCCGATGTCCAGACTTTAAAAGCCAAAGTGCACAGGAAAGTCCAATGGCGCCCGATCCAATGACCAAGACATGCTGCGAACCCCGCGGCGATTGAAGCGGCAAATCGGGAAGGGACTTTGAAAATGGCATGACTTTGGGGCGCTAAAGACGATTAAGCTTGCCGTTTAAAAACTGTCTAACCACCTGTAGTAGCGAATGGAAGGCGCTAAAAACCAAGGATTGCCTGTGTAAAAAGGACGAGTCTGGAATGGCAATCCGTCTAGGGCCGTGGTGCCTTCTTTCAAGCCCAATATTTGTTGGCCAATTCTCATGCCAAAGTAGCTTGAAGTTCCCACGCCAGCGCCGCAATAACCCATGGCGTAATGCATGCCGTCATGAACCCCTGTGTGCATGAGTTCATCAAATGTGTAAGCCACAAAACCACACCAAGAATGGCTGATGCCCACATTTTTCAATTCTGGGAAAATTTCTGCCAAGTCGTGATGAAGTTTGGGGCCACTCACCCGAGGATCTGTTTCTTGGTGTGAGACTCTGCCGCCAAACAAAATTCGAGTGCGATCAGGAGACGACCGGTAGTAATAAACAACGCGCCGTGTGTCACTCACAATTCGATCTTTGGGGATCAGCCTGTCCATCAGGCCCGGTGGTAAAGCATCTGTGGCAATCATGTAACTGCCGATGGGAATCACGCGTCTTTGAAGCCACGGCGTGAGCTTGCCTGTGTAGCCGTTGGTTGCAATGACAACATTTTTCGCCTTGATGACACCTCTTGGTGTTTGAATGTGAAATTCATTGCCTATTTTTTGAATATTCATGGCAGGGCATCTGGAAATGATTTCAACCCCTGCTGAAACAGCCCTCTCAAGAAGCCCCTGGTGGTAAGCCGCTGGATCAACTGAGCAATGCTGTTCATAAACAACGCCGCCCCAGTAAACATCGGAGCCCAATTCTTGCCTTTGTTCTGATCGGGGAACAACATGCGCCTTCACTTCCAGCCCCTTGGGTTGGTTGGTTAGCTTGTTGGCAAGTAATTCGTATTGTTCTGCGTTATGCGCCGCATGAAATCGACCCACTTTTCCAAAGTCGCAATCTATTTTTTCAGACCTTACAAAATGTTCAATCCATTCCAAAGAGTTCTGACCTTCCCTCAAGATGTCAAAGGCTTTTTGCGAACCATGCTGTTTTGCAAGAGAGTCATAGGTGGGCTTGATACTGGTTGAAATTTGCCCGCCATTTCGTGAACTGCAACCCCATCCTGCATCCTCCGCATCGATGACCCAAGTTGAACGCCCACCTCTGGCTGTTTGCAGCGCCGCATGAAGCCCTGTGTAGCCAGCGCCAATGACCAAGACGTCAACTGAGCTGGGTAAAGCCTTTTCCTGTGAAGCTGGTCTGGGTGTTTTTTCCCACCAGTACGGACTGAGTTTGCAATTTTCCATGAGAGCAAGTGATGACATGAAAACCGTTCCTTTGGTTAATACTGATGATCTGCTAACACCATGTCTGCAGCTTTTTCTGCAAGCATGAGGGTGGGGGCATTGGTATTGCCCGAGGTGAGCGTGGGAAAAACGGAAGCATCAACAATCCTTAAGGACAGTAGGCCATGGGCTCTAAGCCTTGAGTCTACAACCGCATGCTCAATATGGGTTCCCATTCTGCAAGTACTCACAGGATGATAGACCGTCGATGCTCTTTCGTAAATATCAGCCATCATTTGATCGATGCTTTGCACTTGGGGACCAGGCAAAATTTCATGGTCAATGATGCTTCCTAGTGAAGGGGTGGCAGCCAACTTTCGCAGCCACTGAGCAGCAAGAAGCATGGCGGCTTTATCAGCTGGAGTTGAAAGTGAATTGGGCCAAATTTTAGGTGCTTCTTGTGGGTCTGAACTTTGAAGTGTGATGCTGCCGCGACTCTCAGGTCGACAGGGTTGCGCACTCAACAAAAATCCTGGAAAGCCGTCGGGTGCTGTCAATTTCCGTATGCCAGGCGTGGCTTTGAGATAGCTGAGTGGTGAAAAATAAAGTTGCAAATCGGGGTGCTCAGATTGCTCAGTTGATTTACAGAAGCCGCCACCTTGGTTAATGCTCAAGGACAGGGGGCCTTGCCTTTTGGTGATGTATTGCAGCCCCGACCAAACTTGTCCCCACACGCTTCCCAATTGCTTGTTCAAAGTGGGCACCTTGGCTCTGTAGATATAGTCAATGCACAAATGATCTTGCAAGTTTTGCCCCACAGCGGGGCTCTCAAGAACGAGGGGGATATTGAATTTTTGCAAGACTTGTCCCGGCCCCACACCCGACAGTTGCAGTATTTGCGGCGTATTGATGGAGCCCGCTGAGAGGATCACTTCCCGACTTGCACGAACGCTGAGCTTGATGCCATCTTGGAGGTATTCAATGCCCACTGCTTTTCGATTTTCAAAAAGTACACGAGAGACATGTGCGTGCGTGATGATTTTTAAATTGGATCGGCTGAGGGCGGGTTTGAGATAAGCAGTACTGGCAGATTCTCGAAAACCATTTCGTGTGGTGATTTGGTTGATGCAAACACCTTCTTGAGAATCGCCATTGATGTCAGCGTTCCTTTGAATACCTAGCTCTTCGCCAGCCTTTAAAAAGTGCTCGCACAAAGGATGGACTTGTTTCGATACGTCGCTCACATGCAAGGGGCCATCAGCACCCCGTGAGCGGCTGGGCCCGTGGGGGCTGTCTTCTAATTTTTTAAAGTAAGGCAGTACGTCTTGATAAGACCAACCCGAGTTGCCTAGGCGGGCCCAATCGTCAAAGTCACGAGCTTGGCCCCTGATAAAAACCATGGCGTTGATGGCACTGGAGCCGCCTAGGACCTTACCCCTGGGCCAATAAGCTGATCGGTGGTTCAAGTGTGGATCTGGCTCAGTTTGATACATCCAGTTGACGCTTGGATTGTAAAAAGACATGCCGTAGCCAAGGGGGACCTTGAGCCAGAGCCGTTGATCGCTTCCGCCCGCTTCAAGCAACAAGACGTTAAAGCGCCCGCATGCTGAAAGTCGGTTGGCCATGACGCACCCTGCGGATCCTGCGCCTACAACAATGAAATCGAATTCGGTCAAAATATTTAGGTATTGAATGCTCAGTTTTCACGGACATTGGTCTGGTGGAAAGGTCCGTTTTGAAGATATTAGCAAACCACAAAAAGGCGATGAACTTATGAGGTTTTCAGTTTGTGTTGATTTTCAAGGACGCTTGCCAAAACTTCAACACCTGTCTGAATTTGTTGCGGGTTGACGCCTCCAAAGCCCAAAACCAAAGCTTGCGATTTCAAAGGGGCCAGTGCATACCTGCCTAAAGGCGACGCGGTGATATTGAGAAGTTCGGCTGCTTTGGAAATTTCAATTTCTGAAAGATGTCGCGGCAGATGCGCAATGGTGTGAAGCCCGCTTCGAGTCGTTTCGACTTCAAGCAGCCCGCTGAGTCTTTGCTGCGCCACACGGATTAAAGCTTCATGCCTTTCTTCATAAATGAGTCTCATGCGCCTAACGTGTGATGAGAAATGACCTTCGTCAATAAATTCAGCAACCATTGATTGGGTATGAGAAGGCACACCTTGTAGGTAGCTGAACATAATGGTTTGAAAGGTGTCCACCAAACTATCGGGTACCAACATGTAGCCTAGTCGCAGGGCTGGAAATAGAGATTTGCTGAAAGTGCCCACATAAATAACTTGCCCTGCGGTGTCCACACTTTTGAGCGTGGGGGGTGGATGGCTGCCAAAGAAAAATTCACCGTCATAGTCATCTTCAATGATCCAAGCCTCTGCTTTCTCTGCCGCACTCAGAAGCGCAAAACGTCGCTCAAGGCTCATGACGCTGCCCATCGGTTGTTGATGCGAGGGTGTGACAAAAGCCAATCTGAATTCAGGGCACATTCTCAAGGCGTCCTCCACCCTCAAGCCTTCGCTGTCAACCGGTACGGGAATGAGATTTGCACCGCAAGCAATCAAGCTATTCCTGGCGCCAATGGCACCAGGATTTTCAAACCATACATTTTCTCCGGGGTTGACCAAGGTGGAGCCAATCAAATGGAAGGCTTGTTGGGCACCACTCACAATGAAAATTTGCTCAGGCTCGCAAGTGATACCTCTGTTAACTCGCAAATGAGAGGCGATGGCGCGACGTAATTGTGCGGCGCCGTTAGGGTCGCCATACCCCATGACGTCGTCGCGAGAGCCACGCATGTATTTGGCTGAAAGTCTGGCCCACTGCGCCATTGGAAAAAAATCGAAGGCGGGGAGGGCCGTGGTGAAGGCGCGAGGCGCATGCGGCAGTCTTTTGCGATCACTGAAGCGAAGAAAGGCTTGGCCCATCAATCTTGAAAGTTGAGGGTCTCTCTGATTTTGAATTTTGGTTTGTGATGCAAGGTGCTTGGGCCTTTCAGCGCTTAAAGCTTTACTGACATAAGTTCCTGCCCCAGTTTTGGAGGTCACCAAGCTTTCAGAGGTGAGTCGATCAAAGACTTCAATGACGGTGGTTCTGGAAATGCCCAAATCTTTGGCCAAGGTTCGAGTTGCAGGCAAACGCTCTCCCGCTAAAAATCCGCCAGCCAGAATTAATTCACGCATCGCAACATAAAGCTGGGTGCTAATGGGTTGGTGCGAATTCCTGTCAAATTTGATAGAAAGCAACAAAGAACCACGCGCTCGTTTGACCATCATTGACTCCATTTCATTTTCAAAATGGTATCACTCATTGTTCAAAATGGACCTTATTGCCCTACCAATGCCTTGAGATCATTTGTGCATGAAAATCAAACGCATTGAAACCTTCAGCAACCTCTATGTTGGTTTTACAAGGGTTACGGCGGAAGATGGTTCACAGGGATGGGGGCAGGTATCCACATACCACTCAGACATTAGCGCTCTCATTTTGCACCGTCAGGTGGCGCCCTACGCCTTGGGGCATGACATTCATGACATGGCGGGCTTGATGGCCTTGGTGCCTGAAAAAGAGCACAAGTTTCCAGGCTCTCACATGTACCGTGCCATGGGCGGCGTAGAAACTGCAGTCTGGGATTTGCTAGGAAAGTTGCAAGGCAAGCCTGTTTGCGAGTTGTTGGGGGGGCATGCCAAAACTCTGCGAGCCTATGCATCCTCCATGAAGCGTGACATCACGCCCAAAGATGAAGCGCGAAGGATGCAAGAACTCCAAGAACGTGACGGCTTTACCGCTTTTAAATTCAGAGTCGGTGCTGAATACGGCAGAGATCAAGACGAGTGGGAAGGGCGGACTGAAGAAATCGTTCCAACCCTGCGAAAGGCACTGGGTGACCAGGCTGAGTTAATGGTGGATGCCAACAGCTGTTACTCGCCCGCACGAGCTATCCAGGTTGGCCGAATTTTAGAAGCCAATGGCGTTGCGCATTTTGAAGAGCCTTGCCCCTACTGGGAGCTAGATCAAACGCGTGAAGTTCGAGAGGCTTTGAGTTTGGATGTGACGGGCGGCGAGCAAGATTGCTACTTGCCGATGTGGAAGCACATGATTGAGTCAAAGGTTGTGGACATTGTTCAACCCGATATTTGTTACATGGGCGGCATGCTTCGCAGCATGCAAGTGGCACAAATGGCACATGCTGCAGGGCTTCCTTGCACCCCCCACAGTGCCAATTGGTCTTTGGTCACATTGTTCACCATGCACTTGCTCTGCGCCATTCCCAATCCTGGAAAATATTTGGAATTTTCGATAGAGGGTGAAGATTACTACCCATGGCAGGAAGGCTTGTTTGTGCAATCGCCCTACAAAATAAAGGAAGGCCATATTTCATTGCCAGAGGGGCCAGGCTGGGGTGTTGAAATCAATCCCGACTGGTTAAGCCGCGCGACCTATCAGGTGAGCGAGGTTAAGTAGATGAGCTTTGATTTGGCAACAGGTGTTCGTGATTATCTGGCTACTGGCAAGGTGAGTGGATTGCCTCATGCCCTCTTCATGGATGGCGTGTTTCATGCGGCAGAAAGTCGCCAATCGATGCCGACCTGGGATCCTGGCACAGGTCGAGTCTTTTCAGAATTTGCGGCGGGTCAGGCTGAAGACGTAGACCGTGCCGTTTTATCTTCTCAAAAAGCACTGAAAGGCGAGTGGTCGCGTTTCACCCCCTCGCAGCGAGGGAAGCTATTAAGAAATATCGCTGAGTTGATTCGAAAGAATTCAGACAGACTTTCTTTTGTAGAAGCCTTGGACTCTGGCAAACGCTTAGATGAAGCGATGGGCGATGTGGCGGGTGCGGCCAATTGTTTTGATTACTATGCGGGCGCTTCCGATAAATACCAAGGCATCAGCATTCCACTCGGACCCGATTATGTGGCTTACACATTGAATGAACCCCTGGGTGTAACGGCTCACATCATTCCTTGGAATTACCCACTTTCAACGGCAGCCAGAGGAATTGCTCCAGCACTGTCTGCTGGCTGCACAGTGGTTGCAAAACCTGCAGAGCAAACGCCCTTAACCGCATTGATGTTGGCTGAGTTGTGCATCGAAGCGGGTTTGCCAAAAGGTGTTTTCAATGTCATCACAGGGACGGGGCAGGCCGCTGGCGCGGCCTTGGTGAAGCACCCTGGCGTTCATCACATCACGTTTACAGGCTCTGTCACCACAGGCATCGATGTGATGCGTGTGGCGGCGTCCAACATCACACACGTACTTTTGGAATTGGGCGGAAAATCGCCCATTGTGGCGTTGGCTGATTGCGATTTAGAACTCACAGCTGACAATGTGATTGCAGGCATTTTTGAAAATGCAGGTCAGATATGTTCAGCGGGTTCTCGCTTGCTGGTACATGACTCAATTCACGATGCGCTGATAGAAAAGGTTTTGAAAAAAACCAAAGCCATTCACTTAGGACACGGCCTTAGAAATTCAGGTATGGGCCCCGTCAACTCTGAGTTGCAATTAAAGCGTGTGTCTGGCCATGTTGAGTCGGCCAAATCGCGAGGCATTCAGGTGCTTTGCGGTGGCCAGATTTCGACCGACCCCGCTACAGGGCTGGGTTGGTTTTACGAACCCACGTTGTTGGACCGGGTGCCCTTGCTTGATGCTGCGGTGCAACAGGAAATATTTGGGCCCGTCCTTTGCATTCAAACATTCGCCGACATGGAAGAAGCAGTTCATTTGGCCAATGGCACAGAGTTTGGCTTGGTAGCAGGGGTTTTCACCAAGGACTTGAGTGCAGCGCATCGATTGGCGCAGCAGATCGATGCCGGTCAGGTTTATGTGAACGAGTATTTTGCGGGAGGTATTGCGGTCCCTTTTGGTGGCAATAAACACTCTGGCTTTGGTCGCGAGAAAGGGCTGGAGGCGGTAGGGAGTTATTGCAAGACCAAAAGTGTGGTGGCGCGAATTTAAGCTTGCGAAGGTGTTTTGAAATTGGTATGGTGGAGTTTCTGTAATGGCACTTTGGAGGATGCCAATCAATTTCTACATTTGAGCTGTAGTGGTTTAAAAAAATTTTAGTTCTGGTTGGTTTTTATGACTTTTTAATCAAGGGAGACTTGCAATGTTGAGACAGCAAATTTTTAAAAAAATAGTATCGGTGAGTACGTTGTTAGCAGCCATTTTTTCCACTGGAAATGCGGCTGCTCAGCTAACGCTCGTATCTTTTGGAGGTGCTTATCAGGAGGCCCAAAGCCAGACTATTTGGCAACCTTCAGCAAAGGTCGTTGGGTTAAATTTCAAGGAAGAAACATGGACCAACATCTCTGATTTAAGACTCAAAGTCAAAGCAGGGTCAGTGACTTGGGACATTATTACCAGCGGTGCTGGAGGCGCTGCAAGGGCTGCCAGCGAGGGCTTGCTAGAACCACTAGATTACAAACAAATTGATGTCTCAAATTTTATTCCTGGAATGTATACAGATCACTGTGTTGGAACGGATGTTTTCTCAACTGTCATTGCGTGGAATACCAAGACTTATGGCGAAAAGGGCCCGCAGACATGGGCTGATTTTTGGGATGTCAAAAAATTCCCTGGCAAAAGGTCTTACCGCAAGGGTGTTGCAGGAATGCTTGAGCCGGCATTGATGGCCGATGGCGTTCCACCAAACAAAGTCTATGAGGTGTTATCAGCGCCAGGAGGCATTGAAAGAGCAATTAAAAAAATAAAGGAACTTAAGCCTCATATTGCTGTCTGGTGGGCTTCAGGTGCACAACACGCTCAACTCATGAAGGATGGTGAAGTAGACATGGTCATTGGTTGGAATGGAAGATTTGACGCTGTTGCCAAGGATGGCGGAAAAGTAGCTTTTACATTTAATCAAGCTCTATGGGATTTTGAATGTTTTGCTATTCCAAAGGGAGCCCCCAATAAAGCTTTAGCGATGAAGTTTTTAGCTGAAGCTACCAAGCCCCAGTACCAGGCAGAGTTCACTAAACGGATTCCATACGGACCTACAAATAAAAAAGCATATGACCAAATTAGTGCGGCAGTTGCAAGAACACTACCTTCGTCACCAGAGAACGTTGGCAAACAACTTCAAATAGATCCAAATTGGTATATCAAATTTGAAGCACGGGCTTCAGAACTTTATCAAAATATGTTGACTGAATAATTATTAAGATTGCCTGTGAAAAACGCCTCTCTGCCAATTTCCATTGAAAAAATTACCAAACAATATGGTTCAACTTATGCGTTAGATCATGTTGATTTGGAAATTAAAAGTGGTGAGTTTTTAACCTTGCTAGGGCCCTCGGGCTCTGGCAAGACCACTCTTCTAACGGTATTGGCGGGCTTTACAAGACCGGATGGCGGTAGTGTGAAGTTTGGCGATGCAGAGATGGTCTGTGTGCCGCCTCATCAACGCGGTGTGGGCATGGTCTTCCAAAATTACGCATTATTCCCCCACATGACTGTGGCTGAAAATGTGGCTTATCCTTTAAAGATCAGAGGCGTAAAAGGGCAAGAAGCCCAAGAGCGAGTCGAGCGATCTCTCGAAATGGTGCGCTTGGGGGGCTACGGAAAACGCGGCATCGACCAATTGTCAGGCGGCCAAAAACAACGGGTGGCGCTGGCCAGAGCCATGGTCTTTGAGCCTCGCATCATGCTCATGGATGAACCGCTCTCTGCGCTAGACAAACAACTGCGCGAACATATGCAAATTGAATTGCGGCAGTTGCATGAGAAATTAGGCATGACAACCGTCTATGTGACGCATGATCAGCGTGAAGCATTGACCATGTCCGATCGAATAGCTGTGATTAATTTCGGCAAGATCATGCAGTTGGATACGCCCCGTGCCATTTACGAAAGACCGCTGAACAAATTTGTTGCGGAGTTCATTGGCGAATCTACTTTTGTGCCTGTGCATATTGAAAACGGAATTGCCAGATTTTCAAATTTCTCTTTCAAGATCCTTCATAAGGACTCGCGTCATGGTGCAGCACTTCTCATGCTTCGCCCTGAGCGCCTGAGGGTCCTTGGGCCTCAGGAACATTTAAACGCAGAGTTCAATGAATTTTCAGGTCAGTTGGTTCATGTGGTTTATCAAGGTGACAGCTCTCTTTTGGAGGTGAAGCTTCCTAACGACATCGGAGTTCAGGTTCGAATGCCTTCAGTCGAGTTGCAGAACCACCCCAATCTGTTGCCAGGTGCTTTGCTGCGGCTGGCTGTGTCCGTACAGGACACCGTAGTTTTAAGCGAAGAGGGAGGCACTTCTTGAGCGCATTGCCCAATGCACTGGCGCTCAAGCGCGCAGACAGCATTGAGCGACTGTGGTTGCTGGGCTTGGTAACCCCTGCCATGTTGCTCATTGTGATCACCATGGTTCTGCCAGTGGGCTGGCTTTTTTACTTGTCTTTGTTGTCAGATACCGGTGCCTTCACCACTGAACATTATGTTCGCATGTGGGAGCAACCTTCCTACTTCAGAACCTTCAGGACAACATTTGAGGTGAGCATCATGACCACCGCAATTTGCCTTGTCATTGGCTACCCATTGGCTTATTTTTTATCAGAGCTACCCAAGCGTGCGGCCAACCTTTGCATGATTGCGGTTCTATTGCCTTTGTGGACATCGTTGTTGGTTCGAACTTACGCATGGCTTGTTTTGTTGCAGCGCAAGGGGCTCATTAACAATTGGGCCATTGAATTGGGTTTGTGGACTGAGCCTATTGCTTTGGTTCACAACATGCTGGGCACTCTCATTGGAACGGTTCATGTGATGTTGCCCTTTTTAATTTTGCCGCTCTACTCTTCCATGAGAGCCATCGATCGAAATTATCTTCGTGCTGCTGCCAATTTAGGCGCAAGCCCCATGAAAACATTTTGGTCCGTGTTCTTCCCCTTGGCCATGCCTGGAATGGCAACTGGCGCTTTAATTGTTTTCATCTTGTGCCTTGGCTTTTATATAACGCCTGCCGTACTGGGGGGCGGCAAAGTCATCATGGTGTCCAGTCGAATTGCCAACGACATTGAAATCTTCTTCAATTGGGGCGCTGCCAGTGCGCTGGGGGTGGTTTTACTGGTCATGACTGCGTTGTTAATTTGGATTTTTATGAAATTATTAAAAATTTCTAATCCAGTAGATCGAGCAATTGCAGCATGAAGTGGTTCAGCTTGCCGGCAACAGACACGCAAATTACGCATAAATCCAGACTATGGCTTTATGGTTTGGCTATCGTTGTGATGATTTTTTTGATTATCCCAACTTTATTGGTCATTCCAATGTCTTTTTCTGCCTCGCAGTATTTGGAGTTTCCACCCCGAAAATGGTCTTTCAAGTGGTATGAGACTTACTTTAATTCTGCGGCTTGGATGCAAGCAACAGCCACTTCTTTGAAGGCGGGTTTGCTAACGGCCTTATTGGCAACGCCCTTGGCTACGATGGCTTCTTATGGTCTTCATACATCAAGGTTCAAAAATGTTAAGTGGCTTTGGATGCTGTTGCTTACGCCGATGGTTGTGCCCCACATTTTGATTGGAATTGGCGTTTTCTATGCCTATGTGAAACTTAAATTAGTGAACACACTGCTGGGCTTGGTTTTGGCGCACTGCATGCTGGCCATTCCCGTGGTGATGTTGGTGGTGGGCTCTGCACTTAAATCTTATGACATGGATCAAGAACGAGTTGCGCGAAGTTTGGGTGCTTCACCGTTGTATGCTTTTTGGTCGGTCACCTTGCCCCAAATTAAGTTCTCTGTTGTATCGGGTGCTGTACTGGCATTTTTAACTTCGTTTGATGAAATCATTGTGGCGATGTTTGTATCAGGTGGCGATAACTCAACCTTGACACGCAACATGTTCAACGCGCTGCGCGATCAGGTAGACCCCACCATTGCCGCTATTTCTACAATCATTGTGTTGATCACTTCAGTTCTTCTGATTTTGACGCAATACATTGGGCAGCCAAAATCTAATTAAAAACACTTTTTCCTATTGGAGTTGATTGATGAGCATCCAAAGATTTGAAACTGGCAAACGTTTGTCCGAGGCAGTTGCTTTTAACGGCATTGTGTATCTAACAGGGCAGGTTGCTAACGACCACTGTGCGCCAGATATTTATCTCCAAACCCAACAAACATTGGCCAGCATTGATCGCCTGCTAGAAAAAAATAACAGTGACAAATCAAGAGTTTTGATGGCCACTATTTATTTGACCAACATGGACACCTTTGGAGACATGAACCGTGCCTGGGAAGAGTGGGTCGTACCAGGCGCAACGCCTGCCAGAGCCACGGTTGAGGTTTCACGATTGGCAGGAAAAGAATACGGTGTTGAAATTAGCGTGACCGCAGCGCAGGGCACCACCTAGTCAAGTTCTGTAACCGATGCCTAGATAGGCGAGTCAACCTTCTGAATCAACACCGCCAAATTTTGCCCCGCACGGACTTGCCCAATTAAACCGTGGGCGTAGAGCGTGCCGCTTGATTGAAAGTACACAGCCTCGGGCTCTAGGTTGGGTCGGTTTAAGTGGTGCATTAAACCTGCCAACTGTCCTTTTTGAATTTCATCGCCTAGCGCGAAGTGTCTTTCGAAGTAGCCATCCATGGGTGCAAACACGTAGGCTTCAGTGCCATGAATGCGCGTCCATTGCGTTTTTTCGCCTGGATAAGTTTGGATATTTGGCAATACCCCGGTGTGCTTGAGCACTCTGTGTGTGGCTTCACGTGTGGCCCGAACAGAGTCTGCCGTGGCCCAACCGCCCATGCCCATTTCGGCGGCAAGCATGGGAATGCCCTTGAAGGTGACATACCCTGCAGAGGTTCGGTAGTCGCCCATGTTGCTGGTCTGAACGGTGATGCCTACGCCAAATGCCTCCGCTAAGCGTGCATTGGCTTGAATGAGTTCAGCGGGCATGCCCTCTGCCATGACCACATGGGCGCTAGGCTGGATAAACAAGGAGCGGCCACCCGCATGCAAGTCAATGTAGAAATTCGCCTTGCTAAAAAGATGGTCAGTGACATACCTGGCAATTTGCTGCGTTGGTAAGCCGTAGTCATCACCGGGAAAGACGCGGTTCAGGTTCAGTTGATCGATGGGGGATGTGCGTCGCCCCGCTTTTAAGGCTGGCGCATTGAAGGTGGGGAGCAAGATCAGTTGACCCGTAACTTCCTGGGCTTCGATGTTGCGCATCAACTCCGAAATAACAATGGGGCCTTCGTACTCGTCGCCATGAACTGCGCCAGTCAGCACCACCACAGGGCCTTTGCCATTTTTGATGGAAGCAGCGGGAAACGGAATGACACCCCATGCATCGTCGTCGGGCGAGTGGGGCAGGTTGAGCGTACCAATTTGCTTACCGTCTTTGTCCCAGTCAATGTCGGTGAATACAGTGCTCGTCATGTGAATCCTGTGTTGGCTAAAAAGTTAAAACGGCTTGACTAAAACCACTCAATTTGGGGCCAACCCCGTTTGGCGGCCTCCGCCCTTAACTTCACATCGCCTTGTGTCACGGTGGCGTGCGTGACGGCTTCTAGGAGTGGCAGGTCGTTGATGGAATCGCTGTAGCCCCAAGTTTCAAGCTGAGCCCAGTCTAATGCTTGCGCCTTGCACCACATCTTAAGGCGGGTGACTTTGCCTTCGCGCATGTTCAGCACACCAGCTGTTTTGCCGGTGAACAAACCCTTTTGTATTTCAGCATCGGTGGCAATGAGGTCTTGCACGCCTAAGTGTTGGGCTGTCAATTCAGTGATGAAGCGGTTGGTGGCGGTGGTCATGACCACTCGATCGCCGTTGGCTTGATGGGTTTTGATTTGTGCTTTGCCACCGGCGCACAAACGCGGTGCTATCCATGTGCTTAAAAATTCTTGACGAATTGCTTCCCAGTCAGCAGGTGATTTGAGCGTCAAGGTGCCAATGTAAAACTCACAAAATACCTGCACATTGACGGCCCCCGTTTTGTAGTCGCGCGCCATGGCTTCGTTTTTGGCAGAAAAGATGGCCTTGTCGAGCAAACCTTTGTCAATGAGAAAGTCACACCACAGTTGATCGCTGTCGCCATCGAGCAGCGTATGGTCTAAGTCAAACAAGGCCAGGCGCATGTCAGTTGCTGCGCAAGTGCCAAGCTTTGGGACGTGTGAAAGTGGCCATGCCTTCGCGCGACAAAGTCAGGCCAATGCCTGAATGGCCATAGCCACTCCATGGCAAGCGTGGGCTGACGCGGTCACAGCAGTTCCAGTAGACAGAGCCTGCGCGAACTTGCGAAAGGACTTCGCGTGCTAGTTGTTCGTTGGGTGTGTAGACGCCTGCGGTCAGGCCATACACGGTGTCGTTCATGAGGCGAATGGCCTCTGCATCGCTACTTACTTTTTGGATGCCAATGATGGGCCCAAAACTTTCGTCGCGCATGAGGGACATGCTGTGGTTCACGTTGTCAAACACCGTGGCCTCAAACCAATTGCCTTTGCCACCCATGGGGCCTTGGCTGCGTTGCCCCCCCAACAAGCAACGCGCGCCTTTGGCTTTGGCATCGGCAATTTGATCTTCCAAAACTTTCAGTTGAGGTGCGCGTGTCAGCGGACCCAAGTAGGTGTCCGCGGCCATGGGATCGCCCATTTTGAAAGTGCGAACGGTGTCGACCAAGGCTTGAACGAATTGGTCGTGAATGCTGGCATGCACGTAAATGCGCTCGACGGAACAGCAACTTTGACCTGCGTTGTACATGGCGCCATCGGCCAATGATTGTGCGGCGGCTACGGGGTCGGCATCGGCGCAAACATAGGTGGGATCTTTGCCGCCTAACTCTAATTGCAGCTTGGTCATGCGGGGCCCCATGATGTTGGCAATGTGCTGTCCAGTGGCCAATGAACCAGTAAAGAACATACCGTCAAGTTGTTGAGCAAGCAAGGCATTGCCTGTGTCTGCCGCGCCAATGAGGGTGGCAAAGACATCTTCTGGGATACCGGCCTCGTGCAGCAATCGGGCCATGGCCATGCCACTCATGGCTGCAAATTCTGAGGGTTTGTAAAGAATGGCATTGCCCATGAGGAGGCCAGGTACAAACACATTGCCACCCACAAACCACGGGTAGTTCCACGCAGAGATGTTGCCAATCACACCAAGTGGGATGTGCTGAATTTGCTCGCACATACCGTCTTGCTTGTAAACCGTTTCGGTTTTGAGAATACTTTCTGCTTCTGCCAAGAAAAAATCTACGCGCCCTAAAAAACCGTTCAATTCATTGCGCGAGTGTCCAAGGGGCTTGCCGGTTTCTTGGGTCATGGTTTTGGCCAAGTCTTCAAGTTGCGCTACAACCAAACCTCGAAAGCGTTGAATGCACACCATGCGATCTGCCAAAGGCGTAGCAGCCCATGCTGCTTGTGCATTGCGTGCTTTT
>ENA-UOYK01000360-UOYK01000360.1-marine-metagenome-genome-assembly--contig:-NODE-360-length-15841-cov-3.786412_pt1 | contig 15841 bp, 13 predicted proteins | sample MGYA00238174_ERZ767213 | MGnify/ENA primary metagenome ERZ767213 (study PRJEB28944, sample SAMN06267167) | marine metagenome | isolation source: Columbia River Estuary | place: USA:Columbia River Estuary...
AGGCGGGGTGGGGCCGCATTTCGACCAATATGATGTTTTCCTGATCCAAGGGCTTGGCCGCCGTCATTGGCAGATCGGGCCGCATTGCGACGCCGATACGCCTTTGCTGCCGCATGCGGATTTGAGATTGCTCAGCGATTTTCAGGCGACCGAGGAATGGGTGCTCGAACCCGGTGATATGCTCTACGTCCCGCCAGGGTTCGCGCATAATGGCGTTGCGGTGGGTTCGGATTGCATGACTTACTCGGTCGGTTTCCGCGCCCCATCGCGCGCCGACCTTTTGGGCCATTATGTCGACGATGTTCTCGATGGCATTGCAGATGATGAACTCTATCGCGATCCGGATTTGACGCCCCAAGCCAATGCGGGGGAGATTTCACCCGAGGCGCTGGGGCGGCTTCAGCAGATGATGCTCGAATCCTTGTCCGACCCCGCCCATTTCGCCCGCTGGTTTGGCATCTTCAACAGCACGTCTAAATATCCCGACATGGATTGGCGACCCGAAGAGCCGATTACGCCCGAGGAACTGCGCGCGGCGATTAGCGCGCAACTGCCGCTGGCGCGTAATCCGGCGAGCCGTCTGGCCTTTATCGCAGGCGGCAAGGACGCGTTGATGCTGTTTGCCGATGGCGTCTGTTTTGACTGTGTTGGCGAGACTGCTGCGTTGGCGCGCGATTTGTGCGCGAACGACAGCCTGTGTCTCGATGTTGCACTGGCGGGCAGCCCCGCCGCCGTCGATCTCCTGACGCAGCTGTGCAATCTGGGCTGCATCGCGTTCGACTGCGAGGATTGATCTGCGCACGCGGCTCAGCATCTGCGCGAAGAAAGCGCGATATGCGTGCGAGGCGGACGCGTTATCGGCGATTGCAGCAGCGACCATCACGCTGCGGCATTATGCGTGCGACCGTTGCGGGCAATTTCATCTGACCAGCCGGACCAAGGGCAAGCGCATCGCGCGGCCGGTAAAGCCTTAGACCTCGACTTCGCGCCAAGTGCCCGGCGCCAAGCCATCCATCGTCCATTCGCCAATCGCCCGCCGGACCAGCCGCAAGGTCGGATGCCCGACCGCCGCCGTCATGCGGCGCACTTGCCGGTTGCGGCCCTCGCGGATGGTCAGCATGATCCAGCTATCGGGCACCGACAGGCGCACGCGGATCGGCGGATCGCGCGGCCAGAGCATCGGGTCGGCAATCCGCTCGGCTTCGCAAGGCAGGGTGAGGCCATCCTTCAACGACACGCCGCGCCGCAATTGCACCAGCGCATCGTCGGTCACGTCGCCCTCCACCTGCACCAGATAGCTTTTCGCCATTTTATATTTCGGGTCCGAAATCTGCGCCTGCAACCGGCCATCATCGGTCAGCAGCATCAGCCCTTCACTATCCATATCGAGCCGCCCAGCCGGATAGACGCCGGGCACATCAATAAATTGCGACAGTGTCGGCCGCGGTGAACCCTCCGTCCCCTTGTCGGTAAATTGCGGCAAAACGCCATAAGGTTTGTTGAACAGGATGATGCGCGACATGGGGGGTCATTAGCGGAAGCAGGGGGGATGCGAAATGCCGTTGTGGGTTGGGATTTTGCGTATTAACCAAATAGGCTAAAAATACATTGACATCGTAACCATAAAAGGTTAGTTTATGTCATAGTCGAAAATTGCGAGTCGCGTTGGGGCTCGCTTTCATCATCATCTTTGGGGTCGAAGCGCAGTCTTCGGCCCTTTTTCTTTGCGCTCAGGAGGGCTGGATATGGCCATCAATAATACACCCGTGCCCGATGCGCGGTTGAATATGAAAATCCGCAGCCTTTTTCTGGACCATTTGGCGCAGACCGCGAATGTCGCGGCGTCGGCGCGCGCGGCGGGGGTGTCGAGCAATGCGGTCTATGCCGAGCGGCGGCGGACGCCTGCTTTTCGCGACGCATGGGCGCTGGCTTTGGCGGAGGGCTATGCCCGGTTGGAGACCGATTTGCTGGCCGAGGCGCTGCAGACGCCGAGCGGACGAACTGCCGATGGCACGTTAAAGGCGCGGGCGCAAAAGCATCGTCTGGCGATTGCCTTGCTCAGCGCGCATCGTGCTTCGGTCAAGGGTGGTGCGGCCATTACGCCGGCGTCCAAGCCCGCGCAGCCAGATTTGGCGACGTTAAAGGCGCAATTGGTCCTGAAGCTTACGCAGATGCGGCAACGGGCCGAAGAGAGCGCGGCGGCGCGTGGCGCAACGGCAAAAGAAGGCGGCCAAAATGCCGATATGTAATGCGCAAGCTTTGCTGGCACTGCCGCATGATCAGATGGTCGAGGTCATCCGCCGCTGGACCCGAAAAAAATGACCGAAACGCAAAGCTGGAATTTTTGGGCACGCGATGATCAGGCCGCGCCTTTGGAGGATTGGCGCGTCTGGCTGGTGATGGCGGGGCGTGGTTATGGCAAGACGCGCATGGGGGCGGAATGGGTGCGCGCCTTGGCAGCGCAACATGCCGGCGCACGCTTTGCATTGGTGGGTGCAACCTTGAATGAAGCGCGCGCAGCCTTGTCGGCGATTTTACAATATTTGCGGCTATTGGGCATATTAGCCACATGAACCACGGCCGGTCGCAAACACCTTAAATATTCTGATAAATAGCCAAAAATGGTAACATTTTGGCAACAGTATAGGGACATAGCGGCTTGCATGGACGGAACAGAAGCGGTAGACATACGCTCTCTAATTCCTGTTCCTAAGATAGATAAGGGGAAAGTTGATGCGTAAGTTAGCCCTAAGTTTGGCACTCGCTTCTACTGCTCTGGCGTCACCGGCTTTGGCCCGCGATAACCAGTGGTATGTGGGCGTTGATGGCGGTGCCATGGTAGTAGAAGACCTCGCTTTGGATATTGGTGTCGTGAAAGATGCGGCAACATTAGACTCAGACAAGGGCTATGATTTTGGTGGCCTCGTTGGCTATGATTTCGGCGGTTTCCGTCTTGAATCAGAAGTGTCCTATCGTAAGGCGGACGTTTCTGGTTTCACCAGCCAAACACCTCAGGCAACAAGTGGCACGAGCACAGCTTTGCTGGCTGGCGGTAACTACGCCGCAACTGGCGGCGCAAATGCATTGAGCTTCATGGTCAATGGATTGCTGGATTTCGGTGATAATGACGGCCTTCAGGGCTTTGTTGGCGGCGGCGTTGGTGTTGCGCGTGTAGACGTGCAGACCGTTTTGGCAGCGCCTTCATTCCTTGATGACTCGGATACCGGTTTTGCATGGCAGGCACTTGCTGGCGTTCGTGCGCCATTGAGCGGCAATTGGGATGTGGGCCTGAAGTATCGTTTCTTCAACGCGGATAAGGTTGGTCTTGTTGATCGTCTCGGCCGTGCCGTTGAGTCGCGCTTCCGTTCGCACAGCTTGATGGGAAGCTTGGTGTATAATTTCGGCGGCGCACCTGCGCCGGTTGAAGTGGCACCACCGCCACCACCGCCACCGCCACCTCCTCCTCCGCCGCCACCGCCGCCGCCACCTGCGCCGGTGTGCAACACGGGTCCTTATATTGTGTTCTTCGATTGGGATAAATCGAACCTGCGTCCAGACGCGGCTTCGGTTCTTGATAATGCCGTTGCACAATATTCGAACTGTGGCAGCGCGAAGGTTATGCTTGCAGGTCACGCCGATAAGTCGGGCGCTGCAAAGTACAATGTCGGCCTTTCACAGCGTCGTAATGACACTGTTCGTACGTATCTTGAGTCCAAGGGCGTATCGACTGGCGCGATTGCTACTGAGGCATTCGGTGAAACTGCACCATTGGTACAAACTGCAGATGGTGAGCGTGAACCGCAAAACCGTCGCGTGGAAGTTACCTACGGTCCAGGTTCGGGAATGTAATTCCCAATCTGATTTCAGGTTAAAAGAAAGGCTGGTCGAAAGACCGGCCTTTTTTTTACCTTCGATGCGTGATGTCAAAAATAGAGCTAAAATTTTAGGCCGCGGCCTTTGTCTTTGCTCGCGCCTTTACTGCGGCCGATTCCAAAAGCCTGGTTTCAAGTGCTTTTAACTTGTTTTTGTTTTCGATTTTGCCGCCGAATAAATCCGTCACATAAAATGTGTCGACCGCGCGTTCCCCGTAAGTGGCGATATGCGCGCTGTGCAATGTGACTTTCGATTCAAACAGCGCGAGCGCCAAATTGTTGAGCAAGGCGGGACGATCCAGCGCATTCACTTCAATCACCGTAAACCGGTTAGACGCTTGATTATCAATCAGCACCGATGGCGCGATTTTAAAGGCGTCGGCTCGGCGCAGCGCTTTTGGTTTTGCGTCCAGTTGTGTCATCAAACGCGCGCGATTGGTCAGCGCCTCTTCAATGTTACGCTTGAGGCGGTTTAACTGGCTTTGCTCCTGAAAAGGACGACCCAGCGGGTCTTGGATAAGGAAATTGTCGACCGCCATGCCGTCGCTGCTGGTGTGAATCCGCGCATCGATAATGTTACCGCCCGCCAAATGAATGGCGCCGGCTATGCGGTAAAACAACCCCGGATGGTCGGCCGCAAAAACCGTGACGAGCGTCGCGCCACGATCAGGATAGAAACAAGCGTCAATGGCAAGTTCTGTGCCCGCATTGGACAGAAGATGCCGGGCGTTGCGTTCAATGATGTCGTCTGGTTCCGCGATCCAATAAGCATCTGGCAGCGTTTTGGCGAAGGCCGCAAATTTATCAGACGGTAATTGTAACGCGGGCTCCAGCTGCGCTTTTTTCGAGGCAATCCTCTCGTCCCGGCCGCGTTGCTTGTGCCCCAAGCGCAGCACTTCTTCCGTAGCTTCAAACAGGTCCGACAGAAGCTGTCGTTTCCAACTGTTCCAAACGCCTGGTCCAACTGCGCGGATGTCAACGACGGTCAAGACCATCAAGAGCTTCAACCGCTCGGGTGACTGGACGGCCTGGGCAAAATCGAGGATGGTCTTAAAATCCGCCAAGTCCCGCTTGAACGCAGTGGCCGACATCAACAAATGATAGCGGACAAGCCACGCAACAGTTTCTGTCTCAGCTGGAGAAAGACCCAGCCGCGGGCATAAGGTTTCGGCAATCTCCGCGCCCAACACACTATGGTCGCCGCCACGCCCCTTCGCGATATCGTGGAGCAAGGTTGCCACAAACAATACCCGCTTGCTGACAATTTGCTGCACCATCGCCGTAGACAGCGGGTGATCTTTTTTGAGCTTTCCGCGGTTGATATCGGCCAGCAAGCCAATGGCGCGGATCGAATGTTCATCGACGGTGTAATGGTGGTACATGTCGAATTGCATCTGCGCGACAACGCGGCGAAAATCCGGAATAAATCGACCAAAAACGGTAGATTCATTCATCCAGCGCAACACCGTTTCCGGGTCGCGCGGCGATGTTAATATTTCGAGAAAAAGGGCATTGGCTCTGGGGTCTCGCCGCAATACTTTGTCGATCAGTCGGGCATCCCGTTGAGCGGCACGCATCGCCAGCGGGTGGATTTCCAATTCATGCAAATCCGCCAAATGAAATATTTCGAGCAAGCGCACGGGGTCTTGCGCAAAAAAGCCATCATCGGGGAGCGCGAGACGACCACGATCAAGTTGAAAACCATTGAGCTTTCGGGGTTTTCGGGCAAAGCTGGGCAAAAACCGGCGGCCTTTTTTGGCCATAGCTTCATCCAAATGCGCGAGGAAAAGTCCCGTCACGTCGCCTACGGTTTTTGCGTTCAAAAAGTAAAAATGCATGAACCTTTCAACCGCCGAGCGCCCGGGGCGATCAGCAAATTGCATGCGTTCCGCTAATTCGCGTTGCAGATCGAATGTGAGACGATCTTCCCCACGTCCGGTGATATTGTGCATATGACAACGCACCGCCCACAAGAAATTTTCGGCTTTTCTAAACCGATTATATTCATCAATTGTGAGCAGGCCAACGTCGACAAGCTCCGATGCAGCGGACACTTTATGGATATATTTTCCAATCCAGTAGAGTGTGTGGAGATCGCGAAGCCCACCTTTGCCATCTTTGATATTGGGTTCGACCACATATCGGCTGTCCCCCATGCGCCGGTGTCGATCGTCGCGTTCCATCATTTTTAGGCGGACAAAGTCTGACGCCGTGTTTGCGACAACCTCATTCCAAAAACGTAGCGAAACCTCTTCATAAACGCCGCGGTCACCCCACACAAACCGGCTTTCCAGTAACGCGGTGCGGATGGTTAAATCCTCTTGCGCCATCTTTACCGTTTCATCGAGGGATCTGCTTGATTGGCCGACCTTTAACCCAAGATCCCACAGCAAATAGAGGATCGCTTCGACCACCTGCTCGGTCCAGGAACTACGCTTGAAAGGCGTAACGAAGCCGATGTCCACGTCGCTATGTGGGGCCATCTCCCCACGGCCATATCCACCCACAGCCAGAACCGCGATCCTTTCGGATGCCGAGCGGTTGGCAGCGGGATAGGCGTGCACAGTGACATAATCATAGATGAGCCGGACGATTTGATCGATAAGGAATGATTGCTCGGCCGCGGCACGATAGCCTTGCGACGGCGCGGCATCGAGGCGCCGTTGAATTTCGCTCCGACCATTGGCCAGTGCCGTTTGCAATATCTCTACGACGTGTGGACGACGTGCTTCGGCCCCGTACGCGCGCACGATGCCTTCAATCTGTTCGGCCAGCACACTGCGGTCGATAATGTCGCGCTGCTTGAATATCCGTTCTGCTGTTGATGCCATGACGCGACTTTAGGCGCGATCCGGCATCATGTCAGCATCAAGCGGATATTTTGGCATTATATTCGCGTCGCAGAGTCACCCGGTCGATTTTTTGTGTACCCAGTCGGGGGAGTGGATCGGCCACTTGCCAGTAATGCACAGGAATTTTGTAGGGCGCGAGACGTTCCGCCAAAAATGCTTTCAACGCATCCGGGGTCAGCGTGACGCCGTCCTTTGTCTGATAGACGATACCGGGCACCTCCCCATATTTTTCATCAGCAATGCCAAATACAGACAATTCGGCAATTGATTCATGCTCATAAGCGGCTGCTTCAACTTCGGGGCAACTGATATTCTCACCGCCTCGAATGATGATATCTTTCTTACGGTCGACGATAAACAAATAGCCGTCTTCGTCGAGATAACCGATGTCGCCGGTCCGGAAAAATCCATCTGCGGTGAATGCATCGCGCGTAGCATCTTCGTTATTCCAATAGCCATTGAAATTGGCAATCGTCCGAATACCCACTTCACCGCGTTCGCCCTGCGGCAAAACATTGCCAGCATCGTCCAGCATTTGGACCTCGACCAGTGGCTTGGTCGCAGGACCAGTGCTGGTTGGCTTTTCTAAATAATTGTCGGTGAAATTGCCGCAGCCAACGCCGTTGGTTTCCGTGAGGCCGTAGCCCAATAATGGATAACCCCAGCTCATTTCCTTGCGGATTTTTTTGACATGCTCAACAGGGCGTGGCGCGCCGCCAGCGGCAAATGCGGTGCAGCTTGTTAAATCATATTTGTGCCGGGCAGGGTGCGTTGCCAGCTCAATGCTCATCAACGGAACGCCCACGAAATAAGTGATGCGTTCTTTTTCGATAATCCGCATCGCCTCTTCTGCGTCCCATTTGGGCATCAACACGAGCTTGCGGCCGATGGCGAAGCTTTGCAGCACCAAAGGTATCGACGCGGTGACGTGGAACAAGGGCACATTGACGAGCGCTGAAGGCTGGGCCGGCATCGACTGGCCACTGGCGGACATAAGCTCAAAAAAGACAAGCGTTTGGCCAACATAGCTCATAGCACCTTGGACGACGGCGCGATGGTCTGACACCGCACCCTTCGACTGACCGGTTGATCCAGAGGTGTATAATATCGTCGCGTTATCGAGTGGATCGATGGTTGGCAGCGCTGTTTCCGCGCCGCCACCTTTTGCAGTCATCACCGATAAGCCGTCCTGCGGCAGCGAATCATGTTTGATGATGAGCAGTTCGCAATCGCCAATATCTTGTCCCGCCATCCGCGCGGCACGCTGTTCATCGGCGAGAACAAAGCGGCAGCCGACCATGCGAATGCCTTCGGCCAATTCGCCACCTTGCCACCAACCATTGAGCAAAGTCGCAACGCCGCCGGCCATCACAATTGCCATATAGGCAATGATCCAATTAGCGGAATTGCGTGCCGCAATGCCGATGCGCTCACCCTTTTGCAGCTTGTAGCCTTCCACAAGACCACCTGCCAAAGCGCGCGCCGCACCATAAGTTTGGGCGAAACTTAACCGGATATCGCCATCGACCAAAAATTCCTTGTCCGCATGGGTCGCGCAGAAAAATGCGAAATAGTCGGCCATGTTGCCCGGTGCTTTGGCAAAGACCGGCATTTGGACACCATATTTCTCGGCATAGGTAACGGCCAAGGGGCCATCATTGGCCATAAGCCGTTCAATGGTGGCATCGATTGCAAGGTCCAACTGCGACGGCATGTGATTCTCTCCTAAACTCTTTGTGCGACTTCTATTTGGCTCTATAGGAATGTCAAAAGATCCTGAGGAAATATTGTGTCATTCGAGATTATTTCAACCGCCGCCGGCTTTATTCAGTTTACCGACCTTGGCGTAGGTCCTGTCGCGCTCGATTTGGGCTTCTTCCAAATCCGTTGGTATTCGCTTGGATATTTGGTCGGCATCTTGCTCGGCTATTGGATGTTGCTGAAATTGCTCGCGCGTCCCGGCGCGCCCATGTCACGTGAGCAAGCGGATGACATTATCCTATATGCCACCTTGGGTATCATCTTGGGTGGACGGATTGGCTATATTTTATTTTACCAACCCTCCATTTTGCAGAATCCAATGGACGTCTTCAAATTGTGGGAAGGCGGAATGTCGTTCCATGGCGGCGCGATTGGTATCATATTTTCAATCTGGCTTTTGGCGCGCAAGCATAAGCTCTCTTTTTTACGGGTCTGTGATTATGTCGCCTGCGTCGTGCCCTTTGGGATATTCCTCGTGCGGCTGGCGAACTTCGTGAATGATGAACTTTGGGGCCGCGTCACCGACGTGCCTTGGGCGATTGTCTTTCCCAATGGAGGTGATTTGCCGCGCCATCCAAGCCAGCTGTATGAAGCGGTTTTTGAAGGACTGCTTATGGCCGCAATATTGTGGCCATTATTCTGGAAAACCAATGCACGCTATCGTCCCGGGTTCCTGACAGGTATGGCGGCAATCATTTATGGTACAGCCCGTTTTTCCATCGAGTTTGTCCGGGAGCCTGACCAACAGCTTCAGTGGCTGGTGGAAACAAGCGGCCTGAGCATGGGGCAGTGGCTCACCCTGCCGATGATATTGGTTGGACTGTTCCTGTTGTTCACCGCAGGTGCCCGCAAACAGCGCGCCGAGGCCATGGCCGGCAGTAACAGTGCCGGCTGACACACAGCAAGTTGCAGTCCGCCTAGCGCAGCAGATAGAGGCATCAGGCCCCATCAGCGTTGCCGAATATATGCGTGTAGCCAACACCGCATATTATGGTCGCGCTGATCCGTTGGGCGCAGACGGTGATTTCATCACTGCGCCCGAAATCAGCCAGATGTTTGGCGAGCTGGTGGGTATTTGGCTGAGCGATATCTGGTTACGTCATCGTCCGGCCACTTGCCATTATGTCGAACTCGGCCCTGGCCGCGGGACGTTGGCGGCAGACGCGCTGAGAACAATGAAGCGTTTTGGTTGGCAGCCCTCGGTCCATTTCGTGGAAAACAGCCCTGCATTACGCGCCAAGCAGTTGCAGGCGGTGCCGGACGCGACATTCCATGACCATCTGGATAGTCTTCCGACCGATGCGCCTTTGTGTGTTGTGGCAAACGAGTTTTTCGACGCCTTGCCGGTTCGGCAGATGGTTGCGACGCAAGCCGGCTGGCGGGAGCGGGTTGTTGTACGCGATGGTGCAACCGGCTTTGCCGCTGTGCCAGGCACTTCCTCAGCCGATGACCTTATCCCTGAACAATTTCGTACAGCCGCCATAGGCAGTGTTTACGAAATTTGTCCTGATGCGTCGTCGATTATGCAGCAACTTTCGGCGCGGCTGGTAAAGCAGGGCGGGGTGATGTTGGTCATCGACTATGCCTATACACAGCCCGCCTTGGGCAACACGCTGCAAGCAGTCCAGAGCCATGCATATGCCGACCCCTTCAATAATCCGGGCCAGGTTGATTTGACCGCGCATGTCGATTTTTTTGAATTGTTGAACTGCGCCAGAAATAGTGGCCTTTTGACCGCTGGACCAAGCGACCAAGGCGCCTGGCTTTTGGGTCTTGGAATAACCCAGCGTGCCCAAATTCTGGCGGCGTCCAACCCCGACAGGGCTGGAGACATCAACGCCGAACGTAACCGGCTGGTGGCGCCTGACGCCATGGGGACCTTATTCAAGGTCTTGGCGGCTTATGCTCAAGGTTGGCCGCAGCCGGAGGGGTTCGATCTTTAGCTTACCCAGTCGGCGATCTGACCCGCAACATCGTTCGCCGCGGCATTTAATGCCGCGCCTGCGGGTGCCGGTGCAATCGCGGTTAAGGGACGCCTTGCTTCAAACCGGCGTTTTTCGGTCGCACTTCCGCGGATGATTTTGACCGCGTCATAGACGACTACAGCTTCGCTCGTTTCTGCATCGATACCGAATTCTAGCAGGCTTCCCGATAAAAAGCGCACGGCCTTGCCGCCCGCGTCGGCTTCATTCAGCACTAAATTCCCGCTCTTTGCCGAAACGGTTTCGACGAGCAAGCTCTGCATTAAACGGGCAGGTTTATCAGCCCAAAATGCGTCTTTGAGATAGGCAATGCTGCTGGGATCAATCTGAACTGGCACCCGATTAATATCCAGCTTGCGCGGGACTTGTGGCATCTGGATAACCAAGGCGTCTGCCGTCGTTGCGGTACGCGCGACGCCGGCAGCCACGACATTGTCAGCCGTCAGAACGAGCATGGAGACTGGCGCCTTACCACCGAAGCTTACGCACGCGCCAAGGGCCATGATGAGGGGTAACGCACAAAGGCGCGGTCCGGAGATTTTGCTGAACATCATTTTTGGTTCCTGCTGCCGGGTTTATATTCGGGTAAGGCGGTGCCGCCGACGACGCTGCTTATACCACCTTGGTCCACTTTCTCGGTCACCGACTTTAACGATGTGGACACGTCTCTCAAGTCGCGCACCAGTTGCGTCACTTCGGGCAAAGTTTGCGTATTCAACGTTTCAATTGCGGGGTTCGCATTATTCAAGGTCGTTTCCAAGGCGGCCAGGCTGCCATTTGCGGATCGCAGCGTTTTGCGCAATTCATTCAGCATCGGGCGACCTTCGCTATCGATTAGTCTATTGGTCGAGCCTGCCATTTTGGTGATCTCATCCGCAGCCAGACCTGCCTTTTGCAAGGCAATGCGCGATTCCAGAATGGCTGCACGCAAGTCAGGGCCTTGCGTTGCCAAAGAACCCGAAAGGCTTTCCACATTATCCAAAATCTGTTCGATGGACTGTTGGTTCTTGTCGGACAATATGTTGGTCAGCCGTTCGGTCAAAGTGGACAGCCGTTCCAAAAGCAAAGGCGCGTTGTTCAGCAGCTCTCCCAAAGCGCCGGGCTTTGTCGGAATGACGGGCACGCCGGTTGGGCATGCGGACTGCGGTTTCACTTTTGGGCATTCCAATGCAGGCGCACCTTTAACCGCACCATCCAGCTGAATCTCCGAAACGCCGGTGAAGCCTATGCCGTTAATCGTCGCTGTCGTCCCCAGAAGCACGGGCACGCTGTCCTTGATGCTGATGCGCACCCGAACGAACTCTGGATCGGGCTCCCATAATTCGATGCTCTCAATTTGGCCGACGGGAACGCCAGAAAAGGAAACGCCTGAACCCTTGGCCAAGCCATTGACCGATTGTTGAAAGAATATGTCATATTCTTTTTTGTCACCTTCACTTGTCCGCGAAAGCCAAACGGTAAATGCGGCCAGCAGCGCCAGAAGGAGAAGCGTAACAGCGCCCACCATCACATAATTGGATTTGGTTTCCATATTATTGCCTTATGACCTTCCTCGCTGCTGCGTCCTTGCATGGACGGAATCTCCCTGGTCGCTGTGACCGCGCCGTGCCGCACGACCGCGTGGACCGCTGAAATACTCGTTGATCCACGGGTGATCGATGGCCAGCAATTCTTCAATTGCGCCAATGGCTATAACTTTCCGATCAGCCAAAACGGCCACGCGATCACAAATGGAATAGAGCGTATCCAAATCATGCGTAATCAAAAAAACGGTGAGGCCAAGCGTCTCTTTTAAATCGCGTGTTAAATTGTCGAATTTGGCGGCGCCGATAGGGTCAAGTCCGGCGGTTGGTTCATCCAGAAACAACAATTCCGGATCCATGGCCAATGCCCGCGCTACACCGGCACGTTTACGCATACCACCCGATAGCTCGGATGGATATTTATGCGCTGCTTCTGGAGGTAGTCCGCTTAAGAATATTTTGTAGTGGGCGATTTCGTCGAGCAGCTCTTGACTGAAATCCGGATAAAATTCGCGCAAGGGCACCTGCACATTTTCCGCGACGGTTAAGGTTGAAAACAATGCGCCGCCCTGAAACAACACGCCCCAGCGCCGCCGGACGTCTGTGGCTTGATCTTCCTCTTTGCCAATCATGCCTTCATCAAAGACCCGGATTTCGCCTGCATCGGGCTCTTGCAGGCCGATGATTGACCGCATGAGCACGGATTTACCCGTTCCCGACCCGCCAACGACCCCCAATATCTCGCCGCGGCGCACGTCGATGTTGAGATCCTCATGGATGACTTGGTCACCAAAGCTGTTGTACAGGCCAGTCACGGAGATGATGTTGGGCGCGTTCATCGCTTAATCCCAACCAATTTCGCTAAAGAAAACGGCAAAAAATGCGTCGAGGACAATGACGAGGAAAATGGCCTGCACCACCGCTGCGGTTGTTCTTAACCCGACTTGTTCAGCATTGCCTTTCACCTGCATCCCCTGAAAGCAGCCCGCCATGGCGATGATTGCGCCGAAGACCGGCGCCTTGATCATGCCAACCCAGAAGTCAGTTATTGGCGTTACTTCGCGCAGGCGCTGCACAAAGGTCGCCGGGGGTATGTCTAGGACAATCCAGCATAACAATCCGCCGCCGATGATGGACATTAACGACGCGAAAATACCAAGCAATGGCATCATGAACACCGCGGCGATCACGCGCGGCACGACCAATGCTTCTACAGGGACAACGCCGATCGTGCGCATGGCGTCAATTTCTTCGGTAATCTTCATCGTTCCGATCTGAGCGGCAAAGGCAGATCCGGATCGACCCGCAACCATAATCGCAGTCATCAATATGCCAAGTTCACGCAGTGTGAGTCGCCCGATGAGGTTGATGGTAAACACCTCCGCACCAAATTGGCGGAGCTGAACAGCGCCTTGCTGCGCAATGACAATGCCGATGAGGAAGCTCATTAGACCGACAATGCCCAATGCACGGACACCCACCATGTCGAAATGTTGAACCACCGCGTGCCAGCGAAAGCGGCGTGGGTTCATCAGTAAGCTGAAGAATGCTTTGACTACTTGCCCGACGAAGCCGAGAAATTGAAAAAAAGTCATCATGCCGACGACAACAGCGCCGCCCACTTCGGCCAAAAAATGATATAGCGACGAAATAGGCGGTTTTGCGACGGCTTCGGCTTGATCGGCGCCGCGCACAGCATCAATGAGACGACTGGCGTCATTTGCGCCGCCGGTGATTGGGGCGTCATGTTCTTTAGCTGTCCGATGGACGAGCCAAGCGCCAACGGTGTCCATATGGGTGACGGCCGAGATGTCGATTTCAGAAACGGGGGCATTAATGTCGCGCAAACTGCGGTCTAGTGCACCAATGGATGCAATCACGAAGTCACCGGACAGCCGGAGAAGTTGCCCGCTGGGCAGATCTTCAACAGTGAAATCGGCAGAGTTAGGCATAGCTCTATAATTGGCCTATTATCGGGACTATCACAAGCCTGTAGACTTCTTCGGTAAAGTTATGCCTTTAAGATCATGATGACGAAATCCAAAACGACCCTGCTCGCCATATATGATATGGACAAGACCATCACGCGGCGCGCCACTTATAACGGGTTCCTCCTGCATATGGCGTTGAACAAGTCACCGTGGCGATTGTTGCTTGCACCGTTTTTGCCACTTGGTTTGGTTCTATATGCGCTGAAAATTTGGGACCGGTCGCGGCTTAAGCAGTTTTCGCAAATTCTGCTGATCGGTAGACGTGTTCCTCAGGCGCATTTTGCCAAATATCTCGAAAGCCATGCGGATCTGGTTGTTGGCAAAAACGTCTATCCGCAATTGCTGGCGCGCGTGGCGGAGGAGAAGGCGGCTGGTTATCGCCATGTCATGGCGACCGCTTCTTATCGTTTATATGTGGACGCGATTGCCAAACGGCTTGGCTTTGATGACGTCATTGCAACAAATCTATCAACCGACAGCAGCGGCCATGTGCTGGCGCGGATAGACGGGCATAATTGTTATGATGCGGCAAAGCTGGAGCTTGTGAAAGGCTGGATGGATCGACACGGCCTGGAGCGCGCCCAATGTCATATCCGCGCCTATTCCGACCATATCTCCGATGCACCATTGCTTCATTTCGCCGACGAACCCTTCGCCACCAACCCGCATGGTCCACTGGCGCGTCTGGCGGAAACAAAGGGTTGGCCCATCCTTGATTGGCGCGTGGCGGAAACGTGATCCTAAACTTATAGCGCCCGCAATGCACCAACAAGCCAGACCGCCCCTACAATGAGGGGGATACCCGCAAGGTCGAGGTAAAATCCCGCCTTCACCATTTTGGGTAGGGCAATATGCCCGCTGGCCCATGCAATGGCATTTGGTCCGGTGCCGGATGGCATCATAAAACCCCAGCTGGCCGCCATGGAGGCAGCCATCGCCATCAACCATGGATCAGCACCCGTTGCCGCCACGAGGCCAGCCACCACAGGCAGCACACCGCTGGCGGTCGCGACATTGCTGGCAAATTCGGTGATTAGAATGACTAAAGCGGTCAGTGCCAGTGCGATGATGATGGGATGGACGACTGATAAAGGCTCTAATGCCTCTCCAAGCCACCCAGCGAGCCCGGACTGCGTGATGCCAGCAGCGAGCGCCAAGCCGCCGCCAAACATCATGATAACACCCCAAGGCGCCCTGTCTGCCTCTTGCCAGGTGAGCAACGGTCGACCTGTGCCATCGGGTATCAGGAACAATAGCAACGACCCTGCGATTGCGATGCTGCCATCGGTAATCCCGCCCTTGGGCAAAAGCGGCTCCAGCAAAGGTTGTCCAATCCACATACCGATAACCAAAAGAAAGATTGGAACGAGCCGTTTTTCCGCAACGGACATGGGCCGCGGCTTGCCAATGGCCACACGCGCGGCATCGACGTCAAAACTGCCAGCGGTTACGTTCTGCACCCGCATCAGGATGAATGCGCATAACGGCACACCGATAATCACAACGGGCAGGCCGTAGAGCATCCATGTCAGAAAGTTGATCTCGATGCCCAATTGCTTTTCCACTAGCGCGGCTGCAATCGCGTTGGTCGGCGACCCAACAAGCGTCCCAAGTCCGCCAATCGACGCGGCAAAGGCGACGCCCATGATAAGCGCGCCGGCCAGCCCGTCGGTTTCGCCCGGCTTGGTTCCGCCCGCGGCAAGCACTGCGATTGCGATCGGCACCATGATGAGCGCGATAGACGTGTTGGACATCACCATACTGAGCAATGCGGTTGAACCCATGAATGCGATCATGAGGCCGGTGACGCTATGTCCCGATTTCGCCAATATGGCGAGGGCAACGCGTCGGTGCATGCCC
>ENA-UOYK01000363-UOYK01000363.1-marine-metagenome-genome-assembly--contig:-NODE-363-length-15747-cov-3.625399_pt1 | contig 15747 bp, 8 predicted proteins | sample MGYA00238174_ERZ767213 | MGnify/ENA primary metagenome ERZ767213 (study PRJEB28944, sample SAMN06267167) | marine metagenome | isolation source: Columbia River Estuary | place: USA:Columbia River Estuary...
AGACGAACAAGGGGAGCACGAGGGCTCCCCAGGTCAGGACCAGCTGGCGCAGCGCGCGGATCACTGGCGGTTCCAGCGCAGCACGCGACCGAAGATGTTCCACTCCGTCTCAAGGATGTTGCCCGCGTTGTCGAAGGTGATGCCGTGGGGAGAGGTCACGACGCCTTCGCGCCAGTCGGCCGGAGCGACCTTCGGGGTGTTGGTCTGGCCCTTGGTGTCGTTGGCGCCGAGCGCGGCGACCATCTGGCCTTCCTTGTTCCAGACGGAGACGCGGCCGGCGATCTCGGCGACGCACATCAGTTCGCCGTGGAAGGAGGCGGAGGAGGGATTGCGCAGGCCCTTGTCGGCGATCATCCGCGGGTTGGTGCCGTCGAGGTCGACGTGGAACATGCGGTTGTTGCCGCGGTCGAGGCAGAGCAGGCGGGCCGGGCTGAAACGCGTGTCGACGAAGACCTTGTGGGTGTTGGCGAAGCCCTTGCCGTCCACGACCTGCGTGGGGCCGCCGAAGACGGACTTGAACTTGCCGTCGGCGCCGAAGACGAAGACCCAGCTCTTGCCGTAGCCGTCGACGATGTAGATGTCGCCGTTCGGGGCGACGTCGCAGCTGGTCAGCTTGAGGGCGTTCACGTTCTTGCCCTTCTTGTCCTTGGCGACGCCCTTGTCGGCCGGGAAGGCGTCGGGCTTGATCTCCATGACTACCGTGCCGTCGAGCTTGGCCTTGAGGAATCGCTGTTCGCCGAGCACCGCGCCGTAGAGGAATTCGCCTTCGTCGGACTTGCGGATGACGAAGCCGTGGAGCGACATCGGCAGCGGGAGAGTCTTCAGGTATTTGCCATCCTTGCCGTAGACCTGGATGCCGGCGTCTTTCTCCTGGACGCTGACATAGATGAGGCCGGCCGAGTCGACGGCGATCTCGCCGTGGCTGTTGCCGATGGTCGCCTTGCCGGGAGGGGTGCCGAGGAAGTTAGGGGCCAGCTGATACTTCACTTCGGCGGCGGAGGCGGAGAGGGCGGTCACGGCGAGGAGGGCGAGGATGCGGAGGGTGGGCATGGGGTCAGAGGAGGGGTAAGGATAAGGGGAATGGGTAGGGGGTGGTCCGTCGGGAGGCAAATGGAATTCGGCAGGCACGTTTCCAAATTCGGCATCGCTCTTTGATTGTCTCTCCACTTTCCGCCCCTATCCCTACCCCTACCTCAAACATGAAATCCCTCCGTCTCCTCGCGGCCTTCGCCGCCCTCGTCGTCTCGGCTTCGGCCGCCGAAGTTAAGCTCGAATCCGCCTTCAATGGCAAAGACCTGTCCGGCTGGAAGACCTCCGGCGCCGACGCCTTCTGGACCGCCGCCGACGGCGTCCTCACCGGCGTGAACGACCTCGCCTTCAAGGACTACAAGAAGGGCAACATGCTCTACACCGAGAAGTCCTACCAGGACGTCGTCATCGAGTGCGAATGCCGCTTCAGCGGCGAGATCGACAGCGGCATCATGGTCCGCAAGGACGCCGCCGGTAAGAAGGACATCCAGATGCAGATCGGCGTATCCCGCTCCCTCAAGAAGGACATGACCTGCACTTTCTACGTCGGCAAGTATCCCGAAGCCGGCTGGGCTCCGAAGGTCCCCGCGCTCTGGAAGAACAACGACTGGAATAAGATCCGTTTCCAGGCCAAGGGCGACACCTACACCGTCTGGCTCAACGGCGAGCAGGTCGCGAACTACGTCGACGCCGGCTACCCTCAGGCCGCTCCGGTCGGCCTCCAGGTGCACGGCGGCGTGAAGATGAAGGTCGAATACCGCAACATCGCCATCGGCGAGATCAAGTAAGCCCGGTCTTACGTTCGGTCCGAAAGGGCGGGCGCCAGCCCGCCCTTTTTCATTGGGGGAGGGAAAGGCGGCCGCCTGCTTAATCGGGGCATGCCTTCTTCTCTGCCCCGCCGTCGATTCGTGCGTCAGCGGAACGTCTTTGCCCGGTTCTTGGCGGACCGGGTTATTCTGGAGGGACACGGAAGAGAGCCCTCGAGCGCAGCTGGTTTTCAGTTATTAATGATTTAAGTCAGTCGTTTAGGTGATTTATTGATATATTTCGTTCAATTATATGCCCATCGGCATATATAGGCGAAATCACCATATTTATTCGCAACCTCCCCGCCTTCCAACTGTCTCAAAGGCAACCCCCGACAGCCCATGAAACTCCACCGCAACTGCGAAGGAAATCACCCCGACGTTCTCTCCGCCCTGAGTCGCCGCGACTTCATGCACATCGGCATGATCGGCACGCTCGGCCTGAGCCTGCCGAACATGCTCCGCCTCAAGGGCGCGGAGATCCCCGGCGTCGAATCTTTCAACGCGATGGCGGACTCCGTCATCCACATCTACCTGCCCGGCGGCATGGCGCAGCACGAGTCCTGGGATCCGAAGCCGTTCGCTTCGCCCGACTACCGTGGACCGTACACGCCGATCAAGACCTCGATCCCCGGCGAATACGTCGGCGAGAAGTTCGTCAACATCGCGAAGATCATGAACAAGCTCACCGTCGTCCGTTCGATGACGCACGGCGAAGCGGCCCACGAGCGCGGCACGCACAACATGTTCACCGGCTACCGGCCGAGCCCCGCGATCAAGTTCCCGAGCTACGGCTCCGTGATCTCGCACGAGCAAGGCTCGCGTAACAACCTGCCGCCTTACGTCGTCGTCCCGAGCCAGAGCATCCCGGAGCAGGGCACCGGCTACATGAGCAGCGCCTTCGGTCCGTTCGCGCTCGGTAGCGATCCGGCCTCGGCAAACTTCGCTGTCCGCGACCTCCTCGCCCCGAAGGACGTCACCACGCAGCGCTTCGACCGCCGTCGCAACATGCTGGCCGCCGTCGACGAGCATTTCCGCGCCACCGAGAAGTCCGACGCCATCGGCGCCATGGACAGCTTCCAGCAGGCCGCCTACGGCCTCGTCAGCAGCGCCAAGGCCCGCGAGGCCTTCGACCTCTCCAAGGAATCCGACAAGCTGCGCGACGAATACGGACGCAACACCGCCGGCCAGCGCTTCCTCCTCGCCCGCCGCCTCGTCGAGGCCGGCGTCCGCATGGTCTCCGTCACCTTCGGCAGCTGGGACCACCACTCGAACATCAAGGGCTCCTTCGACGGCCAAGCCCCGAGTTTCGACCAGGCTTTCGCCCGTCTCATCACCGACCTGCAGGACCGCGGCATGCTCAAGCGCACGCTCGTCCTCGTCAGCTCCGAGTTCGGCCGCACGCCGAAGATCAACGGCACCAACGGCCGTGACCACTGGCCGCGCGTCTTCTCCGTCGCCATGGCCGGCGGCGGCATGAAGGAAGGTTACATCCACGGCGCCTCCGACGCCCTCGGCGGCGAACCCGACCGCGACGCGGTCGGCCCGGAAGACCTCGCCAAGACCATGTACCGCGTCCTCGGCATCAACGCCGAGAAGCGCATCATGTCCGAAGGCGGCCGTCCGATCGACATCGTCAACGGCGGTCGCGTGATGACCGACTGGCTGGCCTGACCTCGCGCTCGCTTCCCATCCGCGCGCCGGTCGGCGCCGCGGGCGGGCTGCGCCCCGCTTTATCGCTTTCATGAAGTTCCGCCTCCTTGCCGCGCTCCTGTTCGCCCCGCTCGCCGCGTGGGCGGCCTATCCCGAAATGACGTCGCTCAAGCCGCACGGCGGCCAGATCGGCGCCGAGGTGCGGCTGACCATCACCGGCGCCCGCCTCGACGATTTCGAGGACCTGATGTTCTATACGCCCGGCTTCAAGGTGAAGAGCGTCGAGAGCCGCGCCACGAACAAGGTCGAGCTCACCCTGTCCATCGACAAGTCCGTCCGCGCGGGCAACCACGTCATGCGCGTCCGCACGAAGTCCGGCGTCTCGCACATGCGCCAGTTCTTCGCGAGCCCCTTCCCGGACGTCGAAGAGACGGAACCCAACAGCGAGTTCGCCGGCGCCCAGGCCATCGCGCTCAACCAGACCGTCGAAGGCGTGGTGCTCTCCGAAGACGTCGACTACTACAAGCTGACGGTCAAGAAGGGCCAGCGCATCGGCGTCCAGGTCGACGGCCTGCGCCTCGCCACCATCCCGCAGGGAGCGATGGATCCCTATGTCGCCATCCTCGACAAGGACCGCTTCGAGAAGGCCGCCTCCGACGACACGATCCTGCACCGCCAGGACGGCTACTGCTCCTTCACCGCCGAATACGACGGCGACTACTACGTGATGGTGCGCGAGTCCTCCTACCGCGGCTCGGGCAATTCCTTCTACCGCCTGCACGTGGGCGACTTCCGCCGTCCGGACGCGATCTACCCTGCCGGCGGCAAGCTCGGCTCGAAGGTCACCGTGCGCTTCCTCGAGCCCCGCGACTCCTTCGCCGAAGAAGTGACGCTCCCCGCCGAGGACGACGCCGAGTTCGTGCTCTATCCGAAGTCGCAGCCGCCCGCGCCCTCCGGCAATCTCTTCCGCCTCTCGACGGTCGACAACACCCTCGAAGCCGAACCGAACGAGTCGCTCGAGCAGGGCACCCTCGCCGTCGAAGCATCGGCCTACGCGCTCAACGGCATCATCGAGAAACCCGGCGACGTCGACTGCTTCCGCGTGCCGCTCAAGAAGGGACAGGTCTTCGAGTGCCGCGCGCTCGCCCAGGTCCTAGGTTCGCCCCTCGATCCGGTCGTCAACGTGTACACACCCAAGGGCGCGTCCATCATCGGCAACGACGACGGCGGCGGCATGCGTCGCCTCGACTCCCGTTTCAAGTTCACCGCTTCGGTCGACGGTATCTACTCCGTGCGCGTCGCCGATCACCTCGAGCGAGGGGGCGCCAACTTCGTCTACCGCATCGAGATGGTCGCCTCGCAGCCGAGCCTCACCTTCGCTTCGCCGGACTACACCGTCAACGACACCAGCTACCGCCAGTTCATGGCCATCCCCAAGGGCGGGCGCATGGTGCTGCTGGAGAACTTCACCCGCAACGGCGTGGGCGGCGACTACCGCTTCGAACTCAAGGGATTGCCCGCCGGCGTGAAACTGCTCGAAGACGAGGCCCCCGGCAGCCTGCCCGGCGTGCCGCTCGTGCTCGAAGCCGCGGCCGACGCACCCCACGGCGGCACGATCGTCACCCCGCTGCTCCTGCCGAAGGATCCGGCCAACACGGTCGTCGGCCGGATGCGCCGCACCTACGACATCGTCCGCATCGGCAACGTCATCTACTACCAGGGCATCGAGGACCAGCTCCCCGTCGCCGTGGTCGACGAAGCCCCTTACTCGCTCGAGATCGAGACGCCGAAGACCCCGCTCGTGCGCAATGGCATCTTCAACCTGAAGGTCGTCGCCAAGCGCAAGGAAGGCTTCAAGGGCCCCATCCGCGTCTTCATGAGCTGGACGCCTCCGGGCGTCTCCTCGCTCGGCGAGAAGACCATCGCCGCCGACGCCACCGAGTGCGAGTTCCCGCTCAGTGCCAACGCCAACGTGGATACCAAGCCCTGGAAGTTCGTCGTCCAAGGCGAAGCCGACGCCGGCAAGGGCCGCGTGTACAACGCCTCGCCGTTCGCCGTGCTGACGACCGAAGCGCCCTACGTAGCCGCCAACGCCATCCCGCTCACGGCGATGGAGATCGGCACGCCCGGCCTGATGGCCACCAACTTCGAGGTCCAGCGTCCGTTCGAAGGCGAAGCCGTCGCCCAGCTCGTCGGCGCGCCTGACACGATCCGCATCGCGCCGATCAAGGTCACCAAGGACACGAAGGAACTCCGCTTCACCGTCGAGACCGACGGCAAGTCCCGCGTCGGCAAGGTGGCGAACATGTTCGTCCAGGTCGACATCCCGACCGGCCAAGGCCTCGCGACGCACCGCATCGCGCTCGGTTCGATCCTACGCCTCGATGCGCCGCGCAAGGCCGCGCCGGCCCCGGTCGCCAAGGCCGCCGCTCCCGCCGCCGGCAAGCCGGCCGCCGCTCCCGCCGCCGCTCCCGCCCCGGTCGTGCTTTCCCGTCTCGAACAGCTCCGCCTCAAGAACGAAGCCCCTAAGAACTGATTCCTCCGCTCATGTCTTTCCGTCGTCTCCCGCTCCTCGCCTTCCTCGCCGCCGGACTGACCTCCGCCGCCCCCGCCGCGCCCGTCGCCTTCGACGAGGTCCGCGCGATCTTCGAGGGCAAGTGCCTCGAGTGTCACAACCCGGACAAGACCAAGGGCAAACTGCTCATGACCAGCCGCGAGGGTTTCCTCAAGGGCGGCGAAAGCGGCGCCGCGCTCATCGGCGTCGACGCGGAAAAGAGCGAACTCGTGAAGCGTCTCGTCCTGCCGAAGGACCATGACGACCTCATGCCTCCGAAGGGCGGGCCCCTGCCGGCCGCCGAGATCGACGTCATCCGTCGCTGGGTCGCCGAAGGCGCCGCCTGGCCCACGGGCGCCGTGCTCGCCGCCAAGGACAAGGCCAAGGAAGACGCCAAGGCCGAGCTCGCGCAGAAGCTCACCACCCTCGAGAAGCTCGAGATCTTCCCGGAGTCCGTCGCCCTCGAGACCAAGCGCGACTTCCACCGCATCGTCGTCTTCGCCACTTTCAAGGACGCCACCACCCGTGACGTGACCGCCTTCGCCGACCTGAAGGTCGCCGACGCCAAGGTCGCCGCCTTCGACGGCTATTCCGTCCACGCCGTCGCCGACACTGGCAACACCGAGGTCGTCGCCTCGCTCGGCGGCCGTACCGCCCGCATCCCCGTCGCCGTCAAGGAAGGCCACAAGGACCGCGCCGTCTCGTTCCGTCAGGACGTCATGCCGGTCTTCCTTCGCTCCAACTGCAACAGCGGCGGCTGCCACGGCGCCGCCCGCGGCAAGGACGGCTTCCGTCTCTCCCTCTTCGGCATGGATCCCGACGGCGACTACGTCCGCCTGACGCGCGAGCTCATCGGCCGCCGCATCAACCTCGCCATCCCCGAGGAGAGCACGCTCGTCGAGAAGGCGATCGGCGCCGTCCCGCACTCCGGCAACAAGCTCTACGACGCCGACTCGCAATACAACCAGACCATCCTCGAATGGATCGCCAACGGCGCCAAGGACGACGCGCCCGGCATCGCCAAGGTCACCGGCATCGAGGTCTTCCCCAAGCAGCTCGTGCTCGAAGGCAAGGACGCCACCCAGCAGATCACCGTCCGCGCGACCTATTCCGACGGCACCGACCGCGACGTGACCAAGCTCGCGCTGTTCATGTCGAACAACGACCCCGTGGCCAAGATCGACAAGGAAGGCCTGGTCCGCTCCGGCGACCGCGGCGCGGCCTTCATGCTCGCCCGCTTCGACGTCTTCAGCGTCACCGCCCAGGCCATCGTCATCCCCAAGGGCCTCGTCTACGAGCGCCCGAAGGTCGCCGAGGTCAACTACATCGACAAGGCCGTCAACGAGCGCCTGCACCGCCTGCGCATCGTCCCGTCCGAGACCTGCACCGACGAGGAATTCATCCGTCGCGTCTACATCGACGTGGTCGGTCTCTACCCGAAGCCAGCCGAGCTGACCGAGTTCCTCGCGGACAAGCGTACCGACAAGCGCAAGCAGCTCGTCGAGGCCCTCCTCCAGCGCAAGGAGTTCACCGAACTCTGGGTGATGAAGTGGGCCGAGCTCCTCCAGATCCGTTCCGGCATCAACGCCGGCAACAACGCGCCGCCCTTCTACAAGAACGCGCTGCTCTACTACAACTGGCTCGCCGACGAGATCGGCAAGAACCGCCCGATCAACCGGATCGTCGTCGACCTCCTGTCCGCCAACGGCGGCACGGTCTCCGTCCCGGCGGTGAACTACTACCAGAGCGAACTCGACCGCCTCAAGCTGTCCGAGAACGTCGCCCAGGTGTTCATGGGCATGCGCATCCAGTGCGCCCAGTGCCACAACCATCCGTTCGACCGCTGGACGATGAACGACTACTACGGCTTCAACGCCTTCTTCGCCCAGATCGGCCGCAAGAACACCGACGACCCCCAGGAAGTCATCGTCTTCAACAGCAAGGGCGGCGAATCGCAGCACTTCCTGACCAAGAAGAACGTGAAGCCCAAGTTCCTCGGCGGCGAGGAGCCGGACCTCAAGCCCGGCGACGACCGCCGCCGCGTGATGGCCGAATGGATGGCCTCTCCGCGTAATCCCTACTTCGCCCGGAACATCGCCAACCTCGTCTGGGCGCACTTCCTCGGCGTCGGCGTCGTGGACCCGGTCGACGACGTCCGCGTCTCCAACCCGCCTTCCAACCCCGAGCTGCTCGACGAGCTCGCCGCGCGTCTCACGGAGTATGACTACGACGTCCGCCGCCTGGTGCGCGACATCACCGCCTCGGCCGCCTACCAGCGCAGCTCGAAGACCAACGCGTCCAACGCCGACGACAAGCTGAACTTCGCCCGCGCGCAGGTCCGCCGCGTCCGCGCCGAGGTGCTCCTCGACGCCATCTCGCAGATCACCGAGACCCCGAACAAGTTCCAGGGCCTCCCGCTCGGCGCCCGCGCCGTGCAGATCGCCGACGGCGCCGTCTCGAACTACTTCCTGACGACCTTCGGCCGCTCGAAGCGCGAGTCCGTCGCCTCGACCGAGGTGAAGACCGACCCGAACCTCTCGCAGGCGCTCCACCTCATGAACGGCGACGCGGTCAACGACCGCATCCGGCGCGGCCAGGTGGTCGAGAAGCTGATCGCCGCCGGCAAGAAGGACGACGAGATCGTCACCGAACTCTTCCTGCGCGTCTTCGGCCGCGCGCCCGGCGACGCCGAGCGCAAGTCCGTCGCCGCCGCCGTGGCCGCCGACCCGGCCAACCGTCAGATCGTCCTCGAGGACGCCTTCTGGGCGCTGATGAACTCGAAGGAATTCTACTTCAACCACTGATTTCCGCCGTCCGTATGGCCGCCGCCCCTTCGTCGTTCCGTTGGCTCACCCGCCGCTGCCTCATCCTGGCCGCCGGGCTCGTCGCCACCGCCTCTTCCGCGCAGGACGCGGAGAAGCTGACCTATGACGACCACATCCGTCCGCTGCTCGAGAACAAGTGCTTCTCGTGCCATAACCCGGACAAGAAGAAGGGTGGCCTCGAACTGACCAGCTACGCCGGCCTGATGAACGGCGGCAGCGGCGGCGCGGTCGTCGACGCCGGCAATCCTTCCGGCAGCCGTCTCTGGACGTGCAGCGCCAAGAAGGAAGAACCCTTCATGCCGCCGGAAGGCGCGCCTCTCGACGCCAAGGACCTGACGCTTCTCTCCAAGTGGATCGCCGGCGGCCTGCTCCAGGCCAAGGGCAGCGTGGCCAAGGCCTCCAATAAACCCAAGGTCGACCTTACTTTCGCCGGCGGTGCGGGCAAGCCGGAGGGCCCCGTGGCCCGTCCCGAGAACGTCCTGCTCGAGCCGGTCATCGTGACGCCCCGCACCTCCGCGGTGATCGCGATGGCGGCCAGCCCGTGGACCTCGCTCCTGGCCGTCGCCGGCCAGAAGCAGATCCTGCTCTACGACACCGACAGCCATGAGCTCGCCGGCATCCTGCCTTACGCCGAAGGTTATGCGCGTTCGCTGAAGTTCAGCGCCAACGGTTCGCTGCTGGTCATGGGCGGCGGCCGCGGCGGCAAGTTCGGCCACGCCGTCGTCTGGGACGTCAAGACCGGCAAGCGCGTCACCGAGGTCGGCAAGGAGTTCGACCAGCTGATGTCGGCCGACATCACGCCCGACCATCGCAAGCTCGCGTTCGGCACCAACTCGAAGAAGGTGAAGTGCTACGATGTCGCCACGGGCGAGGAGCTCTACGTCATCGCCAAGCACACCGAGTGGATCACCGGCACGGACTTCAGCCCCGACGGCGTCCTGCTCGCGACCTCCGACCGCAACGGCAACGTCTTCGTCTGGGAAGCCGACAACGGCGGCGAATTCTACCCGCTCGGCCAGCACAAGGGCAGCGTCACCGACCTCGCCTGGCGCGCCGACTCCAACATCCTGGCCAGCTGCGCCGCCGACGGCACCATCACCACGTGGGAGATGAAGACCGGCAAGCAGGTCGCTTCCTGGTCCGCCCACGGCGGCAACGTACAGTCCGTCTCCTTCCTGCCTGATGGTCGTCTCCTTTCGTGCGGTGCCGACGGCACCACGGCCATGTGGGCCATCGATGGCAAGCGTCTCCCGCACGCGCAGGGCATCAAGCAGGCCGACCAGGTCGCCAAGGTCGTCGGTCTCTACGACTCCAAGGCCTTCGTCTCCGGCAACTGGCTCGGCGAGGTCCGCTTCTTCGAGAGCGAGACCGGCCGTGAGGTCACCCAGGTCTCCAGCAATCCGCCCAAGCTGGCCGATCGCTTCGCCGCTTCCGAAAAGCGCCTCGCCGAACTGGTTCCCGCGCTGGCTCCGGCCGAAGCCGCCGCCAAGTCCGCCGAAGCCCGTATTCCGGCCGCCGAAGCCGCATTGGCCAAGGTGAAGGCAGCCGGTGAGCCGGCCGCCAAGAAACTCACCGAGTTCGAAGCCAAGCTCGTCGAACAAGAGCGTTCCGCCGCCTATTGGAGCGGCATGGTCGGCAAGGCGAAGACCCCCTTGGAGAAGGCCAAGGCCGAGAAGGCGCTCGCCGCTCAGCGCAAGGCGATCGTCAATTTCAAGACCGAGGCAGGGAAGGCCAGGGATCTCGCCGGTCCGTTCCGCGCCGCCGAAGCCGAGCTCGCCAAGGCCAAGTCTGAACTGGCCGCCGCCCAGGCCAACGTCCGCGACATCGTCGCCGAGACCGCCGCTCAGCGCGAACGCCTCGTCTCCCTCAAGGCCGCCCAGTTCAACGTCGGCGTGCTGACCGAGCAGGAGAAACTCGCCAAGCTCGAGCAGGACATCGCCGACCTGGTCGCCGCGAAGGCGGAGAACGAGGCCGCCAAGGTCTCCGCCGCCGCGCGCATCGAATCTTCGCAGAAGACCATCGCCCAGAACGAAGAGCAGCTGCCGAAACTCCAGGCCGAGCTCGACGCCCTGAAGGCGGAGTTCGCCGCGCTCGATAAGGCCCTTTCGCCCCTTCGCGTGAGCGAAGCCGAAGCCATGGGCAAGATCGAGGCGCAGCAGAAGCTGATCGAAGCCCAGGGCGAGGCCATCGTCCGCCTCGGACAGGACCGCGACGCCATCGTGGCCGTCGCCACCGCCGCCGCCGCGGCTTACCGTGACAAGTACACGACGCCTCTCCGCGCTCGCCTGACCGAGGCCACCGCCAAGGTCGATGAGCTGAAGAAGGCCGCCGCCGCGGCGAAGCTCCTCGCCGTCAAGGCCGAGGAAGGCGTCGTCGCCGCCAAGGCCGCGTTGCGCGCCGCCGCCGACGAAGCCGAGAAAGCCGCCGCCGCCAGCAAGGTCTCCGCGAACAACGTCGCCGCCGCCGAAAAGGCTTACGGCGAGGCCCGTACGTTCGGCGCCGTCTTCTCCTTCGGTTACTTCTCCCGGAAGAGGCAGACCGAGCAGTCGGTGGCCGAAGCCCGCGGCGCCCTCGCCGCCGTCCGCAAGGTCGAAGGCCGGACGACCGCCGCCGTGGACCATGCCGCGGCGAACGTGGCCGCCGCCAACCGGGTGACCGAGAGCGCCGTCGCCGCGCATCTCGCCGCCGAGAAGCTCGTCGGCCCCGCGGGCGTCGCCGTCGCCGCGATCGCCAAGGAACGTTCGGCTCGCCTCGTCGAACGTGAGAAGCTCGCCGCTCCCGGCGTCGTCGCGGAGAAGGATTACGCCGCCAAGCTGCCCGCCCTCCAGGCTTCCCTGCAGAAGGCCAAGGACGGCCTGCCCGTGCACGAGAAGGCGCTCGTCGCCGTCCGCGCCCAGCTGACCGAAGCCGCCAAGCCCGTCGAAGCCAAGCGCCTCCTCGTCGAAGCCGCCGCCAAGACCCTCGAACTCACCAAGAGCGAGAAGGCCAATGCCGAGAAGGCCTTGGCCGCCGCGCAGAAGGACATCCCGCAGCGCGATAAGAACCTCGCGGAGATCGCCAAGTCCTACGCCGAACTCACGCCCCAGGTCGAACCGCTGAAGGCCAAGGTCAAGGCCGTGCAGGAGCAGTATTTCGCGATGCTGCCCAAGCGCGAAGTGGCGAAGAAGAATTGATGATTCAAATCAAAGAGGGGACTGCGGTTGGCGGTTAGCGGTTGGCGGTTGGCTCGGAAAGGAGGACTGAATTGAGGACAGCACAGAGGGCTGCGTTGAGGACTGAATGGATTGTAAGTCAAAGGAGGACTCGGTCTGTCTGCCCAACCGCCAACCGCTAACCGCCAATACCTTTAATTGGTAGGGTCGGGACCGCGTCACGACATAGCCTTTCGTTCCGGGTGGCGGGTGGCAGCCCCGGGTGGCAGGTGGCGGGGATAGCTTGCGCAGGGAAGGGTGGTTTGACTCCGCCTGCCCCAATCCCTAACCCTATCGCTCATCACCATGCTCTCCCGCCGACGTTTCCTGGAATCTGCTTTCGTGGCGGCCATCGCCGCTTCGCTCGGCGCCGCCGAAGGTAAGCGCGTCCCGCGCGTGGTCCTGCGCTCTTCCTGGCAGACGGTGAACATCGGGGACATCGCCCACACCCCGGGCATGCTTGCGTTGCTCGAGAAGTATTTCCCGGAGGCCGAGATCACCCTCTGGCCTTCCAATGTCGATAACGGCGTGAAGGAGATGCTGGCGGCCCGTTTCCCGAAGCTGAAGTTTGTCGGATCCAAGACCGACGTGGCCAAGCTCTACGCCGAGAACGATTTCTTGCTCCATGGCTCCGGCCCTTCGCTCGTGGGCGAGAAACAGGTCGCGATGTGGCGTAAGCAGGGCCCGAAGCCTTACGGCGTGCTCGGCATCACCCAGGGTAAGCCGACCCCGGAGACGGTCGAGATCCTCAGCGGCGCCCAGTTCGTCTACTTCCGTGATTCGGTCTCCCTCGAGACCGCCAAGGCCGGCGGCGTGAAGTGCCCGGTGATGGAATTCGGCCCGGATGGCGCGTTCGCCACCGACCTGCGTAACGAGGAGAAGGCCGAGGCGTTCCTGCACGGCTGGGGCCTCGAGCGCGGTAAGTTCCTTTGCTGCATCCCGCGTTATCGTAGCACGCCTTATTGGACCATCCATAAGGAGCGCGCCTTCGATCCCGTGAAGCAGAAGCGTAACGACGAGATGAAGGAGCATGACCACGCCCGACTGCGTGCGGCCATCATCGCGGTCGTGAAGCAGACCGACCTCAAGGTGCTGATCTGCCCCGAAGACCGCACCCAGATGGCCTTGGGTAAGGAGATCCTTTTCGATAAGCTGCCCGACGACGTGAAGGACCGCGTGGTCTGGCGTCAGGATTACTGGCTCACCGACGAAGCGCTCAGCGTCTACGTCCGCAGCGCCGGGCTTTTCGGCAACGAGATGCACTCGCCCATCATGTGCATCGGAAGCGGCATCCCCGCCATCGTGTGCCGCTGGGCCGAACAGACCTCCAAGGGCAACATGTGGAAGGACATCGGCCTGAACGAGTGGCTCTTCGACCTCGACGACGAACCGCAGCTCGCGGGCATCGTCCCGGCCGTGCTGGCCATGGCCAAGGACCCCGCCGCCGCGAAGGCCAAAGTCCTCAAGGCCCAGGCCATCCTGCACGAACGCCAGTCCGCCGGCATTGGGCGCGTCCGGAAGGGCGTCGGCGCCTAAGCTCGGCTTACTTCTTCGCCGGGGCCTTCGACTTCGGCTGTTCGGCGAGCATGACCGTCACGGACGGCGTCGGCTCGTTCGCGCCGGCGAAGGCGTTGTAGGCCTGCTGGAAGGCCGCGGCGTCGCGGACGTCGCCTTCGGCGATGAGCCACTGGTAGCGCAGCTTGAAAGGGGATTCCGGCGTAGCGACGCCCTTCGGGAAGGCGCCGAAGCGGCCGTAGTCGCGGTAGGCCGAGAAGGCCGTGTCCTTCGGATTGGAAGGGTGATTGAGGAGCAGGGCCGTGAAGGTCTTGCCTTCGACGGTGAAGATCTCGGCGACCCAAGTGAGGTCACGCACCTTGTGGATGAGGACGTCCTTGCCCGGATAGACGTAGGTGGTCTTCGTGCCGTCGATCTTCTCGGACGGACGGAACTGCGCACCGGCGTGCTCGGGGTCGCCGTCGATCTTGGCCTCGCCGTGGTCGGGCTTGAGAGTGCTCTTCATCTCGATGCCGACGTAGAAGGGCGCGCCGGGCTTCGTGAACGTGAAGGCGCGTTCCTCGGTGAGGATGGGCTTGTCCTGGGCCGTGGCGCCCTGCCAGTCGATGGTGGCGACGAAACCGTCGTCCGTCGGCTTGACGGCGGTGACGACCTGGTCGCCCTTGGTCATGTGCCAGCGGTCGTAGGTCTTGCCGTCGACCGTGATCTTCGCGAAGCCGAGCATGATGCCGCGGTGGTGGGTGAAATTGAAGCCCGGGCCCTTCGTCAGGCGCAGGGCGCCGCTGGGGTCGAAGACGTGGAGGTAGGGCTTGTAGTGATCCAGGCGCTTGGCCGGGGTGCTGACGTCGTGGGACATCATGAAGCGGGCGACGACCTTGCCGTCCTGGGCGACGTCGACGGCTTCGTTCGGGGTGACCTTGACGTCGGCGGCCGAAAGGGAGGCGAATCCGAGCAGGGCGAGGAGGGTGGCGCGCATGGGGCCACCATGAAGGCCGGGCTTAGTCATGGAAACATCGTTTTATGGGCAAACTTTTGGCTTCCGCGGGGTTTCATCAGAAATCCATGCGTGCCTTCATTCTCTCCGCCCTTCTTTCCTTGGTCTGCCTGGGCGCCGCCGCCGCCCCGAAGCCGAACATCGTCTATATCCTGGCCGACGACCTTGGGTTCGCCGAGCTGGGTTGCAACGGGTCCGACCGTTACAAGACCCCGAACATCGACGCCCTCGCGAACAGCGGCGTCCGTTTCACGCGTTTCTACACCGTGCCCCTCTGCGGCCCTTCGCGCGCGCTCATCCTGACCGGACGCTACGGTTTCCGCACCGGCGCCGTCACGCAAGACGCCTGCAAGACCGTGATCCGCGCCGGCGAGAAGGCCGAGGTCATGATCCCGACCGTCCTCAAGAAGGCCGGCTACGCGAGCGCGCTGATCGGCAAGTGGGGGCAGCTTACTCCGTCTGGCGATCCGTCGGACTGGGGTTTCGACCATGAACTCTATTACAAGGGCAGCGGTATGTACTGGAACAGCAAGGTCGCCAAGCCGATGTCCGAAGGCGGCGAAGTGCGCGGCGACCCCGATACCTACGTCCTCGACGGTAAGACGGTTTCGGTGAAGGACGACGAGTATATCCCTGACCTGCTGCACAAGGACGCAACCGCTTGGATGGAGGCGCAGAAAGGCCGTCCGTTCTTCCTGTATTATTCACTCTCTCAAGTGCACGGCGAAATCTTGCCGACCCCGGATAGTATCCCCGCCCCGAAGGGAGAGTCGAATGCCCAACGCGCCCAACGTCTGCTCGCTGATAATATCGGCTACATGGACAAACTCGTCGGGAAGCTCGTGGCCGAACTCGAGCGCCTCAAACTGCGCGATAACACCGTAATCGTCTTCATGGGAGACAATGGCAGCACTAAGTCGGCCGCGGTTGACGCAACCATCGGCGGTCGCCGGATCGAAGGCGAGAAGGGCTCGATGAAGGAAGGCGGAGGTCTTGTGCCGTTCTTCGCCACTTGGCCCGGCGTGACCCCGGCTGGTAAGGTGAACGCCAATGTTTCCGACGCCAGCGATCTCCTGCCGACCTTCGCTGAAATCGCTGGTGCGCCGATGCCGACCGGCCGCGTGATTGACGGACGCAGCCTCGTCTCGCAGCTCAAGGGCGACACCAAGTCACCGCGTAC
>ENA-UOYK01000365-UOYK01000365.1-marine-metagenome-genome-assembly--contig:-NODE-365-length-15687-cov-5.865791_pt1 | contig 15687 bp, 11 predicted proteins | sample MGYA00238174_ERZ767213 | MGnify/ENA primary metagenome ERZ767213 (study PRJEB28944, sample SAMN06267167) | marine metagenome | isolation source: Columbia River Estuary | place: USA:Columbia River Estuary...
ACCGAGTAATGTTCCGATAGGAAATGATTAATTTCATGGGAAGTACTCGTTTTAAACCGTTCAGCGGCGCATTTCGCTGCATTTTCGTTAAAATTGTTATCGCTGAACAGATATTCTAGTCTCTCATATTGAGAGTACAGGCCCTTCTCGCCGTGAAACCAAAAGGACCAATCCTGAGGCGTTAGATTTAAATAAAAATCAAAATTGGTAATCAAGTACGATACGATATAATAGAGACTAACGTTTGAACCATCCGACAATGTAAGGTAAATTTGCCAATCGCGGGAACTAAGAAATGCCATTTTAGAAGCGCATTGAGCGGTAATGTTTTGCTCCATGAACAAAATCCTCCATCCTGGATTACAGAGTGCTGACTTGCAATTGCGATTACAAATCATGGCTTCGGAAGCGGTACACTTGGAAAATAGACACCGGTTCAACGGGCGGCTTGGGAAAATGGCGCACAGCGCGGACGATTTATCATTTGGTTAACGTCGGAGTCCGGCTAAACACGATTTATCGCTGGGGAGGAGTGGTTAATATGATCGAGAGACCGAAGACGGTTAAACAAGATTTATCGCAATAAGGTTAATATGTACGAGAGAGTGAGACGGACGGTTAAACGCGATTCATTACCTGATAAAAAATTAAATTACAGGTACACGTTATATGATAATAAGTTAATCTATCGCACACTAAGTAGTTTGTACAAGTTGAACACAATTTAAGGGCTTCCATTTTTGAAGAGGACACGATTTTGAAGGATGTCGACTAGTTCCCGCGGCCCGTAGACTCGCGGTGTAAAGTCGAGCCTTTCTATGTATTGCAGAGAGAGAAAGAGAAAGAGAGAAAGGTCATCGAACCTCCGGGTCGGTACCCCGCGTATTGTGAGAGAGAACGAGAGAAAGTCGTTCAAACCGTCGGAGGCGGCGCGCCGAGTATCCGAGTAACGTGTAATGGCCCCATTAGCCGCGCTTCACCCATCTTTTCATATTCAAAAAGGCTTGGGGCTGCGTCAAGTTTTAAGCAACAACGCCGCCGGGCCGGGATGTCAAAGAGGAGTGGGCCTTGGGAGCTTTCTGAAGAAAGCTTTCGCCTTCGCGAAGCCGTTGGTCGCGAATATCGTCAAGTCGGCGCCAATACAGAGAGGAATAGATAGTCTAAAACGAAACGTCTCAAGCCAAGGCCGCAACTTTGTCTCTGACATCGTCGCCGGGGAAGATGTGGCTACAGCTGCCAAAAAACGGTTAAGAAACACCGCCGACAGCGTCATGAGGGCGATCATGGAAAACCCCAACGAGGCCGCCCAAGCGGCCTCTACGATGGCCGACACGGACCGGGTCGGACTTCAACCAAAACGACCCTCACAACGCAAGTTCGACTCGCGGAAAGAGTTTCGTCAGTCCAAGAAGCGTAAAAACGTCTCGTTGAAAGTCCGCCCAAAGTTACCGTTATTCGCAAACCCCTATTGAAGATATGAATGCTTTATTAATCTACAACTCCGCCAACAACGGTGCAAAACGAATTTTTTGAATCTGAACTTCCGGTTGTTTTGGGATATGACACGGACGGGTTATTAGACGAGGAATTGGTCAAACCGATCGTCAATGACTCTGAGTGGGTTTTAAAGCATATTCCACGATCGGAATTTCACATTTAAAAAGTTCTCTTTCTCTTATACATCTAGACGATGAGTCAGCCGGTCACGAATTTCAAAAACACGTCTCGCAACGTCCACTGGGAGCCGGACTTTTAAAGTGTCGCATGGCTTCGGAACTTATTCTACAAGGCGCGATTTTAATGGTACGAAAAGTGTTTATCACCGCAAACGCCAAGCTCGACCGTGTACAAGATTCGAAACAAGTCAAACAATTTGAACAAAGTGCTTCCTCGAGTGATGACTCATCCCAACTAGATACTCGAATTAATTATAGCCCATTAGTCATAGCTTCGGATGTCATTCAGGATGTTTTAAATGTACACGACCCGCTAACCTCGCATAATTTAATTTTTTCGTTAGTACCAATAAATTCTAAAGGAAAACTTCACACATCCGTAGCAATTGAGTTCCCGAATCCGATTGGGTGTCCATTGGCGCATGATCGTATCCAAGACTTCAATCTCGACGTGTATTTAAATGGAATTCGTCAAAAACCCAACGATTTAGGTGATATTGTTTTGTGGTGTACGTTTGAACGTAACGGGGTACATAGTTCAGTCATGAAAATTATCGAGCATCTGAACTTGAAGGCGGCTACATCGTCGGCACCGGATTCTACGATGGAGGCGAAAGCTCCAGGACTGTTTACGATTAATTTTCGGGCTCCATTGCATCTACATTCAAAACGTGTGAGCGTTACAAATTTAATTTATCCTTCTAATCCGATTAATTTACCGAGTTGGGTTGATAGATTGATTCGGATCGTTCGTAAGTCGAGTTCCGCAGACCAAAATCCATGGCACGTTGCCGTTCCTAGTTCGCATTATAAGACATTCGAAGACGTTTTTATTGTATTATTGCATGAATTGCGTCATAATTACTCCCTCAATATTCTATATTTAGATTCAACTCCGTATTTAATGGGTCCAGCGGATTTGCTACATCTCGAAATGGCGGTTGATTTTTCGAAATATTTAGGATTTTATCATGAAAGATTTCAGAAAAATGGAGCCCGCATTCAAATCCCTTTAACAAAAATCAATACTAGAGTCATTTTTAACGAACACACGAGATTTGATCAACCAAATTTCGCATGCTCGAACAATTCTGAAAATTGTACTTTTTCAAATTTACCTCATAAACATCCTATTCAAGGATATGAATATTTCAAATTAGATCCTTTTGGAGCCTCCAATGCGAATCTTAACCTATTCACTCCATCATTCATAAATCTTGAATGCGTGCAAGTAATTCCACAAATTTGCAACGATCATCGGATGGCGAAAACTTTAATTACATTACCAACAAACGGTTCAACACTTGAAAGTAAAGTCAGAGGCGTTGGCGATCGTACAACCGCGTTTGAACCGCCAGAACTTTACCAATTTACTCCATATACGTTAAACAAACTTCCCTTATTTAATGGAAGCTTTACAAATTTACAATTTAGATTGCTAGATATGAAGGCTCGAGTTGTAGAATTTAGAACCGATACTGATTGCTCATTAATTATCGAATTATGTATTGAACGCTAAAAACATCGAATAAATCTGATAGCCCATGATTTAAGTCGTTTATTTTGCATGAATAACGATCGCACGTACCAAAACAAATGATTTTTTAAGCTACGACTTCCAAGAGTCGTACTGTTATGAGGCTCGATGTGACGACTGTAAACTTCGTTGTTAACCTTGCTCTGACGGTGTTATTAAATCCGACTCCAAAATCCACGAGTCTTTCGGACGTTTAGCGGAGGCCTGACCGGGGAGGTCGGTGGCCCATCGTACTTTCACCCAGTAACGATGGTTCTTCTTTTTTCGTTCCAAAATTTTTTCGATCATATGGCTTTCGCCAGTATACGGCGTGAGCTCCCAGCGATACCAGGAGCCCAACAACTTTTCGGAGGTGTCGAAATCGGCTAATTGATATGTCCGGATTCTTAATCGGGTGTTAACTTTTACCACCCGATATAACGTCACCGAACTACGAGCCCTCCCTTTTTCGAATCGACCGGCGTCCTAAAACAGTATGAAGTAACGGTTATAATGAGACATTTGCTTTAGAAGGTTTCAATTTACCATTTTTATGTACACTGGTGTTCCGACGGCTAAATGGTCCGACCCACGACGCGATTCGGCTTTCAATGAATTGCGATCTTTAACCTTTAAATACTTTGATTCGTTATGAAGACGCACTTGAGTGTGGTTCATCGGAGATTCGGCATCTATCAAAACCAAATGAAACGTGCGATTATACTAGCGGTATGGTCCAAAAGCTTGTTAACAAATCAAAAATTATCTACATACCTAAAGGTGACATGTTTGGAGGCAAACTTCTTGAAATGCGGGTATTGTAGAGGTACACGAGCTTGTCCAAAACATCGACAAATCGATTTGTACGATTTGAATGACGATACACTGCGAGAATACGGCGAATTGTACGAACACCTCTTTCGGCGAAACAGGCCTTGTTGCTATTCAACGGATGGTATATCGAAATCCCCATTTTTCGTAGGCCATTGACAAAGATTGGACTCGTAAAACAAGAAGCACGATCGGTGAATAATCTTCGAATCGAGGTTCTTCCGGGTAATCGATTATAAATGGACTGGAACGCTTCTAGAGTCGATTTCGCGTCCAGAGATGTTTGCGGTTCAATTTGGATATACCTATAAAAAACAGTCGATAAATTTATACGTGATCGGACTATCATCAATTCGTCTATTTTAGAAGAATACGTACTTTGAGAAGCCGTCGATAAAGAGCAAAAATTTAAATATGCCGCCGTTATCGCTCGAATATGCCTTATCAACCATAAAATGATCACACTCGCAAAAATCCCGCAACCTAAATTACAATTGAGACAAAATTGGGATTAATATACGTAAACTATGACATCGCATATCAAAATTTACCTGTACGTGAAAACCGGATTGGTTAGGGAACGATGATATTCAAAATTCGCCGCATAACTACGTATAGTCGATAAGAAATCCTTTATCTCCCGCAATGTAAGTCGGCCGAGGTAAAATTTATGAATCGCGTTTGGAGCCGCATAGGCGATGGGGTGATCAATATTACCATAATTTTGACGCAGATCTTGTAAAGCCGATTCGCGGGTCCAGATTTTTGAAGAATCCGAATCCTCTTTGTCGCCCTCGACGTCATCGCCGTCGTCATTGCCATCGCCATCATTATCATCATCATCATTATCATCATCCGTTGGCCGGGGGCTCATTTTTTTATTGTCACTTCGAGTTTTCATCGCATTTATGATCGATCACTCAATAAATATACTCTCGGATATGGTCCGTGAAATAAATGTGACCTTATTCTAAGGCTGTCGCAAATTTGTGAACCAAAATCGATAATTAAATAATTAAATTTTTCACGAGCGAGACGTCGAAAAACTTCCATTATTTGAACAACATGGTCTTTTGAGAAGCATTGCTCCAAAAGTCTTTTAACCGATTGACTTGTTCGTCGTGAAACGAAACATATAAAGTACTTCGTATTCGAGGAGGCAATTCGATAGGCGCTCGAATTGTGGAAGAGCGCCTGCGTTATGAAAATCAGACTGCAGTTAAGGTGCCTATTAACCGTTAAAAGTTTAGAAATGACCTCCAACGATTCAAACCTTAAACATAAAAAATATCATTATTATATTTTTAATTAAAGTTTAAATGTTGTTAATATAATACCATAATTACCAAAGATCGTCAAATACCAATAAGGTTGGTTTACAAATATCGCCAATCAATTTTTCGATAGCCTCTAAACTGCATGGACCTCGAATAAGACGGTGAACGCTATTTTCGCTGATTAACTCATCGTACGCCGACGTCTTATATTTATATAAATAAATAATTTCTTGCGGGATTGGAGATATCGTCGTGTGGCGATATTTTAATATTAATCTGCAAAGTTCAGATTTTCCAGATGCGGTCGGACCAAAAATTATCTATTGGCGCTTGTACGATGGAATTTTCGGGAAAATTTAATATAAAATTTATTTGCAACTCATTTTAAAACCATCACGTTTATTATCATCGGACAATTCTCGAAATTATGTACGTACGCAAAATTACATGTAATTAACCCGATTGGTTCCAACCTACAAGCGAAAATGGATGAATAAATCTTAAATCCATTTAATAATAAGAGAGATTGTTCACACTGTTGAACTCCAAGGAATAGATGTGTATTCTAAGCAACGGATTAACTCTTATATACAACGACTTGTGTACAATTTCGTCAGCAACATGACTACTAAGAAATCGTCCAGATTTAGAAAAAACAAAAAGCCTCGTGTTGGATCGCGTCGAATTAAAATCGATTCTCAAATTCGGTCTTCCAAACCGTTCGCCGGAATTCTTGTCGGTAAAGAACGGCCTCCATTCGTAAAGGCGACCGCGCGAGTTCGTACTCCAACGTTCATGAGAACTCTCAAAGCTCAATATGGATTGGGGAGCTTTCGCAAACTCGGATCCGGCCTCATTGGCGGTGATGGCGGCGAACTTGAAGCGAAGCAAATTGGTGAAGGGTCCAAAAACGTCGTGACCAGCCCCCTGAAATCATCGATGAAGGGATTACAGCGTCGTTATAAATGTTTAAAAAAACATTATAAATTTTTACATTATTTTGCACATTGCAAAAAAGTCGAATGCGGAAGATTATTGAACCGTTGTCGACCTGAAGTACTACAACTATTGAAAACTATCTCGGATGATGCCGCAGATATGCGAATCCCATTGCCTGATTTGAATAAAACACGGCAAAAACTCGCGAAACATGAAAGCGTTATGACAAATCTTAAACAAAATAAAAATGCTCGTCAATTTTTCTCAAAATTGAATTCGTCTAAAGATCGTGAACAAGTCGGTGGTTTTTTGTCCCTCTTGTTGCGGACTGTCTTACCAATCGTGTCGAATCTTTTCGGTTTGGCGTCGGGCGGTTCACAATAATGTCGTCGGCGATGGTCGGTCTCGGATCCGTGACATGATAAAAGGCGCTGATCCTCCATATGAGCGGGCTCCATTCGGAAAACTCTTCCTCCTCCTCATCCGCCTCCTCCGATGAAACTCTTCGTGGTGTCTGGTCAAATACGTAGTCGGCGTCCCGTTCAAAAGTTTTTTTCACAGATTAGATAATCCACCAAGTCAAACCGTTGTTTCGAGGCGAAAAACAATTATATAACAGATCGTGGCTTCGATGTTTGTAAACAATGTACCCGACCGACCACGTTTTTACGGCTTGTCAACAAACCGCTTTTTAAGCGTGATATACACGTGTCAGCTGTTAATATGTCAACAATAACAACAACAACAAACCTTGACACCCGGAGTTTTATCGAAGATTAACACCGCCATTATTATAAAAAACTATTTATTCGCTTTATTAATTACTTTTACGACGTTCGAATTCGTGTGTTGGGTACTTGACGAACTAACCAAATTTTTCGTTCGAAATCTCCGACAACAACAACAACTACGCGAAACCACTCGAAGCATAATGCAAGCCCAAGTTTCTTCATCGACGAACTCGCCGGCTTCGCCGCGAAACGACGTTAATCCCGATTTGGCATCGATCGATCATAACCGACAGGATTTCTCGCATGATATCACGCCCGGAAAATTAGCCGTCGACGTTACAAATGAAGCTACCAAAGTTGCAAGTGGGAGGATTCAATTTGGCGGTTCAAACCCGGGTGGGAGCGGAGACGGGCTTGGAGGCTTCCAAATGGAACCTGCCACCCACACCGGAGGACCGTTGGATCTATTCAACACGCCGATTCTGGACGAAAGTCTTCTCGAAGGTTATTTTTCAGAAGTCCGGCCACTCACTCCTTTGACGTATGTATACCTATTCAATCGATTCGATCAATGTTTATCAATTCACCAATTTCATCCATCCTTTTCATTTCAGGACTCGGGGAACCATACTGTTTTCGTTAATAAACGAAACCCCGCAACGCTATGTATGTACGGTCGCCAACGTTGAATAACGTCAAAACGGGTAAAGGTAAAATCCATATTTTTTACATATTATTTATTATATTACAGGTGGACCTCTATAATTGCCGATTCGTCGGCAAAGCGAAAATTTTAAATTCGGACGGAAGCCCGCTCGACGCGGATGATGTGGTTTCGCCTCTTAATTTATTCGCTTCAAGTATGTTGGAAAGGTGAGAATGACATCATTGCAGCGATTAAAATATTATAATTTAACATTATTTATGATAAACATTTTTCATCTCTTAATCGTTTCAGAGTGGACGTCTTTATCAATGGAGTCCAGATAAATGAGAACTCGCCGATTTCAGTAGGATTCCGCACGTATTTAGAGACGTTGCTTTCGTTCGACGAGAAATACCGATCCACGGTTCTAAGACCGTCTGGTTGGGTGAGTTTATTCGAGACTGCATCGCTCAAACACGCGTTCTTGAACACTCGTCCGTTCTAGGTTCGCGATAAAAGTGGACTGTTGGACAGCGCCGAAAACCCCGGACATATAGCGCGACAGCTCATCTTCGCTCAATCGCGATGTGTCGAATTCGACACATCGATCCCGGTCGACCTTTTCCGCTCTTGCGGAAAATTATTCCCACCACACTGTACAATCGATTTAAGGTAAATATCTTAAATAACAGAGATTCATTCTCTTATGGTCGTTTTACATTAGTTTTTACGATATTTCAGAATCACATTGGCTCCGGACATTTATCTGCTCCAAACCCATCCACTGCAAGCTCACACTTACCGCTTCGAGTTATTAGAGTTTAAAATGATGGTCCGTTATTGTATGGTGCACTCCAAAATTGCCACGGAGCATCAACGGACCCTCGCTACTCGACCCTACGTCTTTACCTACTTGGAATCGCGGTTAAAAACACACATCATCCCGGCCGGGTCTTTAACGTCTTCGATACCTCATCTATTCATCAACGTCTTACCAAAGTACGTCGGAGAATGAATTAAAATTAAATCCTATGAGTTTTAAACGATTTTTATCTTTCTTAGGTCCTTCTACGTTGTATTTGTCGACTCGGAAGCGTTCGCCGGATTAGCTCAAAGCGCTGAAAAGTACGTATTAACCAATTCCCTACATTAATTAGACTTTAATCATTGATAATTTGTTCATCTTGCAGGAATCCCTACAAATTCGAACCCCATCACCTGGCCAAAGTCGTGCTACGAAAATCCGGGATCATTTCGTCATGCGATCACTCGCTCGAATTTGATCCCGATAACGGCTCCTTCGTACAAGGCTATACAAACCTTCAAAGATCGACCGGCTTTATCGACAGCGTCATTTCCAACGGATTAAGCTATGAAGAATATTGTAAGGATTTTTTCATCCTTTCCTGGGTACGTATCTCAAATAGCAACACTCCATACGTTTTATACCCGTTTTTACATTTTTTTTACGATATTTCAGGATCTCAGCCCTGGGTTAAGAAATTTCAAGAGTCTTCTACCGTCGGTAAGTCGTTATTTACGTATTTCCGATAACGAGCCCCCTCCCCCACCCTAGTGTTTAAACTTTGACGAGGTTTTATGGGTGAAAAATTTAGAAATTACTAGCGTAAATCTTCGATTTGTTTTTAGGAAGTCGGCGATATTTCGATTGATTTTACATTCGCGAAACAAACCGCCAAATCGTTGACCGTCATCTTTTATTCGACGTACCAAGCCTGTTGTGAAATTGACGCGGAACGCGCCGTTTCCCACCGCGTCTTTTAATCGGTTCAATTGTGAAAACAAACTTTCAAAATCGATGACGAGCAATATTTATCTTAACGCTTTATTAAAGCGTTATTGCGCGAAAGTTTATGGTGGTGTTTATGCGTGTAATACGATAGCTCCTGTACGACATCTCCACGGTAAATCGATTATTGTTAATACTGCCCCGGTCGGTCATATTGGAGAGCATTTCGTCGCTCTAAAAATTAGCCGTAGCGGGCGTACTGTCTGGTACTTTGATTCGTTCGGAATCCCCCTCCATAATCGAGACATCGCGAGACACTTTCTTAACGGCGAACGGCGTCGGCTTATCAACGCGTCCCCATGTGTTCAATCGATATTCAGTGCGCATTGTGGATTCTTCGCTGCGGCCGTTATTTTCGCTCATGCACGAAAACTGTCATACCGTAGTCTTTTCTCCATATACAATTTTAATAATTTAATGGAAAATGACGCGATTGTCACTGCTTTTATATGTAATAGTATCCGTTGTTTAAAGCGACAGACACCCTATTAAATAAAGACGAGGATTGTTTCAATCGACATGCGATGAATACGGTTCACAAAACAAAACTTTATTCACAATTTCCACATTTGATGTTACGGTACATTTTGAGTTTCGCGATGATTTTGTAAGTACGCACATTCGCGCCGGTGTAGACTTTCAAGTTCAATAGCATCAGCTCGATATAGGCTGATGCTATGAACTTGACAAGGATACCAAAATCTTTTAGTATCTAACGCCGATAAAACCCGCTTCGTTGATTTTGCCAGGTACAATCGATGATTCACCGAGGCAATTCTCCGATACATTTCGCGTCTTGGGTTACGATCGGAAAAAATGGCGTTCCGATAATCTGTTCGATTTAATCGTTCACGTAGGATTTTCGGGACGCCTTTCGCCTTTATTATCGGAGCTAATGCCGGTGGCAAATGCGATGCTCTAGCCGCGTTTTCGTTGTCCGACGTTTCGTCGTTATCTTTTTGAAAAGAAAGTAAATACCTATTAAAAGAAAAATAGTTCAATTAATAATCTTGTAAGCGCGATCTCGATAACTCAGACTTTGGTCAAACGTATACCATACGACCCTCACATTTTGGGGGCGGAGGCGAAAAATTCAACCACCGATTCCGGAGCCGATTGATCGTGGGCCGGAAATCGTAACTCCGACTTGTAATATCCCGGCACGGATGCTACAAAATGAAAAAGATCTCGGCGTTATCGCGGACTCCATACTATGAACCAACAATCGGCGCGAACATACCTTTCGATCCGTCGAAACTCGGATGGTCTGGCGGATAATACGAACGATCGAATACGCTTATCGACTTCCTCCATTCGTCGTGGTCCACTCCGAGCGGTAATTGATAGATAAAACTATCTATAAATATCATACCAAATCGTCGTTCATGAATGTTCGACTCGTCTCACGGTCCTTTCAAGCGAATTAACGCGTTTGCAAATGTTTTTTGTGCTAATAGGTATATCTTTCCAAACGAAGTGGTCGAAAGTGTACAATTTTTTTGAATGTTACATGATGAACGACGATCTGTTTTTAACTCGCCTGTATCGCACATTAAAAATCTCGCGTCGCGGCACGTTCGTCTGATATGGTTATACCAATATTCTTGTTGGATAATCTATATCAGTAAACAAAATTAATATCTACCTACTTTTATAATATTATACAGTTAAAGCGTACCTTTGAGAATTCCAGCGTTGCCACCCCACAGAGAATGGCGCTACGAAATTTCAGCGTTTCTTGTTTTAAATGAAATAATACCAATCCCTCGCCGATTATCGTATGTTTCACGTAAAGGCAGCTATTGAACGCGGCTCTTGTTTTATTCCAACTTCTTGTTAATTTTAAACGCCTGTATTTCTCAGGGTTTTCAATTAACTTGCCTAAAAGTTCATTGATAAAGTTAAATTTGTAAAGTTTAAACATAAATGAAAGTTCAAACCCACCATAACTGGAATTTAAAAGATATTTCAGTGCGCTTTTTTTCTGTGACGAGTGCGCAGCCCGACGTCGTTCAACCAGCGAATCGATATAAGATTTGAAGATAGCCTCGTGCCGAAAAGCCAAAACGCGATGAATACGTTTCAAGATCAAACCTGCATTTATCATATATTTTAATTGTTCAACATGAACAATATATTTAAGTTTATCTCTTGTAGCTGAAATTAATTTTAAACTTTCGCAAGCCGATCGTGGCAAATGTTTCATCGCGTCTTGGGTCGATTGCGACAGTTCCGCCGCGTCCACTTTGATTTTTTCAACTCCAAGAGGAAATTGATCGTGAAAATCCCATAACTCGAGTCCAAGTCGTTAGTCGTCAAAACTCAATTGCAAACGAAAAACTTCGAGGTTTATAGAGTAAAGTACGTTATTTTCCCGATTCGAATTGAGGTGTAAACCTCGATATTTTCGCGATTCGAATTGAGTTTTTTTGACGACTAACGACTTGAACCTTAGGCGGATAATGGAGGTCCACTTCCAATAAATACGACGTCATATCCGAATACTCGACGGCCATCGGATCCAAGGCTGAAATTTCTTCCGGAGTAAGCCAATAATATTGACCCGTTGGGAGTTTCATACTCATACAACTCGGATATAAAGAATTACAATCCTGTAATAATAATAATAATATTGAAATTAAACCAATACCTTCTTTAAATACTCGAAGAATTATGCGCTATATTTCCATACGTCGTAAAAAATGGGACCGAATTCGGCGTGAGATTCGGGATTGACGCTGCCAGGAACATAGCCGCTCGATCGGGTGTCCACGTATTTGTTCGTGATACTCACGAAACCTCCACGCAACGCCGATAATCCAAATTGCAAAATATCCACGTCGGTGATCGGCTCGATACAAGCTTTGGATCGGTATAAAGCACAAGCGTAGGCGTAACTGGGTCCTGGTTGAAAATTAAAATCCGTACATTTCGTTTAATTTTCGTGACAATATCGGCATCGTCTTGGCCGAGTCGTGGCAACCGGATTTATGTGTCACATGTTGGCGTTATCTCGAACCGTTCTCAAATTGACTCGGACACGAACCCGAGCTCGATTCGCTCAAGGCGGACGCGAACTCGAGAACCCGTTAAGATAAGTACAACATGCGGCACATAAATCCGCTTGGCACGACGATCCGAACCCGTTAAACCACTTACCTGTATGAAAGTACGTGAAATCGAGGTTCGTAACTCCATATAACTCATTTCTGAAATTGAAATGTAAAAATCTCCCTCCGATCCGTTAATTTCATCGTCCCCACGATCGACCTTCAAAAATAAATTTACATACCTGAAATTCATTACCGATTCGGCGAGAAGAACGACATCCAAACAACAATAAAGCCTTAAATATGATAACATGTTTTTACAACCAAAGCAATGCCACACGCGAAGGGCTTCATCGTACTCGGTTCTTGAAGGTAGTTCCGCTCTTAACGACGAACGAAAACTTTCGAGGGGCGGAAAAGTCGTTTGTTCGGCCATCTCTTGATAGTTCGAAAAGTGTTCGTAACAAAACAAGCCTTTTTTCAGCAACATTTCACGTTGCAGCGATCCTCGATACAATTTACTTTGCGCAAGCAACGGAAAATCGTGGCCGCTCAATCGTAATTCGTTAACGGCTTTGTCCAAGGACATCGTTAAAAACGAGTAGCTATCGATGAAATGCAAACCTCGAAATTTCATCGTCTTCAATCCTTCGGAATCGTCGCCGATCATGTATACGTGACCCAAATTCGGAAGATCCAACTCACGTAATATTAATTGGAAATCAAATTTTGTACCGTTGTGAGCCATACATGGTAGCCAATAATTTGCGTCTTGATAACGCAAATTGCAACAGCGATGGGCGATACCGCGCCACATACCTGTAAATGCAACTGTAATTGTAATTATAAATAGTAATTAATATCAACTAAAGTAATTACCGGTAACATGACAATGGTCAAATACGTAGTCGGCGTCCTGTTCAAAAGTTTTTTCACAGATATGACACGTGTGATCGGTAATGTCGATAGGTCTTTCAGGTTCTCCGAACATGGGTTGTTTCTTGGAGGATTGTTTTTTGATTTTCTCCTTGATTTTAAAAACACGTTCGATAAAATGTCGTACAACTCCCGAATCGGAAGCGTGATAATATTTTTTATATAAAACTCCATCGCGTAAAACGACAATCGCATACGCAACGGCCTTAAACGCGTGTTTCGGATCGACTTCGGTCCCGAATCCTACAAATGGACCGCCAACCTCACGGTTTAACCCGTCGATGGATTCGACGATGTCGCGTTTACGTGCGCAAGTTTCAAAATCGAAAAACAGGACATATCGTTTCATGAGTTTCGCTTCGAAATTCTTGAATTCGATGGGTTCGGTTAAGAACTCGATTTTTGGTGTGTGGTCGGCGGAGTCGCGACGAACACATAACCGTTCGTGGTCGTTCAGACGATCTTGCGTATAAAACAGCGCAAGACAATAACGACATGGCCAAGAGCCTTTTTTCTTACATCTTAAAAACGATCGTAAATCAAAGATGCCGATATAATGCGGAAACCCGTTTCTCGGCACTCCCAACGCTCGAGCTTCTTCTTGCGTACGTCTCGTCCGCGGTTCGATCCGATTATTACGTTCGGCATATGTCGGTGGACGCTCATTCCCGCTCGATCCGGCCTGTTGTCGATCTGTACCGTCCGAACCTCTGCGAAGTTCGTCCCAAGGGCGGGCGAAGCGACCGTCGCCATCACCCTCATCTTCGAACTCCTCATCGTCATCATCCGACGAATCCGAACTTGAAAGTTCGTATTCGCCAAGCGTCACTCCCGATAAGTACGGCGATGAAAAACTATCTCCGTTATTTACATCCCCATTATCAGTTTGGTTTCGCAATGATCCCGGTCTCTGAACGCGTTCTTCTTCATCATCATATTCTTCGACGTCATCGACAAACGGTTCTTCAACATCCATCGTCCCGTTCCCCATCGACTCGTCTATGAACATCATGATCGAACGATCGCCATGACCGTAATTACCGACATTGATGATCGTGTGGTCGACCGCCGTTTCGACATAAATATGTATTTTAATATTTAAATGTTCGTTGTCTTGTACAATTTTCTTGATCTGCCTTAATCCGATCGGTTTATTTTTTGCAGGATCATCGCCGTTCTTGAGATTCGCGGCTATCCATTGGCGATATGATGGCAAAGAAAAATTCAAATTATCCACAACCTCGTCATCGTCATCACCATCAACATCGTCATCGTCATCATCGCCGACAAAATCCGCGTCATCTACTCCAGTTGCCGTCCGCTCAAGATTTAAGATGCACGCGGCCAAACTATAGAAGAAACACCGGAAATCTCCGTGTTCTTGATTCAAAAAGGGCGCGCATCCGCGACGGACATAAGCCGGCGGAACAAATCCTCGAATACATCCGCCTCGGATGGCGTTGTCCGCGATTATTTCAACTTGAACATGCGTAAATTTCAAAACAGCCCAACCCGAACCTCGTAACTGAAGTTCGGTTATTCGGGACATCAACTGCCCAAGATGTTCCGTCAAGATCCGTTTAAGTTCTTCGACATCCGTCATAACATTTACCGAAGACCTCCGCGAACGTACGGGTAAGTCGATCAAGTCATCGGGTTCGCCCGGTTCCGAACCCTCTTTTCGAAATGTCCCGTAAATTATAACACTAAAACCGATGCCTCCGTGAATCTTGACTTGTTTGGCGATTAAATGAAGAATGTTCCGCCTTTGAAGCGCCATCACTCTATTAAGGCTGGATCCGCTCTTTTCAGATATGGTTTTGGTGTACAGCCGAATACGACCACTACAAGCCGAATCCCGTAAATGAAAGCGACCGTTATTCCGACATGATGATAGATGTTTTTCGTAAGCGGCATGTTCTGAAAAAAGCATGCCGCATTGTCTGCATTTCTCCGAAAACCGCGGCATCGACTCGTGTTTCGCCTTAATATGGCGGCGAAGCAAGTTCAGCCTAGAAAATGTCGAACTACAAAAACCACATCGATATCTACGCTGATGCGCAACGACCCCTTTCGACGTTGAAGGTTCAACTGAAGACGCCTCGTGATTTGAATCGCTAGCCCGAACAGGCACGGCCTCCGCTGTATTCGGCGAGCTCGACTTCCTCGACTCTCGCTCGTCGACCCTGCCATCACCGCCACCGCCGCTGCCGCCGTCTTTCCGTCGATCGAAAGCTCCACCGCCGTAAGTTAGATTTAAAGGCTCGTCGCTATC
>ENA-UOYK01000390-UOYK01000390.1-marine-metagenome-genome-assembly--contig:-NODE-390-length-15049-cov-4.037937_pt1 | contig 15049 bp, 16 predicted proteins | sample MGYA00238174_ERZ767213 | MGnify/ENA primary metagenome ERZ767213 (study PRJEB28944, sample SAMN06267167) | marine metagenome | isolation source: Columbia River Estuary | place: USA:Columbia River Estuary...
CGGTCGCCGCCGATGCCGAAGTTGGCGGCCTTGTACTGGCCGAACTCCTTGTCGAAGATGGCGGCCTGGCGGCCCCAACCGGCGGTGATGGAATCACCGAGGAAGACGACCTGGGCTTCGCCCTTCTTGGCGATCTCGACGAACGACTCGTGCGACTTGAGGAAGCCGGCCTGCGGCTTGCCGTCGGGTCCGAGCTTCGGCGCGGCGACATCGGCGGGCTGGTTCACGGCCGGAGCGGCCGGCTTCTTGGCGGGAGCCTTCTTGGTCTCTTGGGCGACGAGGGTGGCGCCGCCGACGAGGCCGATCGCAAGGAGGAGGGACAGGATGCGTTTCATAGGGTGGGGGTGGCCGATGTTTTCGCCCAACCACAGGAGGGTGTCAACGCCGGCCACCGATGCTTGCCGAGCGACGTTCCCGTGCGGTAGCCTGCCTCATGACCCAACCGCTGCGATTCGTGACCAAGGCCGAAGCCATCAAGGAAGAGTACAAAGGACGCACCAACTACTGGCTGACCCGTCCGGAACTCACCGGCGCCAAGGATCTGCAGGTCTGCGAGGCGACCCTGCCCGCCGGCGAAGGCCACGCCTTCCACACCCACCCGGAATTGGAGGAGATGATCTACGTCCTCGCCGGCGAGGTCGAACAGTGGGTCGAGAAGGAGAAGCGTATCCTGAAGCCCGGCGACGCCGCGCACATCCCGGCCGGCGTCGTGCACGCGACCTTCAACGTCTCCAAGGCGGACGCCACGATCCTGGCGATCCTTTCGCCCGGCGCGAGCCAGGGCCCCTTCATGGTCGACGTCAGCGGCGAAGCGCCATGGAAGGACCTGCGCGCCGGCGCATGAATTTCTTCGCCCGTCATCGCGGCCTGCTCGTCGCATCCACGCTGCTGTTGGCCGGCGCGATCATCCCTTGGATCATCTGGGGCGACGCGCTGGACGCGACGTTCACGGTCGAAGGCTCGCGCGCCTGGATCGCCGGCTTCGGCGCGGCCGGCGGCCTCGCCGGCGCGGGCCTGCTCGTCGCCGATCTCCTGCTGCCGATCCCGAGCACGCTGGTGATGTCGGCGCTCGGCCTCGCCTACGGCACGCTCGTCGGCGGCCTCTACGCCGCGGCCGGCACGGTCACGGCCGGCCTGCTCGCCTATGGTCTCAGCCGCTGGCTGGGCCGGCCGCTCGCCGTGCGTCTCGCCGGCGCCGACGCGCTGGAGTCCGGCGAGAAACTCTTCGCGGACGGTGGCGCCTGGCTCGTGGCGGGTTCGCGCTGCCTCCCGATTCTCCCCGAAGCGATCGCGTGCCTGGCCGGACTGCACCGCATGCCCTTCCGGACGTTCGTCCTCGCGCTGCTCTGCGGCGGCGTGCCGACGGGCTTCCTGTTCGCGGCCATCGGCGCGCTCGGCCAGACCGAACCCGCGTGGGCGCTGGCGCTCAGCGTGGTCGTGCCGGTGCTGCTCTGGCTGCTCGCCCGCCGTTGGCTGCGCCGCTGATCAGCGCAGCTCCTTGATCCGCACGTTGCGGTACCAGACGCGCTTGGCTTCGTCCTGGAAACCGACGTGGCCTTCGGCCGGGCGGTCCTTCATCGGCGAAGCGGCGAGGTCGAGCACGATGGTGCGCTCGCCGTTGAAATCGACGGCGAGGCGGCGGTCCTTGAGCGTGAGCGTGTAGCGGTTCCATTCGCCGGCGGGCTTCACCATGTTCTTGGCCGCGCCCATCGCGCGGATGATGCCCCCGCAGTCATGATGGCCGGGCTTGGCGAGGCCGTGCGTGTCGAGGATCTGGAGCTCGATGCCCTTCGCGACGGGATCGAGCGGATCGGCGACGCAGAAGAAGACGCCGGAGTTGCCGGTAGGTTCGAACTTGAATTCGAGGTCGAGGACGAAGTCGCGATACTTGCGCTCGGTGAAGATATAGGCGTCGAAACGCTTCCAACCGGTCTCGCCCGCGCGCGGCTTCAGCGTGACGGTGCCGTCGGTGTCGTAGACCCAGTTGCCCTTGGTCTTCCAGCCGGTGAGATCTTGGCCGTTGAAGAGAGACACGAAACCCGGGGCGTCGGCCGCGGGATGGGGCACCGCCTCCGCGGCAGGGCTTACGGGGTAGGATTCGGGAGCGGCGACGAGGGCCGTGGCGAAAAACAGGAGGAAGCAGGACTTCATGGCGAGGTCACGACATGGTGCCGAGGTCGCGACGGCAGGCGAGATAACTTCTGCGTTCCCAGCGCGGCGGCACAGGCCTAGTCTGCCGACATGCCCCTGCTGTTCCTCGCCGCCCTCATGTTCGCCGCCCTCGCCCGCGCGGAGCAGCCCGGCCGGCCGGACATCGTGGTCTTCCTCGCCGACGACCTGGGTCAGCTGGACTCGGCTCCTTACGGCGGCACGGACATCCGCACGCCGCAGCTCGCCGCCTTGGCCGCCGCGGGCCTGACCTTCGACCGGGCCTACGTCGCCTCTCCCAGTTGCGCGCCCAGCCGGGCCGCCTTGCTCACCGGACTCATGCCCGCCCGCAACGGCGCGGAGTCCAACCACGCCCGCCCGCGGACGGAGATCCGCAAGTGGCCCGCCTACTTCAAGGAGCTAGGTTACGAGGTGGCCGCCTTCGGCAAGGTCTCGCACTATCGGCACACCGCGGACTACGGCTTCGACGTGTTCGCGCACGACGGCTTCCATGATCCCGAAGGCGTGCCGGCGGCGATCCGCTTCCTCCGCGCCCGTCCGCGCGACGCGAAACCTCTCTGCCTGCTGATCGGCAGCAACTGGCCGCATGTGCCTTGGCCGACCGCCGACGGCGCGCACCGTCCGGCCGAACTCAGGTTGCCGGCGGGCAGCCTCGATACGCCGCAGACCCGCGTCTGGCGGGCGCGCTACGCCGACGCCGTGGCGCGCTGCGACGCCGAACTCGGCGACGTGCTGCGCGCGGTCCGCGAGGTCCTGCCTCCCGCCACCCTGACGGTCTTCACCAGCGACCACGGCGCCCAATGGCCCTTCGGCAAATGGAACCTCTACGAGGCGGGCATCGCCACGCCGCTGATCATCCGCTGGCCGGGCGTCGTCCCCGCCGGCCGGCGGACGCCCGCCATGGTCAGCTGGGTGGACCTCCTCCCGACGCTGCTGGAAGCCGGCGGCGGCAAGGCTCCGGCGGAGATCGACGGCCGGTCCTTCCTGCCCGTGCTCCGAGGCGGCGACCGGCATCGGGAAAAGATCTTCGCCACGCATGCGAACGACAACCGGATGAACGTCTACCCCGCGCGGAGCGTGCGGGACGGACGCTGGAAGTACCTCCGCAACCTCCACCCCGACTGGGCCTTCACGACGCACATCGACCTGCAGGAAAGCCGGGGCGACGGCCTCGGCCAACGGGCCTTCTTCGCGGAGTGGGAGCAGCTCGCCCGGACGGACGCGCGCGCGGCGGCCACGCTGGACCGCTACCACCGGCGGCCCGCGGAAGAACTCTATGACCTGGAGACGGATCCGGCCGAGACGCGGAACCTGGCGGCCGATCCGGCGCACGCGGAGAAACTGGCCGAACTGCGGGCGGCGCTCACCGCCTGGATGAAGGCGCAGGGCGACGAGGGCGCGGTGCCGGTCGCGCCCCGCCTGCTCACGGACCCCGCCTCGTTCGGGCCGGCCGGGGCGGCCGCCGCTTCCAAGGCCGCCGCCGCTTCCAAGGCCGCCGCCCGCAAGCCGTCCGGCAAGTAGGTACCGGTCGCCCGGCAGAAGGGATTGGACGAGGACGGCTCGTCATAATAAACATACGGCATGGGCCGCCCCTCCCTGCTCTCCGTCCTGACGTGCCTCCTCGCCGTCGCCCTCCCCGGCGCGGTGCCGCCGAACATCGTCGCCGAAGGCGTTCCCGCCGTGACCCCGGCCCTGACGACGGAGCTGACGCCCTACCTCAACCTCGGTGGCGCGGGCTTCCGCGGCTGGCACGCGACGCGCCGCGAGGCGCTCGTCACGACCCGCGTCGGCGACGCCTCTCATCTCCACCTGATGGCGGCGCCCTTGGCGAAGCGCGTCGCGCTGACCGGCGGCGTCGAACCGGTGAAGAGCGGCCGGATGCAACCGGGCGGGACGCTCCTGCTTTACGCCGCCGACCGGGGAGGCGACGAGAACTACCAGCTGCACCTGAAAGACCTCGCCGACCCGCAGGCGAAGCCCGCGCGGCTCACGGACGGCCAGTCGCGCAACCTCTCGGCCTGCTGGTCCCCCGACGGACGCCGGATCGCCTACGCGACCAACCGCCGCAACGGGAAGGACAACGACATCGTGGTCGTCGAGGCCCGGCCGCCTTACGCGGAACGCGTCGTGCACGCCGGGACTTCGTCCGGATGGAGCCCGGTCGAATGGTCGCCCGACGGCGCACGGCTCCTCCTCCGCCAGTCGCTCGGCCAGACGGAGACGCGCCTCTGGACGATGGACGTCGCGACCACGACGAAGTCGCAGGTGACGTCGCGGACGGACCGTCATTACTACGCCGCCGCGGCGTTCGCCGAAGGCGGCAAGACGGTCGTCGCGCTGGCCGACTTCGGGGCGGATTTCCTGACCCCGGTACGGATCGACCTGTCGACCGGCGAGACGCGACGCCTGGACGGCGCTCCCGAGTGGGACGGCGAGGAACTCGCGGTCTCCGAAGACGGGACGCGGCTCGTCGTCGCCTTCAACGTCGAAGGCTTCTCCGAACTCCGCTGCTGGGACCTCGCGACCGGCCGGCCGCTGCCCGCGCCCCGGCTCAAGGCCGGCGTGCTGAGCGGACTGCAGTTCCGGCCGGGCAGCCACGAGGTCGGCTTCTCGCTCAACAGCGAGGACTCCGCGAGCGACGCCTGGTCGGCCGACCTCGACAGCGGCCTGACGACGAGATGGACCGACCGCACGACGAAGCCGAAGGTGGCGATCCCTAGCCCGACGCCGGAAGTGGTGCGCGTGCCGAGCTTCGACGGCCTGAGCATCCCGGCGCTGGTCTATCATCCCGACGCGAAGAAGTTTCCGGGCCGGCGGCCGGTGCTGATGATCTTCCATGGCGGGCCCGAAGGCCAGTCCCGGCCCGGCTATCGTGGAAGCTTCCACTTCTACCTCAACGAACTCGGCGTCGCCTTGGTCTATCCGAACGTGCGCGGCTCGACAGGCTATGGACGCAGATACCTCGCGCTGGACGATGGCCTGAAGCGCGAGGATGCGATCAAGGACGTCGCCGCGGCGCTCGACTGGGTGGCGAAGTCGGACCGTCTCGACGCGTCGCGCGTGGCGGCCTACGGCGGCAGCTACGGCGGCTTCATGAGCCTCGCCTGCCTGGTGAACTATCCGGAGCGCTTCCGCTGCGGCGTCGACAACGTCGGCATCGCCAACTTCGCGACGTTCCTCCGGGATACTTCCGATTATCGGCGCGGCGCCCGCCGCTTGGAATATGGCGACGAACGTAAGCCGGAGGTGAAGGCCTTCCTCGACCGGATTTCGCCGGCGAACCATGCCGACCGTATCCGTGACCCGTTGCTCATCGTCCAGGGTCGTAACGACCCGCGCGTGCCTTATACCGAGGCCGAGCGGATGCGCGACGCGGTGAAGGCCCAGGGCGGGACGGTCTGGTACGTGCTGGCCAAGGACGAGGGCCATGGCTTCGTGAAGAAGTCCAACGCCGACTACCAGTTCGCCGCCACGATCCTGTTCCTCCGGACCCACCTCCTGGACTAAACGACCGAACCGGGCATATCCCCGGCCGGACCTCCCCGATTTCCTCCGTAAATCGTGGGGTTATTATTTTGCGGGCTATGACGGGCGAGCCTCTGGACAACTCGGCGAGCCTGGGCATAGTAAGGGTCTCGAACAGTTCTCCGCCCACCCCGGCGTCCCTGTCCGAAACTCCATTCCACTGATCACGCTTCCAGCCGCGCACCGTTTTCCCACGGACCGCACGGCAGGGACACCCTCTCTTCCTTTTTTCAAACCACACATGAAACGCCGCTCCGCCGCTCCTGCCCGCCCTCGTCCCCTCCTCCGCCGTCGCTTCGACACCTCCCTTCAGCCCGCCGACGTCCGCGCCCGCCTCGAAGCCCTCGCTTGCGCCAGCACGATCCTGCCCACGCTCTTCGTCCTGCCCTCCGTCGGCGAGTCCGTCCGCCTCAGCGGACCGGAGCTGCATGGCGACATCCACATCCGCCTGGCCGGCTGCCAGGCGGCCCTCGTCGCGTTCACCGGCAGCCCCAACGAAGTCACCATCGACTTCCGCGCGGCGGACAAGGGGGTCGTCCAGGCGCTGGTCGTCGGCCTCGGCGCCGAACTGCGCGAGACCAAGGTGCGCCGGCCGAAGCAGGAGATCCAAGGCCACGTCGTGACCGGCCATCAGCCCAACGTCGGCCACTTCCTCGCCTGGGCGGCGCGCATGCCCAGCATGGAGGACCATGTCATCCTCGAGTCGGCCGTCGACGCCGGCTTCGCCTGCGAGTTCGACTGCTTCGATCACATCCACGCCGCCATGCGCGCGCTGGACTTCATGCGCATGGTCCGGATGGAAGGCGGCATCGGCAGCGCCTGCGACGGCGACGAGATCCCACCGCACCTCCGTCATCCGACCCGCCAAGGCCTCACCGGCAAGGCGGCCATGCTCGTGGCCCATGCCGGACACAAGGTCAGCCTCAACGCGACGATCGACTCCAAGCCGAATCCCGCCGGCGCGCGCCTGCGCCTCCACTACGGGTGGTCCTCCCACCTGCAGCGTTACCTCGTGGGCTGGGTCAGCGACCTCGCGCCGAAGCCTCAGTGACCCTCGGTCCGCTGCATCTTCTCGCCCCAGGCGAAGAGGATCATCGAGGCGAGGAACACCCCGTGGATGATGGCCTGCCAGAGGATGACCTTCTCATGGTTGGCGGACATCGCGGCGCCCGAACCGACGAAGTCGGTGATCGCGATGAAGCTCTTCAGGAGGTGGATGGCCGAGATGCTGGCCAGGCTGCCGGCGAGCTTCACCTTGAGGGTGTTGGCGTTGATGTGGTCGAGCCAGTCGGGGCGGTCGCCGTTGTCGCCGAAGTCGATGCGCGAGACGAAGGTCACGTAGCCGCCGACGACGACCATGTTGACGAGGTTGGCCACCATCGAGATGTCCACGAGCGAAAGGATGCCCACCATGATGGTGCTCTCGGTGGCGGCGGAGAAACCATCGAGCAGATGCAGGAGCTCCTGCACGCTCTTCCACGCATAGGCGATGGCCGCGAAGATCAGCGCGACGTAGATCGGAGCCTGCACCCAGCGGCTGGCGAAGATGAAATACTCGAGGGTGTTCTCGAACTTCTTGGCGAGGGACTGCTTTTCGTTGGCCATGCCGGAAGCCTTGCCGAATCCCGCGGACCGTCAAGCCGACGAAATACCAGGGGCGTTACAAGAAAGACGCAGTAGAGGAATGGCGGAGGGACACCTTCCCCCGGCCGACTGGCCAACCGATCGACTGATCAGCCGATCTGCCCTCAGACTCCCGCGCTCGCCGCGGCGTCGCCGAGCGGATTGGCGTTAGGCTCACGCAGGTAGGCGTCGGCCTTGGCGGAGACGATCACGCCGTAATTGATGGTGCCGAGCCAGCCGGACATGATGATACCGACGCTGCCGGCATGGTAGAAGCCGCCGACCTGCTCAGGCAGGGCCATCGAGACCTTGAGGCCTTCGAACTTGGTACCGAACGAGGTGCCGCCGACGTGACGGACGTAGCGGTTGACGGTGCGCGGGGTCGCGGCCTCGGCGTGGTCGACCTTCGAACGGATATCGGGGATGAACTTCTCGAGGCCCTTGAAGGACTCCTCGATGACGCGCGCCTTGTTGGCGGCGTAGTCCGCGTCGGAGAGATGCGCCCAGTCGTCCCACTTCTGGTTGACGGAGGTGACGATCGCGTAGCGCGGGTTCTTGGTGTGCGGACGGGTGTCCGGGTAGTAGACCGAGTAGGTGCGCGAGGTGGTGTGGAAGTCGACGAGCTCGTGGCTGGAGAACGGCTTGGCCTCGGAGGTGAACACGAGGTCGCCGATGTGCGGGATGGTCTCGCCTTCGCGCACGCCCATGTAGACCTGGCAGGAAGAGGTGTTCACGCGGACCTTGCGGGCTTCCTCGAGGAACGGCGCCTCGAAGGCGTCTTCGCCGCCCATCTTGAGGACGGTGTCCTTGATGTTGGCGTTGGAGACGACGGTCGCGCAGGCGACTTCGGCTTCCTCGCCCTCGCGCGTACCGCGGAGTTTCACGCCCACGACGCGCCGGCGGCCGGCGGCGTCTTTTTCGACATGGACCTTCTCGACGAGCACGTTGCGGCGGATGTCGACCCCGTTGGCCTTCATCTCGGCGGTCATGAGGTTGATCATGGTGTCCGTGCCGCCCTGGAAGATGAACACGCCCTTCGACATGAAGTTCGAGAAGACGATGCCGAAGGTGATCGCCGGGTCGTCGAGGGTGGAGCCGTTGGCGTAGGCGATCGGCTCGAGGAGGAGGCGCTGGACGTCCGGGCGGCCGGGGAAGAACTGCTCGAAGAGCTGGCGCGTGGTGCGCGGGTCGTTGTCGTAGTAGTTCATCTCGCGCAGGTGCGCGAAGAAGGCCTCGACGGTCTCGGCGGAGAGCTTGAACTGCTCGATCAGGATGCGCGTGAAGTCGGCGCGGTCGAAGGTCGTGCGGACGTCGAAGTCGGGGTTGATGAAGCGGACGTCGTGCAGCTGGTGGATGCGGTCCGAGATCTCCTTGGTCCAGTAGCGGCGGGTGGACTTGATCATCCCGTGCGGGAAGCCGTGCAGGGAGATGTCGAAGACGTGGCCGCCGACGCGCTTGAAGTAGGTGGCGAGGCCGCCGAGCTGGTAGTGGTGCTCGAGGAGCAGCACCTTGCGGCCGAACTTCGCGAGGTTGTTCGCCGCGGTCATCCCGCCGAGGCCGGCGCCGATGACGACGGCGTCATAGCGAGGGAGGAGATTATCGAACGGCGAGGGCATTGCGAAAGCAGATGAAGTAGGACGAAGCAGGGGTTAAGGGGAAGTCGAAAGCGGTCAAACCGCCCCGGCGACTACTTCCCGACGATGGCCAGCGACCAACCATCCCGCCCCTTGGTCAGGCGGACCTTCCGGCCGAAGAGCTTCGACAACGCGGCGGGCTTGAGGACGTCGGCCATCCGGCCGGCGGCGAGGGCGGACCCGTTCCGCAGCAGGAGCGCGTGCGTGAAGGTCGGCAGGATCTCCTCGACGTGGTGCGTGACGAACACGATCGCCAGGCCGGGCTTGAGCTTCGGCAGGCGCTTCACCAACGCGAGGAACTCCGCGCGCGCGACCGGGTCGAGGCCGGCACAGGATTCGTCGAGGATCAGCAACGCGGGGTCGGAGGCAAGGGCACGGGCGATGAGCACGCGCTGGCGTTCACCCTGCGAGAGGTGACCCCACGGGCGCGCGGCGAGGCCGCTCACTTTGAGCAGACGTAACAGCCGGCGAGCGAGCGCGCGCGTCGCGGGCTTCGGTCGACGCCAGAGATTGATGAGACCGTCGACGCCGCCGGCGACGACCGATAAGGCCGGCTCGGCGGGCGCGATCATCGCGGCGACAGACGGACCGACGAGACCGATACGGCGACGCAACTCGCGCCAGTCGCTGCGGCCGAAGGTCTCGCCGAGGACCGAGAGCGAACCCGAGGTCGGGGCGAAATAGCCCGTGAGCGCCGCAAGGAGCGACGATTTACCCGAGCCGTTGGGTCCGAGGATCACCCAGTGCTGGCCCGGCTCCACGCGCCAGTTCAGCCCTCGCAGGATTACCTTGGCCTCGCGCGCGATGCGCAGACGGGAGACTTCGAGCACGGGGACTTCAGCGGCGGGACGAGGCACGGCGTAAGGCTATGGAGCATGCCGCCGTGGCTTCCAAGCCGCAACCACGCTTGCCCTCGGCGGGGTTCGCCCCTACCCCTTCGTCATGCGCCGGCCCCTCGCCCTGCTTCTTTCCCTCTGCGCCCTCGTGGCGTCGGCCGCCGATCCGGTCGCCCCCTCGCGGACGACCCCGCCCGACCTCGTCATCAAGGAAGGCGTCGAGACGCGCATCGCCTGCGACCATAACGGCGGCTATTCCAAATACGCCGACGTCTACCACTACCGCGTCATCCTGCCGAAGGGCTACCATGCGGACACGACCAAGGAATGGTCCGCGCTCTTCGTCGCCTCCCCCGGCGGCAAGGCCACGCTCGGCAACATGGCCGACTGGGTGAAGAAGCACGGCTACATCGCCATCCTCCTCGACGAATCCAAGAACGGCCCGTGGGACCCGAGCGTCGGCAACTTCCTCGCCGCGCACCAAGACGCCGTGAAGCGCTTCCGCATCGGCCCCGGCCGCAAGGTCTGCACCGGCTTCTCCGGCGGCGCGCGCGCCAGCTCGATCTTCGTGAGCATCGGCGATAATTTCGGCGGCGTCATCCTCCAGGGCGCCGGCACCGGCATCCTCGACAACGGCCTGCGCGGCCTCGCTGGCGTGCAGATCCCGGCCGTCGTCGTGACCATGGGCAAGAAGGACTCCAACCGCGGCGAGATCAAGCAGCTGCAGGCAACGCAGGGCGACCGCCTGCAGGTCTTCGAATTCGAAGGTGGCCACCAGTGGGCCCCGAAGGACACCATCGAGAAGGCCCTCGATCACGTCGACGCCAAGCTGCCCAAGTAAGCGGTCGGTCTTGCCAACGCGCTTCGGCGCGGCCATCAAGGACGCAACCCCATGCGTATCGTCCTCGCCTTCCTGTCCCTCGGCTTCGTCGCTTCCTTCGCCGACGCCGCCCCGGTGAAGTTCAACGACCCGAAGCCGCAGGCCTACCACCTCACGGTGCGCGCCAGCGAGGTCGACCCGTCCGCGAAGTCTTATCCCGACATCGAGTTCGGCTTAGAGAGCAAGGGCAAGCCTGCCGACGTGCAGACGGCCGACGTCGACACGCGCGTCGCGCCCCGCGGCCAGCTCGTCGTCTGGCTGATGGGCCACAACCCCGTCATCGCCGACAAGGTGAACGGCTACGGCTACCACCACATCAGCGTGCACTACGCCCGCGGCTGGTTCGGCAAGCTCAACACCGTCCCCGCCGACACGCAGCACCTCGGCAACATCCGCCTCGAAGCCACCGCCGGCGTCGACGCCTCGAAGTCGGTCGAGATCGCCGAAGCGGATTCCGCCAAGGGCCGCGCCACGCGCATGGTGCAGTGGCTCGTGAAGAAGCACCCGCAGGGCCGCTGGGAACAGTTCCTCACCGCCGGCGGCAAGGAACTCGACTGGACCAAGGTCGTCGTCGGCGGCTCCTCGCACGGCGCGACGTCCTCCGCCCGCTTCGCGATGCACCAGCAGGTCGCGCGCGTGATCATGTTCTGCGGCCCGCGCGACAACACCGAAGACTGGCAGGCCGGCCCGTCGGCCACGCCGCTCAACCGCTTCTTCGGCTACACCCACGTCCTCGACAGCGGCTGGACTGGCGATCACTACCAGCGCTCGTGGCTGATGCTGCGCCTCAACGAATACGGACCCATCGTGAACGCCGACGACGCCAAGGCGCCCTACGGCCAGACCCGCCGCCTGATCACTTCGGCCCCGATGAAGGGCGACGCCAAGAAGCAGGCCGGCGCCGCACACGGTTACGTCACCCCGGGCAAGAGCTCGCCCAAGGACGCCCAGGGCCGCCCCGTGCAGGAAGACGTCTGGAAGTATCTCTTCACTTCCGATGTCGAGAAAGTCGGCAAGCCGGTCCCCGCGGAAGCGGGCATCCGGATGAACCAGCGCCCGGAAGCTAAGGCGAAGAAGTAAGCCGCCGGAAGGACGGCTTGCGCTTGGCGGCCTTTCGGCTGTTGGATGACCGCGTTCACCGTGGCCATCCGCATCGATCTCGTCACCCTCTTCCCGGCCATGGCCGACGGCTTCCTCCAGGAGTCGGTCATCGGGAAGGCCATCGACAAAGGCCTGATCGCCTTCAAGGCGCACGACCTGCGCGCCTACTCCAAGGACAAGCACCGCAAGGTGGACGACATGCCCTACGGGGGCGGTCCCGGCATGCTGATGACCTGCCAACCCCTCTTCGACGCCGTCGACGCCCTGGCCACCCCGGACTGCGAAGTGGTCTACCTTTGCCCGGATGGTGAACAATTGACCAATAAGCTGGCCAAAGAACTGGCCCAAAAGAGCCATCTGATCCTCATTTCGGGACATTATGAGGGTATCGACCAGCGCTTCCGGGACAAAAAGGTCACCCGGGAGGTCTCGATCGGCGATTATGTGCTCACTAATGGCACTTTGCCCGCCTGCGTCCTGGTCGATTGCCTCGGCCGGCAGATCCCCGGCGTACTCGGGGAGGAAAACTCCTTGACGGGGGATAGTTACAACGGCAAGTTGCTCGCCTTTCCGCAGTTCACCCGACCCGCTGTTTATGATGGTCTCGAGGTGCCCCCCGTCCTCCTCGGAGGAAATCACGCCGAAATCGAAAAATGGCGTCGGGAAAGGCAAATAGAGAAGACAAAGCAACGCAGACCGGACCTGATGAAAGACCAAGAACACCAGCCATGAGCAACCATCCCCTCATCCAATTTGCCACCCAGCCCCAGCTGAAGACCGCCCGCGGCGACCATGAATTCAAGGTCGGCGACGGCGTGAAGGTCTCCACCAAGGTCCGCGAAGGCGACAAAGAGCGCACCCAGCTCTTCGCCGGCATCGTCATCCAGCGCAAGGGCGGCGGCATCCACGAAACCTTCACCGTCCGCCGCGTCTCCTTCGGCGAGGGCGTCGAGCGTACCTTCCCGGTCCACTCCCCCAACATCGAGAAGATCGAAGTCGAGCGCGTCTCGCAGGTCATGCGCGCCCGCCTCTTCTACCTCCGCGAACGCCAGGGCAAGTCGGCCACCAAGGTCAAAGAAAAGCGCTTCGACCCGACCGAGCACGCCGCCGCTGCGGCTGCCGCGGCCGCCGCCAAGTAAGCCTCCCCAGGCTGCTCCGAAACCCCGCCACTTGGCGGGGTTTTTTGTGCCCGGATCCGCGACGCGACCGGGCGGAAGCAGAAAAGGCCCTCCGGCCCCTTATTCGCAAGATACGCACTAAGTCATTTATTCACAGTGGCTTGTTTTGCGTGTTTTGAGAGGGGCGCCAGACCCTGGGGATAATTTTTCCCGAAAACCCGCCGGGGAAGGCTTGACTCTCCCCCTCCCTCCTGCGTTTTTCCACGTCCGTCTTTTGGAAACCCTCCGGGGGCGGCAACTCACCACCTTCTCCAAATCCAATGCTACGCATCCGCCTCCAACGCTTCGGTACGAAAAACGAGCCGACCTACCGCCTCGTCGTCGCCGAACAAGCCATCCGTCGCGACGGCCGTTTCGTCGAAGTCCTCGGCAACTACAATCCCCGCGCCCGTGGCAAGACCCCGGGTCTGGTGATCAACGTCGAGCGCGTCGACCATTGGGTCAAGCTCGGCGCCCAGCCGTCCGACACCGCGAAGTCGCTCGTGAAGCGTGCGCGCGAAGAAGCGGCCAAGGCCTAAGTTAATTTACACGGCGGAAACGCCCACCCTGACGATGCTTCACCCCGCCACCCGGCGGGGTGATTCATTTGATGAGGTCGCCGACGGGACCGAAGGCCTCAGTTGATCTTGTTCCAGCCGCCCTGCCCGTCCTTCTCCAGCTTCTGGAAGCCGGCCCGCGCCAGGCGCTGGTCGCTCAGGCCCTGCTTCATGGCGCCTTCGCCATACTTGGTCGTGAGCGTGGGCGACTCCAGCACCCGACGGCACGGGGCCTTCGTCACGGGGTGCACGGTGAAGTCCGGGGCGTCCGCGGGCAGGTCGACCTCGAACTCCTCGCCGTCGGCGCCGTCGGGCTGGATCACGATGTAACGACGGAGAGGCATGGCTTACTTGCGGGAGGAACGCGGATCGAAAGCGTCGCGCAGGCCGTCGCCGAGGAAGTTGAGGGACAGCAACGTCAGGGCGAAGACGACCGAGGGCGAGACCAGCAGCCAAGGGCACTCTTCCATGATGTCGGCCCCTTCCTTGATCATCAGGCCCCAGGAGGTCATCGGGGCCTTCACGCCGAGCCCGAGGAAGCTCACGAAGGCCTCCAGGAGCATCACGCCGGGGACGGTCAGGGTCGCGCACACGGCGATGGTGCCGGCGAGGTTGGGGAGGTAATGCCGGCGGAAGATGCCCCAGCGCGACTGACCGAGCGATTCGGCGGCCTGCACGAACTGCGAGCCCTTCAGCTCGCGGGTCTGGTTGCGGATGATGCGCGCCATGGTCAGCCACGAGACGCCGCCCACGGCCAGGAAGATCATCGGGAGGTTCTGGCCGAAGACGACCGTGGCGAGGATGACGATGAGCGTCAGCGGCAACGTGCTCACGACATCGACGCCGCGCATCAGGAGGTCTTCGGCGCGGCCGCCGACTTCCGCCGCGAACACGCCGTAGCAGATGCCGAGCACGAGGGCCACGGCGGTGGCGATGAGGCCGACGAAGAGCGAGATCATGCCGCCCTGCAGCAGACGCGACAGGACGTCCCGTCCAAGGAGGTCGGTGCCGAGCCAGTGCGCCGACGAGGGCGCCATGGCGCTCTGCGCGAGGTTCTGCTCCATGTACGGATACGGCGAGATCCACGGCGACAGGAAGCAGACGGCCGCGATCGCCACGAGGAACCAGCCCGACCAGACGGCGGCGCGGTCCTTGCGGAAGCGCTGCCAGCCGCTCTCGGAGGCGAGGGTCTCGACGACGGGGGCGTTCATCGGCCGCGGGCCACCTTGGGGTTCAGCGCGGCGTTGGCCAGGTCGGCCGCGAGGTTGAGGAAGAGGAGCGCCGCCGCGTACACGATCGTCGTGCCGAGGATCAGCATAACGTCGCGATTGATGATGGCGGTGACGAAGAGACGGCCCATGCCCGGGACGTCGAAGAGGGATTCGACCACGAAGGAGCCGGAGACGAGGCCGGCGGCGGCGGGACCGAGATACGTGACGACGGGCAGGAGCGCGTTACGGAGCGCGTGGACGAACCAGACGCGCAGCGGCGGCACGCCCTTGGCGCGCGCGGTGCGCACGTAATCCAGCGAACGCACCTCCATGAGCGAGCCACGCGTGAGACGCGC
>ENA-UOYK01000396-UOYK01000396.1-marine-metagenome-genome-assembly--contig:-NODE-396-length-14915-cov-3.838186_pt1 | contig 14915 bp, 8 predicted proteins | sample MGYA00238174_ERZ767213 | MGnify/ENA primary metagenome ERZ767213 (study PRJEB28944, sample SAMN06267167) | marine metagenome | isolation source: Columbia River Estuary | place: USA:Columbia River Estuary...
TCGCACTCGCGGGCGGCGCCACGGCCTTCGTTGAAGGCCCAGACGACGAGGGACTGGCCGCGACGGCAGTCACCGGCGGCGAAGACGCCCGGGACGTTGGTCACGTACTTCTCGTGTTCGGCCTTCACGTTGGAGCGGGCGTCGCGTTCGACGCCGAAGGCTTCGAGGAGCGGCTGTTCTGGGCCCATGAAGCCCATGGCGAGGAGGACGAGTTGAGCGGGCCGGACCTTCTCGGTGCCGGGGACGTTGGCAGGGATGAACTGCCCCTTATCATTCTTCTCCCACTTCACTTCGACGGTATGGACTTCCTTGAGGTTGCCCTGTTCGTCGGCGACGAACTTCGTCGCAGTCGTGAGGTAAACGCGAGGGTCGGAGCCGAACTTGGCAGCGGCTTCTTCCTGGCCGTAGTCGACCTTGTAGGTCTTCGGCCATTCCGGCCAAGGGTTGTCCTTGGCGCGGGTGAGCGGGGCCTTCGGCATGATCTCGAGCTGGACGACGGACTTGCAGCCGTGGCGGAGCGAGGTGCCCACGCAGTCGGTGCCGGTGTCGCCGCCGCCGATGATCACGACGTCCTTGCCCTTGGCGGTGATGGTCGCGTCGGGGGCCTTGCCGTCCAGGAGGTTCTTCGTGTTGGCGTGGAGGAACTCCATCGCGAGATGGATGCCCTTGGCGTCACGGCCGGGGAGGGGGAGGTCGCGGCCCTTGGTGGCGCCGACGGTGAGGATGACCGCGTCGAAGTCCTTGCGGAGCTGTTCGGGCGAGACGTCGACGCCGACGTTGACGCCGCACTTGAAGGTCACGCCTTCGGCTTCGAGGAGGGAGATGCGGCGCAGGACCACTTCGTTCTTATCGAGCTTCATGTTCGGGATGCCGTACATGAGCAGGCCGCCCGGACGGTCGGAGCGTTCGAAGACAGTGACGTTATGGCCGGCGTAGTTGAGCTGCGCGGCGGCGGAGAGGCCGGCGGGGCCGGAGCCGATGACGGCGACCTTCTTGCCGGTACGCTTCGACGGGGCGCGGGGGATGACCCAGCCGTTCTCGTAGCCCTTGTCGATGATCGAGACCTCGATGTTCTTGATCGTGACGGCCGGCTTGTTCATGCCGAGCACGCAGGAGCCTTCGCACGGGGCGGGGCAGACGCGGCCGGTGAATTCCGGGAAGTTGTTGGTCTTGTGGAGGCGTTCCAGCGCTTCGCGCCAGAGGCCGCGGTAGACGAGGTCGTTCCACTCGGGGATCAGGTTGTTGATCGGGCAGCCGCTGGCCATCCCGCTGATGAGCTTGCCCGTGTGGCAGAACGGCACGCCGCAGTCCATGCAGCGGGCGCCCTGTTTCTGGAGCTTCTCGTCGGAGTGATGGTGGTGGATCTCCTTCCAATCGCCGATGCGGGTGAGGGCATCGCGGTCAGGCGGGAGTTCGCGCTGGTATTCGACAAATCCGGTAGGTTTTCCCATGGTGCAGAAGGTGCTTGGTGTGGACGAGGTGGGTGATCAGCCGCCGCCGACGCGGGCGAGGTCGCGAGAGTTGATCTCGAAGGCTTCGTTGAGGGCGGCGTCGCCGCTGAGACCCTTGGCCTGGGCCGTCGCGATGGCCTGGAGGACGCGCTTGTAGTCCTTCGGCATCACCTTGACGAACTTGGCGAGGGAGGCGTCCCAGTTGGCGAGGAGCTTCTTGGCCTTCTGGCTGCCCGTGAGCTCGGCGTGGCGCTCGACGAGGCCGCGGAGTTCGGCCGCATCGTTGGCGTCAGGCTTCTCGAGGCCGACCATCTGCTTGTTGCAGCGGACGGCGAAGTCGCCCTTTTCGTCGAGCACGTAGGCCACGCCGCCGCTCATGCCGGCGGCGAAGTTGCGGCCCGTGGCGCCGAGGATGACGACACGCCCGCCGGTCATGTATTCGCAGCCGTGGTCACCCACGCCTTCGACGACGGTGGTGACGCCGGAGTTGCGCACGCAGAAACGCTCGCCGGCCATGCCGCGGAAGAACGCTTCGCCGGAGGTCGCGCCGTAGAGGGCGACGTTGCCGAGGATGATGTTGTCTTCGGCGGGGAAGGTCGCCTTGGCGTCAGGGTAGACGATGACGCGTCCGCCGCTGAGGCCCTTGCCGACGTAGTCGTTGGCGTCGCCTTCGAGTTCGATGGTCACGCCCGGGGGGACGAAGGCGCCGAGGGACTGGCCCGCGCTGCCCTTGAACTTCAGGTGGATGGTGCCGTCCGGCAGGCCGTCAGGATGGCGCTTGGTGATCTCGTTGCCGAGGATCGTGCCGACGACGCGGTGGGTGTTCTTGATCTCGCCTTCGTAGCGGACGGGCTCGCCCTTCTCGATGGCCGGCTGGCACTTCGCCAGGAGGACGGAGAGGTCGAGGCCCTTCTCGAGGCCGTGGTCCTGCTTCTCGGTGCAGAAGCGACCCACTTCGGGGCCGGCCTTCGGCGAGTAGAGGAGCTTGGAGAGGTCGATGCCCTTGGCCTTCCAGTGGTCGACGGCGTGACGCGCTTCGAGGGCGTCGGTGCGGCCGACCATCTCGTTGAGCGTGCGGAAGCCGAGCTGGGCCATGATCTCGCGGACTTCCTGGGCGATGAAGCGCATGAAGTTCACGGTGTCTTCGGGACGGCCGGTGAAGTTCTTGCGGAGCTCAGGGTCCTGGGTGGCGACGCCGACCGGGCAGGTGTTGAGGTGGCACACGCGCATCATGATGCAACCGAGGGTCACCAGCGGGCCCGTGGCGAAGCCGAACTCTTCGGCGCCGAGGAGGGCGGCGATGACGACGTCACGGCCGGTCTTCAGCTGGCCGTCGGTCTCGACGACGATGCGGGAGCGGAGGTTGTTGAGGACGAGGGTCTGGTGGGTCTCGGCGAGGCCGAGTTCCCAGGGCAGGCCGGCGTGCTTGATGGAGGTCTGGGGCGAAGCGCCCGTGCCGCCGTCGAAGCCGGAGATGAGGACGACGTCCGCGTGCGCCTTCGCCACGCCCGTGGCGATGGTGCCGACGCCGACTTCCGAGACGAGTTTCACGCTGACGCGCGCGGCGCGGTTGGCGTTCTTCAGGTCATGGATGAGTTCCGAAAGGTCCTCGATCGAGTAGATGTCGTGGTGCGGGGGAGGGGAGATGAGGCCGACGCCGGGGGTCGAGTGACGGACCTTGGCGATCGGAGGGTAGACCTTGCCGCCGGGGAGCTGGCCGCCTTCGCCGGGCTTCGCGCCCTGGGCCATCTTGATCTGGATCTCCTTGGCGTTGGTCAGGTAGCGGCTCGTGACGCCGAAGCGGCCGGAAGCGACCTGCTTGATGGCGGAGTTCTTGGAATCGCCCTGCTCGTTGGTCCAGGTGAAGCGCGCCGGGTCTTCGCCGCCTTCGCCGGTGTTGGACTTGCCGCCGATGCGGTTCATCGCGATCGCGAGGGCTTCGTGGGCTTCGGAGGAGATGGAGCCGTAGCTCATCGCGCCCGTCTTGAAGCGCTTCAGGATGTTCTCGATCGACTCGACCTCGTTGATGTCGACCGGCGTGCGGGTCTTGAACTGCAGCAGGCCGCGTAGCGTGAAGATCTGCTTCATCTGGTCGTTCACCAGGTTGGTGTAGACCTTGAAGGTGTCGTAGTTGTTCGTGCGGACGGCCTTCTGCAGCGAGTGGATGACCTGCGGGCTGAAGAGGTGGCCTTCGCCTTCGTTGCGCCACTGGTAGTCGCCGCCGACCTCGAGGGTGGCGGGGGTGTCGACGCGATCAGGGAAGGCGTTGCGATGGCGGGTGAGGGTCTCCTCGGCGATCGCGGCGACGTCGGCGCCCTCGATGCGGGTGGCCGTGCCGGTGAAGTATTTGTCGACGACCTTCTGCTGGAGGCCGACGCACTCGAAGATCTGGGCGCCGAGGTAGCTCTGGATGGTCGAGATGCCGATCTTGGAGGCGACCTTGACGATGCCCTTGGTGGCGGCCTTCACGTAGTTCTTGCAGGCGGTGTAGTGGTCGACGCCGACCAGCAGGCCCTGTTTGATCATGTCGTCGAGGGTCTCGAACGCCAGGTAGGGGTTGATGCCCGCGCAACCGTAGCCGATGAGCGTGCAGAAGTGGTGCACTTCGCGCGGTTCGCCGGACTCGAGGATGAGGCCGACCTTGGTGCGCTTGCCTTCACGGATCAGGTAGTGGTGCAGGCCGGAGACGGCGAGCAGGGGCGGGATGGCGGCGTTGTTACGGTCGACGCCGCGGTCGCTCAGGATGATGAGGTTGATGCCCGCGTCGATGTGGAGGCCGGCCTGGCGGCAGACTTCGTCCATGGCCAGCTCGAGGCCCTTGGCGCCGGACTTGGCGTCGAAGAGGGTCGGGATGGTGACGGACTTGAACTGGCCGTGGGCGACGTGACGGAGCTTGGCGAGTTCCTCGTTGGTGAGGATCGGCGACTGGAGCTCGATCAGGTGGCAGCTGCCGGGGTTCGGGTCGAGCAGGTTGCGCTCCGGTCCGATCGTGGTGACGGAGGAGGTGACGATCTCTTCGCGGATGCAGTCGATCGGCGGGTTGGTGACCTGCGCGAAGAGCTGCTTGAAGTAGTCATAGAGGAGCTTCGACTTGTTCGACATCACGGCGAGCGGGATGTCGGTGCCCATCGAGCCCATGGCTTCGACGCCGTCCTTGGCCATCGGGACGAGCAGCTTGCGCTGGTCTTCGAAGGTGTAACCGAAGGCGAGCTGGCGCTGGACGGTGTTGCTGTGGGTCGGGGCGGGCTCGGCGGGGCCGTCGGCGATGTCGGCGAGCTTGATGAGGTTCTTGTCAAGCCAGGCGCGGTAGGGCTTCTGGGAGGCGATCTGCTGCTTGATCTCCTCGTCGGCGACGATGCGACCTTCTTCCATGTTCACCAGGAACATGCGGCCCGGCTGGAGGCGGCCCTTGGAGGCGACGTTGGCGGGGTCGATCGGGAGAACTCCGGCTTCGGAGCCCATGATGACGAAATCATCCTTGGTCACGTAGTAGCGGGAAGGGCGGAGGCCGTTGCGGTCCAAGGTGGCGCCGATCATCGTGCCGTCCGTGAAGACGACGGAGGCGGGGCCGTCCCACGGCTCCATGAGGCAGGAGTTGTATTCGTAGAAGGCCTTCTTCTCGGCGCTCATGGATTCGTGGCCGTTCCACGGCTCGGGAATCATCATCATCATGGCCTCGGGCAGCGAGCGGCCGCCCATGACGACCAGCTCGAGGACGTTGTCGAACTTGGCGGAGTCGGAACCGTTCGGGTTCACGATCGGGAGGATCTTCGGGAGTTCCTTGCCGAACAGCGGGCTGGCCAGCAGGGGCTCGCGGGCCTTCATCCAGTTGACGTTGCCGTTGAGGGTGTTGATCTCGCCGTTGTGCGCGATGTAGTGGTAAGGGTGCGCACGTTCCCAGCTCGGGAAGGTGTTGGTCGAGAAGCGCGAGTGGACGAGCGCGAGGGCGGTGTCCATCGACTTGTCGGCGAGGTCGGTGAAGTACTTGCCGACCTGTTCGGGCATGAGCATGCCCTTGTAGATGATGGTGCGGCAGGAGAGGGAGCTGGCGTAGTAGAACTCGTCCTTGCCGGCGCCGCGGATCTGGTGGTGGGCCTGCTTGCTCAGGATGAAGAGCTTGCGCTCGAAGTCCTGGTCGGTGGCGCAATCGGCCGGACGGCCGAGGAAGGCCTGGCGGACGACCGGCTCGCTGCTGACGGCGGTCTTGCCGAGGGAGGAGTTATCGACGGGGACGGTGCGCCAGCCGAGGACGGAGAGGCCGAGGGACTTGGCGAGGTCGGTGAAGGTGGCCTCGGTCGCGGCGCGGATCTTGGCGTCCGGGGAGACGTAGAGCATGCCCACGCCGTAGTGACCCGGCTTGGGGAGGTTGGCCGGGCCGTGCTTGGCGAAGAACCCGTGGGGGAGCTGGAGCAGGATGCCCGCGCCGTCACCGGTGTTGGTCTCACAGCCGCAGGCGCCTCGGTGGTCGAGGTTCACCAGGATGGTGAGGGCCTGTTGGATGATATCGTGCGAACGCTTGCCTTTCATCTGGCAAACGAAGCCGACGCCGCAGGCGTCATGCTCAAACTGGGGGTCGTAAAGACCCTGTTTTTCGGGAAGTCCGGGATTCTTCATTTCTGGTGTGGGCAAAAGTGGTCGGATGGGCTGGCGGCTGAGCCGCCGGGTGCCTTGGCGGTGACCGCAAGACGCCTAAATCTAGTGGGCAATAATCCCCCTCTGTCAAAGGCAACTTGTGGATTGGTCCGAGGGGGGCGGAGCCGGGTTTTCGTGCCAAGTTCCCGGGCTGACAAACGCTCGGCTGCTTTTGGTTATTTTTGTTAGGAAAAAGCCCAAAGTGCGACACGGCGCCGACCGCATCTGACGCCGACCGCCAGGGTTCGCCCGCCTGCGTCTCCCTTGACTTTGCCGCCCGTCCGCCCGACACCCCAAGGCATGAAAGCCGACAACGACCTTTACCGACAGTTGCGCGAGTTGCCGGCCGCCCAGCTCTGGACCGTCGAGGTCCCGAAGTTCGACCAGCTCGGCCCGAAGGAGCGCAACCAGCAGGTCGCCCTGGTCCGCGCCGTCGGCGTGGTCTTCTCGACCTCCCGCAATCCGGAGATGAAGGCCGCCGTGAAGGCCTGGATGATCGGCCTCCTGCAGGATCCCTCCGAGAAGATCCGCCGCTACGCCACCGCCGCCATCCCGAAGCTCGGGGGTGACGAGGAGTCCGAGCGTAAGCTGATCGATATCCTCAAGACCACCGACGTCGACCGGGAGAAGAAGAAGGTCGCCTCGGCCCTCGAGAAGATCGGCGGCGCGGCGACCCTCAAGGCGGTCTCCGGTTCCGGCGAGAAGCTGATCGACGAACAGAAGGTCCGCGCGAGCGTGGCCCGACAGGGTGGCCCGAGCAACGTCCGCCAGGACGCCGTCGTGCCGAAGCACCCCGGCCTGCGCCTGCACCTGCGCTGCCGCAAGGGTCTTGAATCCATCGTGGCCGACGAAGTGCGCGAAGACGAAAGCCGCGGCGGCAAGTTCCGCGTGGTCGAAGTCCGCGGCTGCTTCGTGGTGGTCGAGCCGAAGGACGCCTTCACGCTCGCCGAACTCTATCAGCTGCGCTGCTTCGATACCGCGGCCTTCTTCCTGGCGTTCATCCGTCAGCCGGGTTCGGCCGAAGCGCTCGAGGTGCTGGCCAAGGCCATCGCTTCGCCGCTCACCGAGAAGCTCATGCTGGCGCTCACGCAGGGCGCGGCCCGCTATCGTCTGAGCATGGTCTCCGAGGGTAATCACGACGACGCCGTCGCCAAGGTCGCCAAGAAGGCTTTCGAACTGAATCCGCGCGTGCTCAATGACGCCCGCGAATCCCCGTGGTCGGTCGACGTGCATTTCGACGAGCGCAGTGCGCTGGTCGAAATGCGTCCGCGCATCTCACCCAACCCGCGTCTCTATTACCGTACCGACGCCGTCAACGCGGCCTCGCACCCGCCGCTCGCGGCCTGCCTGGTGCGCGTCGCCGGACGTCAGGACAAGGAAATCGTCTGGGATCCGTTCTGCGGTTCCGGACTGGAGCTCATCGAGTCGGCCTTGGCCGGCGGGGTGGGGCAGGTGGTCGGCACGGACATCGACCCGGCCGCGATCGCGATCGCCGAAGCCAATTTCAAGGCGGCGAAGCTGCCCGGCACCAAGGCCGCGTTCCACGCGTGCGATTTCCGTGACATCATCCGGATCCCGGAACTCGATCGCGGCAAGGTCTCGCTGGTGATCTCGAATCCGCCGCTCGGCCGCCGCGTGCGCGTGCCGAACATGCACGGGCTCTTCACCGACCTCTTCAAGATCGCGTCCGAAGTCCTGCGTCCGAACGGCCGCCTGGTCTTCGTGAATCCGCTGCGCCTCTCGTCCGTCGACCCGACCCTGCGTCTGGAATCCAGCCGCACCGTCGACCTCGGCGGCTACGATTGCCGTCTCGAAGTCTACCGTAAGCGCTGAGCCGCCATGAGGACGATCTTGCGCGCCAGCTTGTTCGTCCTCGTCGCGTGGCTCCTCGGTTGCGCCGACCCTAAGCCCGAGTTCATCCAGGCAGAGGCGCATCTGGCGGCGATCCGCTCTGCGGGTCTCGTGTCTGATGCATTTAAGTCAGTGGAGGTCGGCGAGGTCCGGCGCATCCGGCCCGAGCCGACACGGTGGCAGCGGCAGGGACGTCCGTTCTGGTGGGCCGAGCTGCGTTGTGACGACGGCGCTGCGGGGCATCTGGCCTGGACGGATGAGGGACGGCTCATCGACTTCAGCGTCGAAGGGCTGCGCGACGCCGCGACGCCGCACGCCTTCGCTTTGGCAGGCGTACCGCCCATCCAGCAGTTCCCGATGAAGTCAGCGGATGGTGCGCTCGTCGCATCGGGCTGCGTACCCACGGCCGGCGCGAGTCTCATCGCCTTCTGGGCCGCGCGTCCGACCACGGCGGCATGGGGCGGGGAAGGGGAGCAGGACTTGGTCCGTCGCTTACGTAGCCGGATGCGGATGGGGGTCATCCCGGATCTCGAGGGTTATACGGACGGCAAGATGTCCCTCGCGGGCGCCTTTCCGGACGAGCTCGCCGAAGCCCTGCAGGCGGATGCGGATGAGCGGGGCGTCGACGTCGACGTCGCGCTTTCAGGCTATGACCGCCAGCTCCTTGGCGCCGAAATTTCCGCCGGCCGACCCGTGCTGGTCTCCTGTGTGGTGCTCCTGCCGCGTAAGCCAGAGCTCAGCTGGGGCCATCAGGTCGTCGGGGTCGGTCGCGCCGAGGTCGGCGGCGCCCATTACGTCGGTGTCATCGATAACTTCTTCACGCCGCGTATTCCCGGCAGCATCCGCTGGATCGCGGAGGACCGAGTCGCTCAGCTCGTGCTCGTGCGGCCGAGGCGCTGAGGAGCTTTATTTGGCCTCGGCGCGGACCTTCGTGTTCCACGCTTCCCAGCGCCCGGCGAGTTCCTTGAGCTTGGCCGGTTCGCTCGGCGCGAGGTCCTTCATCTCGCCGACGTCGGCCTCGAGGTCGAAGAGATGCTGAGCGCCTTGCTGGTCGCGGACGTATTTCCATTTGCCGGAGCGCACGGCGGCCTGCTTGGCGATGGCGAAGAAGAGGTTTTCGTGAGGGGCCGCCGGAGTCGGCGCGCCGAGGAACGGCGTCAGGTCGATACCATCGAGACCTGCGGGTGCCGGGATGGCGGCGGCGGCGAGGCAGGTCGGCAGAATATCGAGCGAGCTGACCGGGTGGGTGAAGGCGCGGCCGGCGGGCCACTTGGCCGGATAGCGCGCGAGGAAGGGGACGCGGATGCCACCTTCGAAGAGGTTCCACTTATAGTCCCTCAGGGGAGTGTTCTCGCTGCGGACTTCCGGGTGGCCGCCGTTGTCGGCGAAGAAGAAGACCAGCGTGTCTTGTTCCAGTCCGGCCGCCTTCAGGCTGTCGAGGATGCGTCCGACGGCTTCGTCCAGCGCCACGATGGTGGCGACCGTGTCGGCCCGGGCGGTGTCGCCGGGGAATTGCGCGGCATAGCGGGCCGCTTCACCCGGCCGGGCCGTGAAGACTTTCGGAATGTCGACCACCTTGCCGGCGGCCTGGCCTGCTTCCAAGTCCTTCAGATGAACCATTGCGTCCTTCGTGGTGCGGAGGATGTGCGGGGCGTTGAAGGTCACCGTCAGGGCGAAAGGCCGACCGGCATGACGTCGGATGAAGCTCTCCGCCTCACGCGCGAAGAGATCGGTACTGTATTCCGTGAACTGCTCGACCTTGCCATCGCGCATCAGCTTGGGCCGGAAGAAGTCGATGAACGGGCTGGAGGTGGCCGACACCAACGATTCGTCGAAGCAGCCACGTTCATGAGGCATCGGGCCGGCGCTGTGCCATTTCCCGATGATGCCCGTGCGGTAGCCGGCAGACTTAAGCAGGCCCGGGAGGAGCGGAATATCCGTCGGGATGCCGTCGCGGTTGCCGTTGAAGCCGAAGCGCTGTTGGTAACGACCGCTGAGGAAGCCGGCCCGGGACGGTCCGCAGAGCGGGGCGGTGACGTAGCCCGAGGTGAACTTGACGCCCTCCTTGGCGAGGCGGTCGATGTTCGGCGTTTTCACCACGTCGCGGAAGAGGCAGCTCACGTCGCCGCTGCCCAGGTCATCGACCAGCATGATGACGACGTTAGGCTTATCCCGGGCAGGCAGCGGGGCGCCTAAGACTGACAGGAGCAGCAGGGCGAGCAGGGTGCGCATATCTGAAGGGTGTCGGATGTGAGGTTTGCCACAAGCCGACGAAAGGGCGTTTTGCGGGCAATCCGACACGACTGGGCGGCCTGATGGCGAAATCATCCAACGCAAGCAGCCCACGACCGGGTGGTCGCAGGCTGGTCCTTCTCAAATGGTGGAGGTGGTGGGAGTCGAACCCACGTCTTCCTACCCTTACGTCGTAACTTCTACATGCGTAGCTTCATCATTGATCTCGATCGCGTTTGGGGATGAGCACCCGTGCGACCTATCTGTATTCTCACTTACCCCGGAGATAACAGCTAAAGGAGGGGATCGCCCACGTTAACCGAGCTGATCCAGGACTGCAGGCGCGCCCTGGGGCTCGTCGCTGTACTTAGGCAGCGAGCGCGAGAACGTTGTCGTTCTCGAACGTGATGGTGTTTTTAGCAGTTATAGTGCTGTCCGTTGGATTTAAGAGGTTACGAACTACCCTCTGCATGCCGTCGCGATATCTTGGCGGGAATCGAATCCGGAACACCCCCGAAATGAGACGTCGGTCATTTGCGGGATCCGACTGAGAAGGAACGGCATACATTATCCTCATTCGGCCGGGAATGTCAAGGTAGGCGGCCTCATGGGTGGAAGCGGTTGGCGGTTAGCGGTTGGCGGTTAGATGAGATGACAGCGGGGAGAGTTGGATGGAGGATGGGGGATAAACGATAGGGATAGGTCAAAGGCGGGGAGAGGTTGGGTATGGTGGGGCTTTGGGATTGTTCAGGACTTGGGTTTGGCGGTGTGTGGTCTGTTCCTATCCGCTATCCGCCAACCGCTAGCCGCTTTGGTGCAAAATTCCCTTTCCTCGTGAGGTGGTCGTGGGATAGTCGGCTTTGTCCATGAATATGTTCTCCGCCGAAGTCGCGCTGGCCATCACCCGTCTTGGGCTGCTGATCCTGCTCGGCTGGTTCATGGCCCGCCAAGGGTGGGTGGGGCCACACGCCCGTCAGCCGCTGATGCGCATGATCATCTGGGTCTTCTTCCCGGCCATGATCTTTTCCCGCGTGAGCGGCAATCCGCTGATCGCCTCCGGCTCCCAGGCGCTGCTCTATCTTGGCGCGGGCTTCCTGATGATCGTGACCGGCTACGCCGTCGCGACGGCCATCGGCGCGCTCAGCAAGGTGCCCGCCGGTACGGCCCGCCGGACTTTCGCGTTCTCCGCCGGCGTCAATAACTTCGGCTACCTTGGCATCCCGGTCACGGCGGCCCTGTTCGACCACGACGTCATCGGGGTGCTCCTCGTGCACAATGTCGGCGTCGAGGCGGCGGTCTGGACGGTCGGCATCGCGATGCTCTCGGGCGAATCCCTGCGCAAGGGGCTCAAGAAGCTGTTCCAGCCGATGACCGTCGCCTTGTTCGTGGCGCTCGCGATCAACTTCGCGGGCTTCGGCAAGAGCGCCCCGATCGTCTTCGCGAGCGACCTCTGCCACACCATCGGCGAATGCGCCATCCCGATCGGGACGCTGCTCACGGGCATCTACCTCCACGAGATCATCAAGGACTTCCGGCTCGCCGCTGATGCGCCGGTCTCCTTCGGGGTGATGGCGGTCCGCTGGCTGGCGATGCCTTTGCTGGTGCTGGCCGCGGCCGGTTTCCTCGTCACCGACGACTCCTTGCGCAAGGTCATGCTCGTCCAGGCCGCGATGCCCTGCGGGATCTTCACCTTCCTGATCGTGGAGATGTTCAAGGGCGAGGTCATGGTCTCCCTGCGCTGCTCGGTCATCACGATGCTCTGTTGCCCGCTGGTCACGCCGCTGTGGCTTTACTTAGGCGCCCGCTGGCTGGGGTTATCCTGAGCGTCCTTTACTTGTGGGCGGGGCGGGGTAGTCTGGGCTGTCTGTTCCCGTGCGTCCGCTTCTCGCTACCTTGCTGCTCTGCCTGACCGGCTGCGCGACTTATGTCGACCGCGGCCCTCGTGTGCGCACGGCGGTCGAAGAGGGGGACTATGCCACGGCGGCGACTGTAGCGCAGAACTTCGCGGCCGACGAACCGAAGGACGCCTTGGCTTGGAATCTGGACGCCGCGGCGGCGCTCCGCGCCGAGGGGAAGCTCAAGGATAGCAGCCGGCTTTTCGAGCAGATCGAAGCCGCTTTCCGGGCCGAGGAAGAACGTCCCGGCTTCTCGGTCACCGACGCGACCTTGGGCGCTTTCACCAGCGCTTACGCCGAGGCCTACCGGCCCAAGCCCGCCGACCGCATCTACGCCTCCACTTACCAAGCCTTGAACCGACTTGAACTGGGCGATGTCAATGGCGCCCGCGTCGCGATGGCCCGTCTCCGCTTCGTCCAACAGGCTTTCGGCACCGGAGCGCTTTACGTGAAGCCGAAGGCCGACGACAAGTATGACGTCGCCAAGGCCACGCAGGATGAGCGTACTAAAGATGGCTTGGGCATGATCGAGGAGAACCTCGCCGGGCTCACCGCCGAGGGCTCGTATGACGACGCCTTCAGTCATTGGCTGCAGGGGATGTTCTTCCTGCGTCTCGGTCAGGATCCGTCCGACCGCGAGAAGGCGCGCAAGGAGTTGCTCGCCGCGACGCAGCTCAACGGCGCCAACGAGGTGTTCCGTCGCGACCTGCAGGACGCCGAGGCTCCGGCCAGCGCCGGGCAGGGGATGATCGTCTATGTCGTCGCCGAGACCGGCATGTGCCCGGAATGGTATCAGCAGCGCATCGACATCCCGCTCTTCATCGTGGCGCGTCGGGTGCCTTACGTCAGCGTCGCTTTGCCGGCCATCCGACCCTCGGGCCTGAATTACAATCTGAAGCTCAAATTGGATTCGCAGGACGTCGCGTTGTCCTTGGCCAGCCGCCCGGACGCCCTCATCGCGAAGCACTTTGAAGCCGCCTTGCCAGGCATCAAAACCCAGGCGTTCACCTCTGCCGCGGTCAAAGCCACCGCCAGTTACCTGATCAACGAATCCGCGGATGAGGCCGCCCGGCGGGCTAATGCCGGCTCCGGCGCGATGCTTTGGTCGATCGCGACCAAGGTCGGGACCGCCGTCTACACCGTCGGGACCACCAAGGCCGACATTCGTAATTGGTCGAGCCTGCCTGCCCGGTTCTCCGTGGCTCGCTTCGAAGCCCGCCCAGGGCAGAAACTGACCGTGCCCGGCCATCCGGAGGCCTCCGTGACCCTTCCGGCGGGCAAGGTTCTGCTTGTAAGCCTTAAGTCCACGCAGGAAAATCTCCCTATCGTTCTGCGCTGCACCCCTCTCGTCCCATGAAAAAACTCCTGCCTCTTCTCGCGCTCGGCCTGCTGGCCGGCTGCTCCACCGTCCTCGAGACGGGTGACCGAATCGAGCGCGGCCTGACTCCGCCCGACGCCGTGAATTACGCGACCACGCGCCCCGAGGGCGGCTTCACCACGCAGCTCAACGATCCGCGCATCGGCAACAAGATCGAGCTTCTCGCCGCCCGTAAATCCAAGACCGACGGCGGTTACACCCGCGTCCAGTTCGACCTGCGTAACGGCTCTTACCTGCGCCAGACCATCAACGTCAGCTTCGAGTGGCTCGCCGCCGACGGCACCGTGACCGAGTCCCAGCCCAACTGGATCGTCACCCCGCTCGAGCCCGGCGCCCTCACCACCGTCACCGCGACCGCCCTCAAGGCCACGTCCGCCGAGTGCCGCCTCCGCCTCATCACCCGCTGAACCCTCCCATGAACAAGTTCTCCCTCCTCGCCTGCGCCGTCTTCATCGTCGGTTGCGGCACGCCCGCCACCTACAAGGACCCGCAGGGCCGCGAGCTCGTCGTCAGCCTCGACAAGGTGAACATCCAGGACTTCGCCACCGCGGGCTCCCAGATGCTCCAGTCCATGATCTCGTCGCCGTCCTTCTCCAAGGGCGCCCCGGTCCTCCGCTTGGGCACGATCACCAACGACACCGCCGACAACTTCGACACCTCCTTGCTGCTCTCCAAGATCACCGTGCCGCTGGTCAATGCCGGCCGCGTGACCTTGCTGGACAACGAGCCGGCTGCCGACGCCTCCGCGCGTCCCAAGGCCGAATACGTGCTCAAGGGCAAGATCCTCGAGGATCGCAGCAACGCCGGCAGCACCCGCCAGAGCTCCTTCGTCTTCCAGCTCACCCTGGTCGAAGAAAAGCGCGGCGTCGCCGTCTGGACCGACGAGAAGATCGTGACCAAGCAGGGCACCAAGAACGCGGTCGGTTTCTGAGAAAAGACCGCCGAAAGTTGACCTTCCCTCGACCTGCGTCTCCTTCCGGTGATGCAGGTTGATTTTTTGATCGTCGGCCAAGGCCTGGCGGGCTCTTTGCTCGCCCAGGAACTGCGTCGGCGCGGCCGCACCGTCCACGTCGTGGACGACGGCTGGAAGTCCGCTGCCTCGCAGGTCGCCGCCGGCCTGATGACCCCGCTGACCGGACGCCGTTTCACGCTGACCAAGGATTACCCCGAACTCTTCGCCGCGGCCAAGGAACGGCTGACGGAGCGCGGCGTCTTCCGCCCGACCACGGTCTATCGGATGTTCGTCGACGACGAGCAGCGCGGCAAAGGCCTCAAGCGCACCGAGTGCCGCAGCTGCCAGCCTTTCATCGAGCGCGTGACCTCCGCGCAGGGCGAACTCGATCCGAATCTCACCGATACCTTCGGCGGCGCGCTCATGAACGGCGCCTGGGTCGACCTCCCGAAACTGATGTCGGACGTGCGCGCCGAATTACTCGCGGCCGACAGCCTGACCGAAGCTGCGTTCGATCCCGCCGA
>ENA-UOYK01000422-UOYK01000422.1-marine-metagenome-genome-assembly--contig:-NODE-422-length-14362-cov-2.560028_pt1 | contig 14362 bp, 18 predicted proteins | sample MGYA00238174_ERZ767213 | MGnify/ENA primary metagenome ERZ767213 (study PRJEB28944, sample SAMN06267167) | marine metagenome | isolation source: Columbia River Estuary | place: USA:Columbia River Estuary...
TGTGTCGGCGCTTGACTGGTCGCGCGGAATTCGAGGCGGTTGTCGCGCATCGTCGCAATCGAGTTACGCGGCTCAATGGTGATCGCCGCGAGGCGTTGGTGCTGGATGTCTAGCGAGGTGACATGCGCGGCTTTGGCAAACGCTTCGTTAACGGCGGCGGTATCGCCGAAATGCGTTTGCGCACAAATGTTATCGGGCCCATCACCCAATAAGGGGGCGTCCGATGCGAGTGCTTGTGCCATGTCAGCCGCCACAGGCCTTGGTTCGTAGGAAACCTCAACCAGCTCAGCGGCCGCTTGGGCCTGGGCAATGCTATCTGCAACGACGACGGCGACAGGCTCGCCGACAAAGCGCACCCGGGTCGTGGCCAGGAGGTGTCGCTCGGGCGTTTGAAGGGGGGATCCGTCGGGCCGTTTGAAATTAATCGGCTTCGCCATCGCGGGTACGCCGGCAGCCAACAGGTCGGCCCCGGTCAGCACCAGATGAACACCTGCCGCTTGCTGCGCTGTCGATGTGTCGACCGACAGGATGTCAGCGCTGGCATAGGGAGATCGAACAAAGCAGACATGCTTGGTGCCAGCAGCTGTAGCGTCGTCAACGTACAGGCCTTGGCCTCTGAGCAAGCGATCATCCTCAACACGTTGAACCGCTTTACCGCTGCCAAATTTCGTCTCTAACATGCTGTTTTCCTTTGCGAATACCACCGAGGTCATGTGCAACCACGCGAACGCCCAAGTTTACGCAAAAATGATTCGAATTGATGTCGCTGGCGGGCTATCTCCCAAGCGCCAGCGGCATGGTACAAAGTTCATTACCATTCAACCCTCGCGCACAGTCGCCCCGCAACCAATTTGCCCTCAAAAAAATCGTCATGAGCCCTTTGTTTACTGCCCTTCACATTCCTTCGCCTAATGGTGGCCTGACCCTTGAAAACCGCGTCGTTGTGGCCCCTATGTGTCAGTACGCCTGCACCGACGGGCTGGCAAGACTGAACTGGCGCTGCGCCAGCTGCTCGACAGTGCACTGCGCTGTGAGGCCGAGCTCGGGCTGTTCTTCTACGTGGCGCCACTGCTCAAGCAGGCCAAGGCGATCGCCTGGGCCCGGCTCAAGCAGATCACCGCGCCCCTGGTCATGCACAACCTGGCCGAGGTCAACGAGTCAGAGCTCTGGGTCCGCCTGCGCGCCAACGGCGCCATCATCCGCATGTACGGCGCCGACAACCCCGAGGCCATGCGCGGCGTGCGCCTGGACGGCGTGGTGCTCGATGAGGTGGCCGACATCAAGCCCGAGACCTGGCGCGAGGTGCTGCAGCCTGCGCTCGCCGACCGCCTGGGCTGGGCGCTGTTCATCGGCACACCGCACGGCATCAACCTGTTCAGCGAGTTGTTCTTCAAGGGCCGCGACCTGGCCGACTGGCACAGCGCGCTCTACACGGTGTACGACACCGAGGCGCTGCAGGCCGATGAGGTCGAGCGCTACCGGCAATCTGTCGACGAGAACACGTTCAAGCGCGAGATGCTGTGTGACTTCGCCGCCTCGGGCGACGATCAGCTGATGAGCCTGACCGACGTGCAGGAAGCCAGCCGGCGCCACCTGCGCAAGGACGAGTACACCTACGCTCCCAAGATTCTCGGCGTGGATCCTGCGCGCTTTGGGGATGATCGCAGCGTGATCTTCGCCAGGCAGGGCCTGTATGCCATGGCGCCCAAGGTCTACCGCGGCATCGACAACATGACCCTGGCCGACAAGGTGGCGCAGGAGATCGAGCGCTTCCAACCCGATGCCGTGTTCATCGATGCTGGCAACGGTGGCGGCGTGATCGACCGCCTGCGCCAACTGCACCACGATGTGATCGAGGTGCACTTCTCAGGCAGCCCGAGCAATGCGCGCTACCTCAACAAGCGCGCCGAGATCTGGTTCGAGATGCGCGACTGGCTGCGTGCCGGCGGCGCGATCCCCGACCTGGTCGACTTGAAGCAGGACCTGGCCGCACCGACCTACCGATTCACGCCGGCCGACAAGATCCAGCTCGAGAGCAAGGACGACATCAAAGCGCGTGGGCTGCCCAGCCCTGACATGGGCGACGCGCTGGCGCTCACCTTCAGCTTCCCCGTCTACGTCGATCACAGCGCTCAGGCTCGAGCGAGGTCCATGGGGCTGCCGACCATCGACGAGGCCAACAGCCTGGACTACGACCCCTACCGACGGCTCTGAGTGTCCGTGTGGCCGTGAGCCCCCCGCACAATGCCGCGAACCTCTGAAGGATCGCAGCAATGTGCCTCTCTAGCCCAAACATTCCCGCACCCCCGCCACCTCCTCAAGCTGTCAAGCAGCCTGACTCGATGGCCGTTAGCGCGAACATGAAACGCAACCGCAGCTCTGCTGCCATGGGTGGCGGCTCACTGCTGACCGGGCCGATGGGCGTTGCGGCAGCACCTACAGGCAAGACTAGCCTGCTGGGCGGGTAATGGACGAACCGATCAACAAGCGGCAGCGCATCCTGGCCCGCAAGTCGGCGCTGTGGAACGAGCGGTCGAGCTGGATCAACCACTGGCGCGACATCAGCGATTACCAGCAGCCTCGCGCTGGTCGGTTCTTTGTCACTGACCGCAACCGCGGCGACAAGCGCGCCAACAACATTCTCGACAACGCTGCCGTGTTCGGCTCGCGCACCCTGGCCGCCGGCATGATGTCCGGCATGACCAGCCCGGCGCGACCCTGGTTCCGCCTGGAGATCCAGGACAAGGACCTGATGGAGTCTGGCGCGGTCAAGGCCTGGCTGCACGACACCGCGGTGTTGCTGCGCGCGATCTTTGCCGGCTCCAATACCTATCGCAGCCTGCACACCCTGTACGAGGAGCTGGGCCTGTTTGGCACGGCGGCCACGATCGTGCTGCCAGACTTCGAGAACGTGCTGCACCACTACCCGCTGACGGTGGGCGAGTACGCACTGGGCACCAACCAGAAGGGCATGGTCGATACGCTCTGCCGCGAGTTCCAGATGACGGTGGCGCAGCTGGTCGACCAGTTCGGGCTGGAGAACTGTAGCGACACGGTCAAAAACATGTACAACCGCAAGCAGCTCGACAGCTGGGTCGATGTGGTGCACATGGTCGAGCCGCGTCGCGACCGCGACTACAGCAAGATGGACGGCAAGAACAAGCGCTTTGCGTCTTGCTATCTCGAGCCTGGCCGCGAGAACTTCGACAAGTTCCTGAGCGAGTCTGGCTTTGATCAGTTCCCTGCGCTCACCCCGCGCTGGGTGGTCACTGGCAACGATATTTACGGCACCAGCCCCGGCATGGAATGCCTGGGGGATGTGAAGCAGTTGCAGCACCAGCAGCTGCGCAAAGGCCAGGCGATCGATTACCAGGTCAACCCGCCCATCACCGTGCCGACCAAGTACCGCGAGGCGGCCAAGGCGCGCCTACCGGGTGGCGTGTTCTACGTGGACAGTCAGGGCAGCAACCAGGCGATCCGCAGCGCGTTCGAGGTCAACCTGAACCTGCAGCATTTGATGCTGGACATCCAGGACGTGCGCGATCGGATCCGCTCTAGCTACTACGCCGACCTCTTCATGATGTTGGCCAACGACACCCGCAGCGGGATCACCGCCACGGAAGTCGCCGAGCGCCACGAAGAAAAGCTCCTGATGTTAGGCCCCGTGCTCGAGCGCCTGCAGAACGAGCTCTTGAGCCCGATGATCGACATCGCGTTCGACTACGCCGAACGTGCCGGCATCCTGCCACCACCCCCACAGGAGCTCGAGGGCACTGAGCTCAAGGTTGAGTTCATTTCCGTGCTGGCCCAGGCGCAACGTGCCGTGGCTGCGCAAGGTGTCGACCGCCTGCTGGGCACCGTTGGCAACCTGGCACAGCTCAAGCCCGAGGTGCTCGACAAGATCGACTTCGACCAGGTGGTCGACGATTACGGCGACATGTACGGTGTCAACCCGAAGATCGTGGTGCCCGACGAGAAGGTCGCAGCGATTCGCGCACAACGCGCACAGGCTGCGCAGGCCGCACAAACTGCTGCCGTCATGCCGCAACTGGTCGAGAGCGCAAAGACTGCGGGTGATGTCAACGTGCAGGGTGTTCAGGATGTGATGAACGGCCTGATGGGCTACGGCACGCCGAGCCCGGCCATGACTGGAGGCTGACAATGGCGACCTTACTCGCACCCGAAATCGACGAAGCACCTAATGCTTCGCTCACCCTTGGCGCCGACGCGCTGGCCAAGATGGGCCTGGTAGCGGCCCCGCCTGTTGGCACCAAGTACCAACTAAAGGGCGAGGCGCAGGTGACGGCCATCAACGCCGATGGCGGCGTGGTGCTGGCGTTTGAGGAGCTCAAGCTCATGCACGAGCTCGAGGCCGAAGACAAGGCCAGCATGATGTACCCAACGATGCGCAGCACGCCTGCCTGACGGTATCCGTGATCGACCCGCCAACCCATACGATGCGCCACAAGTCGACCATGAGAGATCCCACGGATTTGAAGAGCCAAGAACGCGACGCCGAAAGCGATGAGCTGGTGGCCCGCGAACTCAGGCGCAAGGAGCTGGAGGATCTCAAGTGGTTGATGGCCCATCCCCAAGGCCGACGGATTGTTAGTCGACTGCTGGAGGAGGCCGGAGTCAATCGCACCTCGTTCAACCATAGCGGCAGCGTTATGGCGTTCAACGAAGGACGGCGACACCTCGGCCTGTTTCTCACGGCAGAAGTGCTGCAAGCCGCGCCCGAGGGGTACTTCAAGCTTTTGAAAGAATACCAGGGCAAAGATGAGTGATACGACCGCGGAAGCCAGCACAACGACCACCGACGCTGGGGAACCGAAAACAACTGACGATGTGACTGCCGTGGATACCACGACGGCGCCGGAGGACAACGCAGCCCCCGACACCAAGGCCCCCGTGCCTGAAGTGCCCGAGAGCTACGAGTTCACGATGCCCGATGGCGTTGCGCTCGATAAGACCGCAGCGGATGAGTTCACCGCAATTGCCAAGGAGCTCAAGCTCGACCAGGCAAGCGCGCAGAAGGTCGCCGACGTGGGTGCCAAGATGGCCCAACGTCAGGTTGAAGCGCATGCCCAGCTGGTGGAGTCCTGGGTTGAGAGTGTCAAGACCGACAAAGAAATCGGTGGCGACAAGCTCGCAGAGAACCTGGCCATTGCACGTAAGGCGATCGACACGTTTGGTACGCCCGAGCTTAAGGACGTGCTGAACGCAACAGGTTTCGGCAATCACCCGGCCGTGATCAAAGCCTTCTACAAGGCAGGCATGGCGATCAGTAGCGACCGTTTCGTGTCTGGAAGTCCGAAAGGACCAGAGAACGACATGGCCAAGAAGATGTTCCCCAACATGAACTGAAAGGTTAAGAAATGGCAACCCTCGTAGCAAACAACCCCACTCTCCTGGACGTTTCCAAGCGTCTGGACCCCAACGGCAAGATCGATTCGATCGTCGAACTTCTGGCCGCACAGAACGAAGTCCTGCAGGACATGACCTTCGTCGAAGGCAACCTGCCCACCGGTCACAAGACCACCGTTCGCACCGGCCTGCCCACCCCCACGTGGCGCAAACTGTACGGCGGCGTGCAGCCCACCAAGTCAACCACCGCGCAGGTGACTGACTCGTGCGGTATGCTCGAAGCCTACGCCGAAGTCGACAAGGCCCTGGCCGACCTGAACGGCAACTCCGCCGCCTTCCGCCTGAGCGAAGACGCAGCCCACATCGAGGGCATGGCACAAGAGCACGCCTCGACGCTGTTCTACGGCAACGAAGGCACTGAGCCCGAAGCGTTCACTGGCCTGGCTCCACGCTACAACTCCCTGAGCGCACAGAACAGCGACAACATCGTTGATGCGTTCTCTGGCTCTGGTGGCGACTTGACCTCCATCTGGTTGTGCGTGTGGGGTCCTCAGACCGGCTTCGGCATCTACCCCAAGGGTAGCCAAGGCGGCCTGCAGATGACCGACAAGGGTCAGGTCACGATCGAGAACGTCGACGGCGCCGGCGGCCGCATGGAAGGCTACCGCACCCACTACCGCATGGACACGGGCCTGTCGATCCGCGACTGGCGCTATTTCGTGCGCGTGGCCAACATCGACATCTCCGAGCTCAACACCCTGGCCAACACCAAGAACCTCATCAACTGGATGATCCAGGCGAGCGAGCGTATCCCAGCGTTGGGCAAGGGCCGTGCATGCTTCTACCTGAACCGCACCCTGCGTGAAAAGTTGCGTCTGGGCATCCTGGAGAAAGTCTCCAGCAACCTGACCTGGGAAACCGTGGAAGGTAAGCGCGTGATGACGTTCGACGACATCCCTGTCCGTCGCACCGACGCGCTGATCAACACCGAAACCCGCGTGGTCTAACCCCAGCACACCTGAAAGGAACCTGAACATGATTCTCGACAAGCGATCCGAATTCGCCGATGCCGTCTCTTGCAACACCGGCGCTGCCGGCACCTACAACATCGGCGACGTCATCGACCTGGGCGTTGCTCGGGACCTCGGTGGCGACATGGCCTTGTACCTGGTGGTCACGGTCGACACCGGTATCACCACCGCAGGCTCCGCCGGTACGGTGGCTTTCCAGTTGGTGTCTGACGGCACCGACACGATTGCCACCAACGGCACCCAGTCCGTGCATGCGGTGAGCTCCGCACGTGTCACGGGCGCCACGGCCATCCCCGCCGGCACCGTGCTGTTCGCAGTGCAGTTGCCGATGGAAGGCACGGCCTACGAGCGCTACCTGGCGGTGCAGCAGGTCACCGGCACGACCGCGTTGAACGCGGGCAAGGTCAACGCCTTCCTGGTCGACGACGTCGCCCGCTGGAAGGCCTACGACGCCCCGTTCCAGCTCTGATCGGTAGCCCATGAAGATCGTTGCAATTAAGCCGGCTTTCTACAATGGGCGCCGCGTGCGCATCGGCGACGAGCTCGACATCCCGCAAGGATCGAAGGGCTCTTGGTTCGCACCGGTGGCTTCGACCGAGGCCAAGGCGGCCAAGGTCAAGCCAAGCGCCAAGCAGGAGCCGAAGGCTCTGTCCGAGATGGGCAAAGGGGACGCCAAGAGCTTCACCGATGTCCACAATGGTTTCCTCGCCTGATAGGCAGGCATGGCAACGATCGCCCCGGTCACCACCTTTCCCATCGAGACCAGTCTCGATGTGGCGGTGACGACCTGGGGCAACCTGGCGGCGGATGACGACGGCGAGCCGGTACGACTCGCCGTCTATTCTGATCGCGCCATCCAGGTCGCCGGCACCTTCGGCGGCGCCTCCGTCACCATCGGCGGCAGCAACGACGGCGAAACCTACCACGCACTGACCGACACCTCGGGCAGCGCGCTCACGCTCACCACCGCCGCACTCAAGGCGATCGTCGAGCTTCCCCTCTACATCAAGCCCCGCGTCTTTGGCGGGGACGGCACCACCGCACTCAAAGTCGTGCTAGCGGGCCGCAAGTCCGTGTTCTGAAAGACTGTCATGGCCGACTTACAAGGACAGGTGGGCGAGTTGAGCTTCACCGTGCAGATCACCCGCAAGGACAGCGGCCAGGTTGAGGAGTACCAGATGGTTGGCTACCTCAACGAAGAACAACTGAAAGGACTCACCCATGGCAACCACCCACTCGACGGCGGCCCGCAACGCAGCGACTGACGCAGTTACTGCGTTAATCGGAGCTTCCGGCAAGCTAGCATTCCGGCTATCCGGCACGGTCGGATCTCCGGGCACCGTGGTGGCCACGTTGTCCCTGAGCGCGACCGCGTTCCCGGCAGCAGTTAGCGGCACCGCGACCGCCAACGCCATTTCTGCTGACACCAATGCGACAGGTAACGCTTCTCCGGTGGCGACTGCTACGCTCCAGACCTCTGCAGGCACGGTGGTGATCCACTGCGCCGTAGCTGCAAGCGCCAGCGATATCAACATGACCAACGGCCTGACCGTTGCTGCGGGTGACACCGTGAGCTGCTCAAGCCTGACCTACACCGCACTGAGCGCCTGACATGCCACAAGCAAATGACTCAATACAGGTAACCCCTGGCACAGGCGCGACAATTGCGACGCAGTTGGTCAATGGCAAAGAGTACCAGGTGGTATGCATTGCCGATGAAACCGGCCAGATTGAAGGCAGCAACGCCAGATATCGGGTGGTAATTCCTTCTCAGGCGGTAGGCGCGAACAAGGTGCTCTGCGACCTATTCAACGCTACCGGCTCTGGCAAGATCATGAAAGTGCTGTCCGTGTTCGTTTACCCAGACATCGACACTGCTGTTACCGGCGTTGTTGGTCTCGAAGTCGCACTCACGCGCACGACCGCTGTTGGAACGGGTGGCACCGCAGCAACAAACGACAGCGCCTCGCTGACTGCGCCAACGATCAGCAGGTTTGATACCGATGACGCTGTTGTTCCTACGCAAGTCACTGCGCGTCTCGCCCCAACGGGAGGCGCGACGGCTGGCGCTTATCTTGGCTCGCGATGGGTGTTCACAGAGGAAACCAACGCGGCATCGGCTTTGGCGGCAGCGCAAGGCGCGGACATTATTCGCAACGAAGGCGCCAAACTGATTGTTCGCGAGAACTCAGGCATCCGAGTTGTGCAGGGCGCCGTCGCTTCGGTGGGCACTGTCGCTGTCGAAATTAACTTCGCGTTGATCTAATCCATGCTGCTGACCCTGCTGCTGACCCAGGCGGGGCCGATAACGTACGACACCAGCGGCGCGCTCAGTGGGCAGGGGTCCACCGTTACGGGCAGCGCGACCCGCTTTCGCGTGCACGCGACCAGTGGCGCCCTCGTCGGTCCCGGCGCCAGCACCAGCGGCAGCGCCGCCCGCATTGCCGTCCCCGTCGCGCATTCAACAAGTGGCGCGCTTACCGGCCCTGGCACCACCACCACCGGCAGTGCCACACGCTTTCGCACGCACGCCACCAGCGGGGCGCTCAGTGGGGTCAACGGCATCATCGTCGGCAGTGCCACACGCTTTCGCACGCACGCCACCAGCGGAGCGCTGGCAGGCAGCAACGCGACGCTGCTCGGCACGGTTACCCATATCCCGCTGCTGCCGGATCCCAAGGACGTGCGCGCCGGCCTGGTCTACGGCCCGGGTGGCGCCTACATCGGCACGCTCACCGCCACCGGTGGTGGCACCGTGTTGTTGCGCCGGCGCTGAGTGTCCGTGGGAACCGGCGCTGCTCCTACACTGGCCGGCATCGGAGAACCCCAATGGCCTCAGTCGTTCAGATTTGCAACATGGCCCTGAGCCACATTGGCTCAGAGGCGCGTGTCTCAAGCATTAGCCCGCCCGACGGCAGCGTCGAAGCCGGGCATTGCGCCACCTTCTACGACCTGGCCAGGACCGAGTTGCTCGAGCCAGGTAGCTGGTCGTTCTCGCTCAAGCGCCAGGCGCTGGCTGAAGTCACCAACGTCAGCACGGCCTGGGCCTACGCCTACACCCGGCCATCTGATTGCCTGCGCGCCCTTCGTGTGCTGCGCCCCGGTTCAACGCTCACCGTGTTCAACCAGGACGAGCTGAACTACAGCCCCAACGATCAGGACTCGGCAAACTTCGACATCGAGGGCGAAGTGCTCTACAGCAACGAGCCCGACGCGGTGCTGATTTACGTCCGAGACGTGACGGACTCGACCAAGTTCACGCCGACATTTGTCGCAGCGCTGGGCTTTGCCCTGGCCCACTACGTGGCCGGCCCCATCATCAAGGGCAACGAAGGTACCAAGATTGGCGACGCCATGCGCCAGCGCGCGATGGCGATGGCTGACCTGGCGGCGGCCAGCTCCGCCAACTCAAGCAGCACCGAACACGTGTTCAAGGCCTCGCAACTCGTCGCCCGCACATGAGCACCAAGCTGCTGCTGAGATCGTTCGCCGGGGGTGAGATCACGCCCGAGCTCGCTGGGCGCCTGGACCTGACCAAGTACCAAACGGGTTTGAGCCTGGCACGCAACTTCGTCACCCTGCCACACGGGCCGGCCGCGCGCCGCCCGGGTTTTGAGTTTGTGAACGAAGCCAAGGACAGCACCCAGGCGGTGCGCCTGATCCCGTTCGCCTTCAGCGCCAGCCAGACCGCGGTGCTCGAGTTTGGGGATCTTTACATCCGCTTCCACATTGATGGCGGCACGTTGCTCGAGGCTACCAAGGCCATCAGCTCGATCGCAGGCTCTACCGTCAACACCACCGCCGCCCACGGCTATGCCACCGGCGACTGGGTCTACATCGGCACCCGCTGGCACAAGGTCACGGTGGTCGACGCTGACACCTTCACCACCACCGACCTGTGGGGTGTGGCCACCACCGCCGTGGGCTCCACGGCTGCGCGGGCTTACACCCTGGTGAGCACCTACGACGCGGCGGATCTGTTCGACCTGCACTTCACTCAGTCGGCCGACGTGATCACGATCGTGCACCCGCTCTATCCCGCGCGCGAGCTGAAGCGCCTAGGGGTCACCAACTGGACCCTGACCAACGTTTCGTTCGCTGCCCCCACCAACGCCCCGACCGGCCTCACCGTCACGCCGACCATCGGCACCGCTGGCAATGAGTCGCCGCAGAAGTACGTGGTCACTGCGGTGCAACCCGACGGCGTGACCGAGAGCCTGGCGAGCGCCCCCAGTGGCACCGACAACAACCTGACCGTCGCCGGCAACTTCAACACAGTCACCTGGGACGGCGTCGCTGGCATCAATCGTTACAACGTCTACAAGCTGCGCGGCGGCATCTACGGCTACATCGGCCAAGTTGTACCCGTGGCTGGCGCCACCGTCAGCATTAGCTCGATCTCGCGCACCAGCATTGCCTACACCGTCACCGTGGTGACCTCCAGCGCACACGGGTTCATCACCTCCGACCACGTCCTGATCGAGAGCACCGGGGTGCCCTCGTTCGATGGGGCCTGGCACGTCACGGTGATCGACAGCACAACCTTCACTTACGAGTCCAACAAGAAGGTCGCCAACAGCGCCACCACTGGCCTCGCCAGTATCCCGTCGCTGCAGGTGATCGACGACAACGTGCTGGCCGACACCACGCAGTCGCCACCCGAGGACATCATCACCCTGAACGGTGGTGTCGACGATTACCCGACCGCCACCACCTACCACGAGCAGCGCCGCTGGTTCGCCGGCACCAACGAGAAGCCCCAGGTGGTGTGGGCCACCCGCACCGGCACCGAGGCCAACCTCACCTCGAGCCTGCCCTCGCGCGATGCCGACGGCCTGGAGTTGCGTGTGGCCTCGATGCAGAACAACCAGATCCGCCACCTGGTGCCGCTCGCCGATCTGATCGCACTGACCGCGGGTGGGGAGTTCAGGCTGTTCGCAGACGGCGCCCCAGCCATCACACCGACCAGCGTCTCGATCAAGCCGCAGGGCTACTCCGGTGCGAGCAACGTGCAGCCGGTGGTGAGCTCGGGATCCGTGCTCTACGTGCAGGCGCAGGGTTCGCGCATCCGCGAGCTGGCCTACGGAGGTGAGTCTTCCAACTACGGCTACCGGTCGGTGGACGTGTCGATCATGGCGCCGCACCGCTTCAATGGCTACACCGTCGACCAGCTCGCCTACACGCGCGCGCCTGAGCCCACGCTGTGGGCCGTGCGTAACGACGGTGTGCTGCTTGGCATGACTTACGTGCCTGATCAGCAGGTGTACGGCTGGCACGCACACGACACGGCCGGCACGTTTGAGTCAGCCTGCGTGGTGGCGGAGGGCAACGAGGATGTGCTTTACGTTGTCGCCATGCGCACTGTCGACGGGCGATCGGTGCGGTACATCGAGCGCCTGCGCACTCGGATATTTACCCAGCTCGAAGACGCGTTCTTCGTGGATTCCGGCCTGACTTACGACGGCGCGGCCACGACCACCGTCAGCGGGCTTTACCACCTTGAGGGCGCAACGGTAAACATTCTGGCCGACGGCTCCGTCGAGCCACCGCAAGAAGTAATCAACGGCAGCATCACGCTCACGGTGGCCGCAAGCAAGGTGCACATCGGCCTGCCGATTACCGCCGACCTGCGCACCCTCCCCCTGGCGATGGAAGGGGCCCCCGCTGCGGGGCAGGGGACCGTCAAGAACATCAACAAGGTGCACTTGCGCGTAAGCCAGTCGAGCATCGTCAAGGCGGGTCCGACGTTCGACCGCCTGCGCGAGTACCCCGCACGCGCCGTCACCGACCCGTATGGTTCGCCGCCCGCGTTGCGTGATGGGGAGCTTGCGCTGTCGATCGACCCCAGCTGGAACCAGGATGCCGCGCTGTGCATCCGCCAGGATCTGCCGCTACCCCTGACGGTGTTGTCGATGACGCTCGAGGTGCAAACGGGTGGGTGAGGTCTTGATCCGCCAAACCCTCCCGGGTGACGCGGAGCAACTTGCCAACAACCTGCGAGCGAGCGACGAAAGCGAGGTGCGAGCCTACGGGCACAACGACCTAACGCTCGCCTGCCAGCGCAGTGTGGCGCGCTCCATGCTGTGCTGGTCCGCGTTTATCGACGGACAACTCGCCGCGATTCTTGGCGCCGCGCCGCTCTCGGTTGTGAGCGGCCTTGGCTCCCCCTGGATGTTGGGCACCCCGGTACTCGATGCCAACTCCCGTATCCTTGTTCGCAGCACGCCCGGGTACATTGCCCAAATGCTACAGGCCTTCCCGCACCTGGTGAATTTCGTGCACGCCAAGAACACCACCAGCGTTCGCTGGTTGCGTCGCCTCGGGTTCACCGTGCACGAGGCCCGACCGTTCGGCGCACTCGGGGAGCCGTTCCACCCATTTGAAATGCGAGCCTGAACATGTGCGAGCCAGTAACCCTTGGACTGATCGCGGGCGCCGCCACTAGTTTCGGCGCAGTTGGTGCCGGAGCCACCGTGGCGGGGGTTGCAGGCGCAACCGCCACCACCGCAGGCCTCAGCGCGATGCAAGCCCTGGCTCTTGGCGCCAGCGTTGGTGGCACCGTGATGTCCGCCGGCAGCGCCTACCAGCAGAGCCAGGTCGCCAAGCAAACCGCGCAAAACAACGCCAAGATGGCCGAGTTTCAGGCGCAGGACGTGCAGAAGCGTGGCGAGGAAGAGGCCCAGGCAGTGCAGCGCCGTGGGGCGGCAATCAAAAGCGCCCAGCGCGTGAACCTGGCCTCCAAAGGTCTTGACCTGACCTACGGCACCGCTGCCGATCTGCAGGATCAGACCGACTTCTTCACACAGTCCGATGTTGCCACCGCACGCACCAACGCTGCGAAAGATGCCTGGGCCAAGCGCGCCATGGGTGCCAACTACCAGGGCCAGGCCAACGCCGAGAACCCGCTGATGATGGCCGGTGGCTCGCTGCTCGGTGGTGCTGGCCAGGTAGCCGATAAGTGGTATCGATACAGCGGGAAAGGGGCGTAAGCCATGCCACAAGTACCCGTTTACAACGGCCCTCAGATTCGTGAGCAGGCCCTGCAGGGTGGCTTTCAGCAAAACGTAGACGTCGGTCGCAGCGCACGCGCTATGGGCCAGGCGCTTACGCAAGTCGGCGAGGTTGCCGACCGCGTGGTCATGCGCGAAGCCGAGACTGAAGCCTGGAACGCCCAGGCCAAAATATCCGAGGACTTCGACAAGTGGGACACCGCCACGCGCACGGTTTCGCAAGGCGCGAACGCCAAGGACTATCGCGCCAAGGTCGAGGCCTGGTGGAATGACGCGCAGAAGACGTACACCACCGCACTCTCCCCACTCGCGCAGCAAACCATAGGCAAAAGCCTGGCTGCTGTGCGCAATCAGAACTTGCGATCCGCGTCGGACTACCAAACCCAGCAACTTGAAATAGGCGCCACAAGCGCCATGAGCGCGTCCGTCAACGCTCTGGTCAAGCAATCCATCAAACTCGGCCCCGACGCAGGCCCCGCGATTCTTGACCAGGCCGCAGCGCAGGTGCGTGACTTTTACAAGGCCCGTGGCGTGGATGGCGATGCCGCTGCGCTCAAGATTACAACGGGCGCGCACACCACCACGATAAACCAGTTGATGCAGCGCGACCCGAAAGCGGCCGAGTTGTACTTCAACACGCACAAAGAAAAAGGCATCGACCCCACGCAGTGGGACGAGATTAGCGGGCGCATCAATCAGGTGTCATCCCTCACCGACGGGGAAAACGCCGCCGAGGATATCTGGGCCAAAACGGTCAAGCCTGGTTACAACAACCCGGTCGATCTGGCCGCGATGGAAAAGCAAGTGCGGGAGCAATTCAAGAACGACCCAACCAGGCAGAAGGCAGGCATTGCTGCGTTGCGAGAGAGAAAGCAGGCCTGGGATGAAAGCCAGAAGGAGTTCAACGCCGCGAACACCAACGGGGTGTACGCGATATTGGATTCGCCTGGTGGT
>ENA-UOYK01000441-UOYK01000441.1-marine-metagenome-genome-assembly--contig:-NODE-441-length-14136-cov-3.930792_pt1 | contig 14136 bp, 17 predicted proteins | sample MGYA00238174_ERZ767213 | MGnify/ENA primary metagenome ERZ767213 (study PRJEB28944, sample SAMN06267167) | marine metagenome | isolation source: Columbia River Estuary | place: USA:Columbia River Estuary...
TGCTCTTTGCGGGCGAAGGTCATCACGACCATGATCATGGCGACGGCCACGATCACGGCCACACGCACTGAGCCGGCTCAGAGCGGCGCGGTGGCGCCGAAGTCGAAGACGGTGTGACTGATCAGACCTCGCTCCAAGACGGCGAGGTCTGATTGTTTGTCGGGGGTGAGGTTCTCGCCGTCGTTCCAGGCGAACGAGAAGCCCTGCGCCGAACGCTTGAAAAGGGAGCCGTGGCGCACCAGCGCCGGGGTGCTGCGCTCCATCGCGGTGCCGTCGGTGACGGTCGCCGGGTAGTTGAGGCTATGGACGTGCAGGCCGGTCACCGGCTGGCCGACGAGGCTCTTGGCGAAGCGGGCGGCGTGGCGGCAGGCGGTCTCGAGGTGCGGGCGGAGGGCCGGAGGGCAGACCGCCGAGTTCCGGTGGACTTGTTCGAAGAGCGATTGCTCGAGGTCGAGCGAGCAGGCCACGGCCGGTAGGCCCCAGGCGGTGCCTTCGGTCGCGCCGGCGAGCGTTCCGGAGCTCAGGCAGAGGGGCATGGTGGCGTTGAATCCGATATTGATGCCGGAGAGGACGACGTCGGGCCGGACAGGCAGGAGGTGGCCGAGGGCGATGTTGACGCAGTCGGAGGGGGTGCCGTCGATGGACCAGGCCTGTTCGCCGAGTCCGGGGTATTCGGCCAAGGTGACCTCACGGTGACGGCTGAAGGCCCGGCCGATCCAACTGCGCTCGCCGGAGGGGGCGGCCACGACCACGCGGAAGCCTTCGGCGACGCAGGCGGCCACCAAGGCATGGAGGAAGGCGGCATTGATGCCGTCGTCGTTGGTCAGCAGGGCGGTGGGTTTCATCCGGTAAGTCAGGGGCGGCTCTCCGTCGGGCCGTTCTCGAGTTCGGCGATCTGGTCCCGGAGGATGGCCGCGGCCTCGAAATCCTCGATCCGGAGGGCGGCTTGGAGGTCGGCCCGGGCCTTGGTCAGTTTGGCTAGGCGGTCCGCCTGGCTGTCCTGGGGGCGGCGGCCGTGGTGCTCCAGTCCCGGCTGGATGCGCGCGATGGTCGCCAAAGCCAGGGGCGCATGGGCTTCGTAGCAGGTGGCGCAGCCGAGGCGATGGATACGCTCGTAGTCCGACCAGCGGAAGCCGCAGGCGGGGCACTTGCCGCGGCCGACGGGGGTCGGGACGGTGAGCTTCAGGCCCAGCGCGAGGGAGGGCAGGATGGAGTCCGAGACCAGGGAGGGGCAGCCCTGGCAGCAGGCATAGGTCTCCGCCTTCCCCCCGGCGACGAGGGTGAAGTAGACGACCGCGTTCTGGACGCAGCCTTGGCAGGTGGGCGGACGAGGGATCACGCAGCCCTCACCATGCGGAAGAACGGCCGCCGGTTCAAGCGTGCGGGCGAACCTTTTCAGGTTGAAGCCCTGCCCGCGGCGGATTGCCTAGGAAACCGATGCTTTCTCCTGTCTTCATGCTGGTGCTGGCCGAGGCCGAAAAGGGCGCCCTCTGGTATTTCAAGCAGATGGACGCGGCCGGTATGGCCGTCGCCGTCGTGCTGCTCATCTGTTCTTTCATCGGCTGGGGTGCGATGATCCAGAAATGGTCCGACATCCATGAGCACCGTCGGCGCAATCACGCCTTCGAACGTCGCCTCCGCGACGAGCCCGCCGTCGTGGCGCTCAACTTCCCGCGCGGCTCCAATCTCGGGCCGTACGAATTCCTCGTCGCCGAAGCGGTCTCCGCCGTGCAACGGCATAAGGGGCGTCTCGTGCGTCCGGCGGACGTCACGTTGTGCATGGGCCACGTCGAGAACGCGGTCCAGCGCGGTGTCGCGCGCACGATGGTCAAGTACGAGGACAAGATGGTGCTGCTCAGCTCGCTCGTCTCCGGCGGTCCGTTCCTCGGCCTGCTCGGCACGGTCTGGGGCGTGATGGTCACCTTCGGCGCGCTGACCGAGAAGGCCAGCATCGCGCAGCTCGCGCCCGGCGTCTGCGGCGCGCTCGTCACGACCACGCTCGGCCTCCTCGTCGCCATCCCCGCCACCTTCGGTTACAACTACCTGCTCACGCAGGTGAAGATCATGACGACCGAACTCGAGAACTTCGCGAGCTCGCTCGCCGACCGCGTCGAGCTCGAGCTCGAAGGCGAAGCCCGCCGTAACTTCGAAGCCGCGCAGGAACGCGAACAGTTGCGCCGCGCCGCCCAGGCGGCCCAGCCGTCGCCCGCCGCGCCCGTCGCCGCTCCGGTCTCCGAGGCGCCGCCCGCCGCGCTGCCCGGCTGGGAAGACGCCCAGTAAGCGCCGATGGCCCGCTCTTTCTCCAAGCCGAACCGGCTGCACGTGCTCAACGAGCTGAACGTGACGCCGATGCTCGACCTCTGCTTCGTGCTGCTGATCATCTTCATGATCGCGACGCCGGTGCTGGAGCAGACGACCGCCGTCAACCTGCCCAAGGCCGACAAGGGCGCGGGCAAGGCGCCGGATACCAAGGCGCAGCATCGCATCGTCAGCATCGACCGTAAGGGCGGGCTTTCCCTCGGCGCCCGCCCGGTCACGACGGCCCAGCTCGAAGCCGAATTCGCCACCCTTGCGGCCCTGCCCGAGGCGGAGCAGCCGATCGTGCGCATCCGCGGCGACGGCGCGCTCTCCTACCAGAAGATCATCGACGTGCTCTCCCTCGCCAAGGCCAAGGGCCTGACGAAGGCGGCGCTCGACACTGAGACGCGCTGAGATGTCGAGCGGAGGCAAAGGTTGGGTCGGTTCCGTGGCGGTGCACCTCGGTCTCCTCGGTGCGGTCATCGGTTTCTCCTGGTATGCCGCGCGTCAGGACAGCGAGAACGTCGAACCGGTCGACCCTCTCCTCATCGACCTCGCAGGCATCCCGGGCAAGCGTCCCGGTGAGATCGGCAAGGCGCCCGGCGTCGCCAAAGGCGCCGAGACCGGGACCAACAAAGGCATCGCCCCGATCAATATCCCTGAACTCAACGTCAATAAAATCCTCAAAGACCGCGAGCGGACGGAACAGTCTCCGCAGCCCTCGGCGAACACCAAACCTGCGACGAAGGCGGTCGTGAACAAAGGTGTCGGCAGCAAGCCGACCCGCATGACGCAGAAAGAGTTTGAAAACAGCCAGGGTGGGAAGTCCGGCCGGCCAGGCGGGTCCGCCAAGTCAGGCGGCATCGGCGGCGTGTCCGTCAAGAAAGGCCGGAGTTACGGCACCGGCGACAACGGCGGCGAAGGCGGTTCGGCCTCCGAGCTCGCGGCCTATGCGGGCACCGTCCAGGCGAAGCTACTCACGGCGTGGCGCGAGATCGTCGCGGCCGAAGGCGAATCCGTGTCCGCCGGCGGCACTTGCGGCGTCACCGTCAGCATCGACGCCTCGGGCTTCGTCTCTTTCTCCGGTTGGACCAACGCGCCGCGCGACGGGCGCATGGCCGAACTGGTGAAGCGCGCCTGCGCCCAGATCGGCAACTGCGGCAAGCCGCCGAAGGGCAAGTCGTTCAAGATCGACTTCACCCGCGTCAGCCTGTCCGAAGGCTGAGCGCGCTCAGTCGCGGACTTCAAGCACGAGCTGGACCTCGACGGAGACGCCGAGGGGCAGTCCGTTGACGGAGACCGCGGCGCGGGCGTGCTTGCCGGCGTCGCCGAATATCTGGAGGAGGAACTCCGAGGCGCCGTTGAGCACCTTGGGGCTGTCGCTGAAGCCGTCGACGCCGTTGACGAAGCCGTTGACCATCACGACGCGGGTGACGCGGTCCAGCGAGCCGAGGGCGGCCTTGGCGTTGGCGAGGGCGTTGAGCGTGCAGAGCCGCGCGGCGTCGGCGGCCTGGACGAGGTCGACCTCGCGGCCGACCTTGCCGAGCGAAGCGACCTTGCCGTCCTTCATCGGCAGGGTGCCGGCGAGGTAGAGCAGGTTGCCCGTGCGGACGGCGGGGACGTAGGCGCCCGCGGCGGCGGGAGGGGTGGGCAGGGTGACGCCGAGTTCGGCGAGGCGGGCTTCGACGGAGGACATAAGTTCAGAACCAATACTTGGGCCAGCGGGCGTCGCGGCGCAAGTTGTGATAGCACAGGGCCACCAGGACGATGAGTCCGGCGCCCGTCAGGGTGGGGAAGAGCAGGAAGGTCCACGACGCGTGCGGGAGCGCGCAGAGGATCAGCGGATTGGAACACGCCGGCGGGTGCACCGTGCGGGTGAGCTTCATCAGCGCGATGGCGGCGCCGACGGCTACGGCCGGTCCCCACCAGAAGGGCAGGAAGTGGGCGGCGGTCAGCCCGCACGCGCTGCCGATGAGGTGACCGAGGAGGACGCTGCGCGGCTGGCTGAACGGCACGTCCGGGTAGGCGAACACGAGCAGGGAGCTGGCGGCGAACGTCCCGAGCAGCAGGGCGACCTCGAGGGTCGAGGTCAGCAAGGTGAGCCCGCCGATGACCGTGATCGCGACGAGCGCCGCGGCGAAGGTCTCCTTGAAAGAGGATCGCGGCGGCGGTTCCGCCCCGTCGCCCCGCATCTTCTTCAGCAGCTCCAAGGCGGCCGCTTACTTGAGGCGCTTCATGCCGTCGATGATCTCCAGCACGAGCTCGCGGCTACGGGCCTTGACCTCGCGGTTGAGCGCGGTGTCCGACGTGCCGAGGGCGCGGCGAGATTCGCTGTAAGACTGGGCGAGGACGGATTCCTTGTTACGGGTGATCGTCGCGTTGTCGCGCACGGAGAGGGTGACGTCGGCGGTGTAGCGTCCGAGGCCGCGGTCATAGCGCACGTCGACCAGGAGCAGCGGCGTGGCGGCTTCCTGGCTCAGGCCTTCGACGGACTTGGGAGTAAGGTTCGCGCGACGGAGTTCGAGCTCCATCCCGTCCCGGATCTCCGTTCGCAGGTCGGCGTCCTCCGGGCGGTTCTCCGAGGTGGTGACGTCGATGTAGAACTGGGTGATGCCTCGGAGCTTGGCGAAGGCCTTGTCCTGGGGCGCGGGACGCAGCGGGTCGGACTGGGCGACGGCGGTCAGGGCGACGAAGGTGGCGAGCAGGGCGAGGACGAGGGAGCGCATGGCGATGAGGGGAAGATAGGCGGGGAGCGGGTCGCTTCAATCTCCTTTCGCCGGGGCAGGTACGAGCCGGACGGCGGAGAGCGGGTGCTGGTCGAGCAAGGTGGCGTGCCAGCCCTGGACTTCCGGGCGCATCAGATACTTGTTCGTATTGAAGACGACGGGGAGCACGGGCGCCTGTTCGACCAGTCGGGCCTCGGCGAGCTGGAAGTAGCCGAAGCGCTTGGCGGCGTCGGTCTCACGTGCGGCGAGCCCGAGCAGGCGGTCGTATTCCGCGTCGCTCCAGTTGCAGTTGTTGAGCTCGTTGCCGGTGATGAGCATCTCGAGGAAGGTGTTGGGGTCGTTGTAATCGCCGACCCACGCGCCGCGGCAGAGGTGGAATTCGCCTTTCCGCATGGCGGTCAGGTAGACCTTCCATTCCAAGTTACGCAGCTCGACCTCGACGCCGAGTTCGCGGCGCCACATCTCCTGGTAGGCCTGCGCGACCATCTGCTGGCCTTCGGAGGTCGCGTAGAGGTAGTCGAGCTTCGGCAGGCCTTTGCCGCCGGGGTAGCCGGCTTCGGCGAGGAGGCGCCGGGCTTCCGTGGCGTCCTGTTGCCAGCGCGCGGTCGGTTGGAATCCGCCCGTGCCGGGCGGCGTGAAGTGGAGCGCGGGCTTCTCGCCGGCCCGCAGGACTTTTTCGGCGATCAGGTTGCGGTCGATGGCCATGCCGAGCGCGCGGCGGACCCGCGGGTCGGTGAGCGCCTTGCGCGCGGCGACGTCCGCGGGCTTGTCGCCTTGGATGTCACAGTTGACCCAGACGAAGGCGGTCGCGAGGAAGGGGTCGATGCGCAGCTGCGGGGCCTTGTCCGCGCGGAGCTTGGCCACCTTGTAGGGCGGCAACGCGCCGGTGATGTGCAGTTCGCCGCCGCGGAAGGCGCGTTCTTCGGCGAAGAGGTCGGCGATGGCGCGGAACTCCACGGCATTGAGCGAGACTTCCTGCGCATTCCAATAGAGCGGGTTCTTGCGTACGACCACGCGGCGGGCGACTTCCCAGCTCTCGAGCGTGAACGCGCCGCTGCAGACCATCGAGCCGGGCCGCGTCCACGGGGTGTTCAAGGCGTCGATGTCGCCGAATTTGAGGATCGTCGGCGGGTGCACGGGGATCCAGCTGTGATGGCAGAGGAGCTGGAGAAAATACGGGATGGGGTGCTCGAGTTCGATGATCAGGGTATGCGCGTCGGTCGCGCGCACGCCGACGGTCCGGAAGTCCTTCGTCTTGCCGGCGGCGAAATCTTTGGCGCCGCGGATGCCGTGCAGCATCGAAGCGTATTCCGCTCCGAAGCCTGGCCGCAGCATGCGTTCGTAGCTGAAGAGGAAATCCGCCGCGGTGATCGGGTCGCCGTTGGACCACTTGGCCGCTTGGCGCAGACGGAAGGTCCAGGTCTTGCCGTCGGCCGACATCGTCCAGCTCTCGGCGATGCCGGGGACCGGGTGCAGGTCCTGGGGATCGTAATTGACCAGGCCTTCGAAGAGGGCGCCGATGATGTGGCTCTCGCTGAGTCCGGTGACCGTCTGCGGGTCGAGTCCGGAGGGTTCAGCCATGTTGTTGACGATCAGGTAGCCCTCCGCGGCTTTCTTCTCGGCGGTGGTCCGGCCGTCACCGCAACCGACCAGCAGGGACGCCAGGCCGAGCAGGGCGGCTGTCCATCGGAGCGCGGGGCGAAGCATGCCGGAGATTAGGCCCGCGGTCGGTCCGAGGGCAAGGCGTCTGGATGGGCTCTTTACTCCCGGCGGCGGGTTTCCTATGAAAGTCCTATGCCTACCCCGAACCGTCGCGACCTCGTCGTCGCCGCCCTGACCGCTGCCGTCTGCCTCGGCCTCACCGGCTTCATCGGCCACACCCCGCTCGCCGCCGACGTACCTGCCGCCAAACCCATCATGGGCTCGATGGCCTTCGATTGGGAGAAGTTGGTGGTCAAGCCGACGAAGGTCGGGGCCTATCGCAAGGTCTGCCAGGCGCCGACCGCGACCCTCGACGAGCTTGAATACCACATTACGACGCTGAACCCGGGCCAGGCGGCGCACCCGCCCCACCAGCATGCCGACGAGGAGCTGCTCATCGTCAAGGAGGGTACCGTCGAGTCGCTCGTCGCGGGCGACTGGGTGAGACTGGGCCCAGGCTCGGTCATCTTCCAGGCCGCGAACATCGACCATGCGATCCGCAACGCCGGCGATGTCCCGGCCACCTATCACGTGATCAAGTGGAATTCGCCCGGCATGCTCGCCAAGCGCGCCGCGGCCAAGGCGGCGAAATAAGCCAACAAAAAGGGCGTCCCGCAGGACGCCCTTTTGCTTGAGTGTGACCGAGGCTTAGATGGCCGCCGGACCGCGCTCGCCGGTGCGGATGCGGATCACGTCGGTCAGGCCGAGGACGAAGATCTTGCCGTCGCCGATCTTTCCGGTCTGGGCGGCCTTGGAGATGGTGGCGATGGCCTTCTCGACCTGCTCGTCAGCCACGGCGGCTTCGATCTTCACCTTGGGGAGGAAATCGACGGTGTATTCCGAGCCGCGGTAGATTTCGGTGTGACCCTTCTGGCGACCGAAGCCCTTGACTTCGGTTACGGTCATTCCCTCGATGCCGATCTCGGCGAGGGCGTCCTTAACTTCTTCAAGTTTGAACGGTTTGATGATGGCGACGACGAGCTTCATGGTGGTGTGTTAGGTTGGGTTAGGCGTTCGGTTGAGCAAGTCCACTTATGCACCCCCCGTGCCAAGTCCCGGCAGGAGGGGGTAGGACTTACGATTGAGTATTTTTGAGCAGGGCTTCGGCGACGGCCGACAGTTTTTCGGCAGATTTCAGGCCTGGCGCCAGCTCGATGCCGCTATTCAGGTCGAAAAAGTCCGCCCCGGAGGCCGCCGCGGCCACGATGTTGTCGGGGCCCAGTCCGCCGGCCAGCAGCCACTGGGAGTCCGGATAGCGCTTACGCAATTGCGCGAAGCGGCTCCAGTCGGAGGTCTTACCGGTGCCCCCGAAGGCATCCTTGGCATGGGCGTCGTGAACGAACCCGACGGCCAAAGGGATCAGGTCAGCGGGCCATTCGGCGCCGTCGGCGAGCTTGGGCGCGAGCCAGAGCCGGGCGGGGCCGACGGCCGCGGAGAGGGCCTTGGGGTCGCACTCCGCTTTGGTCGGATCGAAATGGGCCTGCACGATGGCGAAGCCTTCGGCCAGCAAGGCGGTCGCTTCGGCGACGGACGGATTGACCGTCACGGCGACGCGCTTCGCCGCCGGGATCTCGCGGAGCAAGTTGGCGCGCGCGTCGGCGGTCACGCAGCGGGGTGAACCCGGCCAGCAGTTCACGCCGAGGAAGTCGGCGCCTTGGGCGAGGGCCGTGGCGGCGTCGGCGGCGCGGGTGATTCCGCAGACCTTGATGCGCGCCTTGCCGATCATGCGAGGGCTTCGATCACCGCGTTGCGAATAGCGACGGCGGTCGGCGCCGCGGCGGTGCCAGCCAGCGGGATGCCGGCCTTGCGGAGCGCATCGGCGGTCGTGGCCCCGATGGCGACGGCCTTGGGCTGGCGTGCGCCGGCGTCAGGGCGTAGCGAGGCGGCCTGGTGCAGGAAAGATTCCACGGCCGAAGGGCTGGCGAAGACGATGATGTCGGCGCCGCGGCGGCGGAACTCGGCGGCCTCAGGGGATTCGGCGACGGACTTCTCTTCGGTCGCGTAGACCTTGATCACGTCGACGATCGCCATGGCGCCGTCGGCGAGCAGGCGCGGCAGCTCGGGAGTGTTGAGGTTGCCGGTGACGACGAGGAGCTTCTGGTTCTCGACGTCGTGCTTGGACATCAGCTCGCGCCCCAGCGAAAGGGCGTCGTTCTGCGTGGCGGTGAGGTCGGAATCGAGGTGGTACTGGCGCAGGGCTTTCTCCGTCGCCGGGCCGAGGCAGGCGAAGCGCACGCCGCCGACGGAACGGATGTCGGTGAAGCGCTCGAAGAAGCGGTCGAAGAAACCGCGCACGCCGTTGGCGCTGGTGAAGACGACCCAGTCGTATTCGCCCATGGCGTCGAGGACTTCGCTGAGGACGGTGTCATCGGGCTCGAACTTGATCTCGAGCAGCGGGAGTTCGGAGACGGCCGCGCCGGCCCCGACGAGGGCGTCCTTCCAGTCGGCGCCGCGTCCTTCCGGGCGGGTGAGGACGACCAAGCGGTCGCGCAGGGGGAGTTTGCTCATGTTCAGCGGGGCAGGGTCTGGCGGAGGATGTCATCGGCCAGGGCGGAGGCCGCGGCGAGGTCGGTGACGGGGAAAGCGAAGTCGCGGCGACCGAAGTCGGCGCGGAAGAGATGCACGCGGCCCGCGGCGTGGTGGCAGGCGAACGCGGTGTGGCAACCCTCGCCGAGCTTGGCGAGGAACAGGCGCTCGACGGTCACGGAGTAGGTCGTGGCGGCGCAGCCGGCGGCGACATACTGCGCGACTTCGGCGGAGCGGGACTGGATGGCGACGGCGCCTTGGCCGGCGGCGGGCACCATGTCGGTGAGCGCGACGGGTTCGAGGCTCAGGCCGGGCCACTCCTTGATGCCGAGACGGTTGAGTCCGGAGGCGGCGAGGTAAGACGCGTCGGCGTCGCCGTTGGCGAGTTTCTTCAGGCGCGTGTCGACGTTGCCGCGCAGTTCGGTCCACTGCGCCTGCGGGAAGGCGAGGGCGCCCTGCGCGCGCCGGCGCGGGCTGCCGGTGGCGATCAGCTTGGGGCTGGCGATGTCGGTGCGGCGCACGAGCACGTCGCGCGCGTCCTGACGCGGCAGGCAGACGGCGATGGCGAGACCGGCCGGCATCTCCGTCGGCAGGTCCTTGGAACTGTGGATCGCGAGGTCGGCTTCGCCGCGCAGGAGGGCTTGCTCGAGCTCGGCGGTGAAGAGTCCTTTGCCGCCCTGCTTCTCGAGCGACCAGCTCGCCTGGCGGTCGCCGGTGGTGGTCAGGATGCGGATCTCCGTCGGCCGGCCGAGGGCCGCCTGCAGGCGGGCGGCGGCGTCGTGCGTCTGCTGGAGGGCCAGCGGGCTGCCGCGGGTGACGATGACGATGGGGCCGGACATATCAGAAGTGGACGTAGCCGTGGCGGAGCAGCCAGAGGACGCCCCAGGCGGCGGGTACGGCGAGGTTGCCGACGAGCAGGGCAGTGGCGGCGATGCGGAGGAAGCCCCAAGGGCGGTCCATGCCGGCGAGGTAAGCGATGACCGCCCCGCAGAGCGCGGTCGGGATGCCGATGCCGACGCCCACCCAGACGACGCGGTCGTAAGGGTCGGCGACGTGACCGAGGAAGACCTGACCGCCCTTGTAGGACATCAGGATCGCCGCGTAGAGCGCGCCGGCGGAGAGAAGGAGGGAGAACGCCTGGACGACGCCATAGGCGCGGGAGTCGTCTTCGGTGAGTTCGGTGGACACGCCGTCAGCAAAGACACCCCCTGCCGGACTTCCAAGTTTCAAGTTTCCGCGGGGCGGGAATATTCCGCCCCGGGAAACGGGCTCAGTGTCCGCCGAGGCCTTCGTGTTCCTTGATGTATTCCTGCTTCAAGCCGAGGGCTTCCGGGGCGTGCAGGACGAGCATCTTCATGCGGATGTCGGCCGGCACGGACGCGGCGGTGGCCTTCGAGACGAAGATCATCAGCAGGATCGAAAGCGGCACGGCCCAGATGGCGGGCTGTTCGCAGAGGATGCGGGCGAGCGGGTGCGCGACCCAATAGTCGGCGATGCCCTTGGCGAGCGGGTGGTCGGCCCAGTAGGCCGCGAGCTCGGCGGCGTCGGTGAGCTTCTTCGCCTTGGCGACGGCGACGTCGGAGACGGAGGTCAGGGTGATGGAAGCCAGCGCGCTGAGGCCGCCGACGAGCATGCCCGTGGCCGCGCCGCGCATGGTCATGCCACGCCACCAGACGCTCATGAAGAGCAGCGGGAAGTAGCTGGCCGCCGCGATGGCGAAGGCCTGGCCGACCATGAAGTTGATCTCGAGCGCTTCGACCTGCGAGCCGAGGCCGACGGCGACGATGCCGACGATCAAGGCCGACCACTTGAAGGCCTTCAGGCGCTGTTCCGGGGAGGAGGCCGGGCGGAGCATGCGGCCGTAGATATCGTGCGCGAGGGCGCTGGACATCGAGACGAGCAGGCCGGAGAAGGTCGACATGAACGCGGCGAAGGCGCCGGCGCAGGTGATGCCGGAAAGGACGGAGCCGAGCAGCGGGTGGTCGCGGCCGGCGAGCAACGTGGGCAGTTCGAGCACGACTTTGTCCGTGCCCTTGGCGCCGACGGCGTCGTAGAGCTCGGGCGTGAGCGAGCGGCCGATGACGCCGTAGACGGGCGGGAAGACGTAGAAGACGCCGATCAGGATCATCACCCACATCGTCGTGCGCTTCGCGGCGACGCCGTCGGGGTTGGTGTAGAAGCGGACGAGGATGTGCGGCAGGCCGGCGGTGCCGCAGACGAGCGCGATGATCAGCGAGTAGGTGTAGAGGAGCGAGTAGGGCTTCTTGTTCGCCTCGAGCGCGGTCTTCTCTTCCGGGGTGGTGGCGGCGGCGATGGAGGCGTCGACGGCCTTGGTGGTGAGCTTACCGAACGGGGCGATCCAGGCTTCGTCCTTCGGAGCCTTGGCCGGGAGCGCCTTGCGCTCGATGCCAGGCACCGCGGTCACCGTGGTCTCCTGGGCGGTCTTGTTGACGGCGAGGTGCTGTTGGTAATGGCCGACGACCGCGGCGAGCACGAAGATCGGGAGCGTGATGGCGAAGACCTTGAGCCAATACTGGAAGGCCTGGACCAGCGTGATGCCCTTCATGCCGCCGAGCGAGACGTTGAGGGTGATGACCGCGCCCACGACCACGACGCCGGCCCAATAAGGCAGGCCGGGGAAGATGTAGGCGAGCGTGGTGCCCGCGCCCTTCATCTGGGGCATGGTGTAGAAGAAGCCGATGAAGAGCACGAAGCAGACCGCGATCTTGCGGAACATCGGCGAATCATAACGGCCCTCGGCGAAGTCCGGAATGGTGTAGGCGCCGAAGCGGCGCAGCGGGCCCGCGATGAAGAGCAGCAGGAAGAGGTAACCGCAGGCGTAACAGACGGGATACCAGAGCGCGTCGTAACCCGTGGCCATCACCATGCCGGCGACGCCCATGAAGGAAGCGGCGGAAAGGTATTCACCCGAGATGGCGGAGGCGTTCCAGCCGACGGAGACCGAGCGTCCCGCGACGAAGAAGTCGCCGGCGCTCTTGGACTTGCCGGCGGTCCAGAAGCCCATGCCGACGGTGATGACGACGGTGACGAGCGAGCAGACGGCGATCCAGGGGTCGATGCCTTGGGCGGCGAGGAGGGCGTTCATGTTATTTGGTCAGGCCGTCCTTAGCGGCTTGGGCTTCGGCGTCCTCGAGCGCGATCGAGCGCTTGATGAAGACATAGGAGATGATCCAGACGAAGGGGAAAAAGAGGACGCCGAGGATCAGCCACGTGAGGGTGAACCCGAAGACGCGCTGGGCCATGAACGCCGGCTGGTAATAGTTCAGCAAGGGCAGGGCGACGAGCGCCACCGCGAAGCAGAGGGCGCAGGCGATCGAGAGCTTGAGCTGGTCGCGCATCAGGCGCGCCAGGAAGGCATCCGAATGGATGGCCTCAGGGGTGGGGGAGGACTCGCTCATGGGGTTGGGGGTAGTCCGTGGAATTATCGCACGACTGCAACCCGAGGATTTCCGCTTGCTTTGGATTAATGCAATAGTATTGCATCTGGTATTCCTATGAAAACCCGCCTGTTCCCCGCCGTCCGTCCCGTCTTCATGCTCGCCGCCTCGACGCTCGCCTTGGCCGCCCAAGACAAGCCCGCCGCCCCCGAGAAACTCAAGACGGTCGTGGTCAAGGGTACGGCCATCGGCGGCCAAGTCACGGCCGTCTCGCCGACCCTGATCCTGGCGAGCGCCGACCTCGACCGCCTGGCCCAGTCCAACATCGGAGACCTGCTCGCCGAGCTCCCCGGCGTGGCTTCGAGCTATTTCGGTCCCAACGCCGGCCGCCCGGTCATCCGCGGCCTCGACGGCGACCGTCTTAAGATCACCCAGAACGGCGTCAACAGCCTCGACGCTTCGTCCTCCAGCCCCGACCACGCGGTGAGCGTCGACCCACTCGCCATCCGCGAAGCCCAGGTCCTCCGCGGACCGGCGGCCCTGCTTTACAGCACCAGCATCCTGGGCGGCGTCATCAACCTCGTCGACGCGCGCATCCCGGATCAGCGCCTCGCCCAGCGCCAGTCGGTCACGGGCCGCCTCGGCTCCGTCGACGGACTCCGTTCGGTCGGCGTGCTCGCCGAAGGTTCGGCCGGCTCGTTCTCCTACCATGTCGATGGCTTCGACAAGTCGACGGATGATCTCCGCACGCCGGTGGGCCGGATCGCCGATACGTCGGCGGATAACCGCGGCGCCGGCGTCGGGTTCTCGTATCTCACCTCCAATGGTTACATCGGCCTTTCTTATTCCGGTCTGGATTCCCACTATGGCGTCGCCGAGCAGGATATCATGATCGGCCTGGAGCAGCGTCGCTGGGATCTCGCGGGCAAGGCCGAAGTGGCCGGCTCCGTGGTCCGCTCCCTCGCTTATCGCGTCGGCGTGGCTGACTATGCGCACACGGAATTCGAAGCCGGCGCGCCCGGCAGCACTTTCACGAACGAAGGTTGGGACGGCCGTCTTGACGTCGAGCTCGTGAAGATGGGCTCGGTCGAAGGCGTGGTCGGCCTGCAGGCCAGCCGTTTCGATTTCGGCGTGATCGACGACGAGGCGTTCCTGCCGGATACCCGCAACTCCGCCATGGCCACGTTCGGCTCCTTCGTCCAGACCCTCGCCGCCGATCAGCGTCTGCGCTACGGCTTCCGTATCGAGCACGCGCAGGTCGACGCTGCCGCCTGGACGCATGACGGCGCCCTAGGGTCCGATCCGGCGGCCGCCTCGGCCTCCTTCACGCCGGCGAGTTTCGCCTTCGCTTGGGCCAAGGACCTGAATCCTTCGTGGACCTCAACGATCAACCTCACCCGCACCGAGCGGGCCCCTAACTTCCAGGAACTCTACGCCGACGGCCCGCACGTGGCCACGGACGTCTATGAGGTCGGTAACCGCGACCT
>ENA-UOYK01000455-UOYK01000455.1-marine-metagenome-genome-assembly--contig:-NODE-455-length-13865-cov-5.114302_pt1 | contig 13865 bp, 12 predicted proteins | sample MGYA00238174_ERZ767213 | MGnify/ENA primary metagenome ERZ767213 (study PRJEB28944, sample SAMN06267167) | marine metagenome | isolation source: Columbia River Estuary | place: USA:Columbia River Estuary...
ATTTAACGGGAGATTTAAATGACAGATCAGAAAATCGCACTACGCGATCGAGCCCGTCGCGAGCGTTCTCAGAAATTTATCCCCTGCAACTTTAATGTCATCTTAAAAGCACCAGAAATTGTCTTAGCTTCAACTATCGCCTCTTATGTTTCCTATGAGTTTGAGCCAAGTACCCTCGAAATCAACGAAGCATTCCTGAGAGATGGAAAAACCGTAGTGCTGCCCCGAATTAATGGCGATCAGCTGGAATGGGTTAAGTGGAATGGCGATCCCAATCAGTTGATTACGAGAAAGAAGATTTTGGAGCCTCTTGGTGATGCACTAACAGATCTTTCACAGATCTCTGCTGTTGTTGTGCCGGCACTTCGCATTGATCAATCCGGATATCGATTAGGACAAGGTGGCGGTTATTACGATCGCGCTTTGCCTAAGTTGACGGCGTGGAAAATCGGATTGGTATATGCCGGTGAATTAAACAGTGAAGAGTTACCACATGAAGCACATGACATCCCATTAGATGCTGCTGCTTCGCCTTCGATTATTGTGCGCTTTAACCGTTAGGTAAGTTGCGCGCCATAACGATGCGCTGAATCTGATTAGTACCCTCATAAATCTGAGTTAGCTTCGTATCGCGCATCATTCGCTCTACTGGGTAATCAGTGACATATCCATATCCACCAAGTACTTGAATCGCATCTTGGGTCACCTTCATGGCCATATCACTTGCAAAACACTTACTTGCTGCTGAGAAGAAGCGAAGATCCTTTTCATTGTTTTCACTCTTAATCGCTGCTGAATATGTAAGCAAACGTGCTGCTTCTATATTCATTGCCATATCAGCCAACATAAATTGAATTGCTTGAAAGTCAAAGATCGGCTTTCCAAATTGTTGACGCTCATGGGCATACTTTGTTGCAACATCGAAAGCACCTTGTGCAAGTCCTATTGCTTGTGCGGCAATTGTGATGCGTGTGTGATCAAGTGTGTTCATAGCCAAAGCAAAACCTTGTCCTACTTCGCTAATACGTCGATCATCACCAAGTTGAACATTGTCAAAATAAACTTCGCGTGTAGGTGAACCACGCATTCCCATCTTCTTTTCTGGTGCACCAAATGAAACACCAGGATCTGACTTTTCAACTATGAAAGCTGTGATTCCCTTTGTTCCACCTGACGGATCACCTTGTGCGATTACTGAATAAAGCTCGGATTCACCAGCATTTGTAATCCACTTCTTGCTCCCGTTTAGTACCCATCCATCACCAGATCGCTCGACCTTAGTCCGCATTGCAGATGCATCAGATCCCGCCTCTGATTCAGAAAGGCAGTATGAAAATCCTTCACCTTTTACTAAACGAGGTAACCAACGCTTCTTTTGCTCATCATTGCCACCCAAAATCAATGGCATGGAACCTAATTTGTTAACTGCTGGAATCAAAGATGAAGAACCACATGCACGAGCAACTTCTTCGATAATTAAAACTGTTGCAAGAGCATCAGCCCCATCGCCACCAAACTCTGTTGGAACGTGGGCTGCATGTAAACCACTTTTAATCAGAGCGACTTTTGCCTCTTGTGGGAAGCGGTGATCCTCATCAACTGCCTGCGCATACGGTGCAATCTCTTTTTCAGATAACGCACGAACGCTGGCACGCAGCTCTTTGTACTCAGACGGTAGATCAAATACGTTTTCCATTAGGACTCATTCTTATCGCGTTGTGCCAGCTTTTGTAGATACTGATTATAGTTTGCTAAGTCGTCCGGCTGCCCCATGGCCGCTTGGCGCACGGTATTACGATCAATCCGCTTAGCTTCACGGGCATCTTCGCGACGCCAATTGATAAATGTTGCGACTAAAGCCATCAAAATTGGGACTTCACCCATAGCCCAACCGATCGAAGCACCAAGTTTTTGGTCTGCTAATAGATCTGTCAGCCACGGCGTTTGCAGCGATGCAAAATAACCTTTGTCAATCAAAGTTGTAGACGACATTAATGCAATTGAGAAAAATGCATGAATACTCATCGCGGCAAATAACACGACTATCTGCACCAAATATGGAATCTTACGTGGATTTGGATCAATTCCAATCACGACAAAGAAAAATAGGAACCCTGCGGCTAAGAAGTGAAGGTTCATAACCAGGTGACCGAGATGACTTTGCATCATGCTGGCAAACAAATCAGTGAAGTACAAAGCAAATAGCGATCCATCAAAAATTAACAAGGCAACAACTGGGTTGGTGTAAAAAACACCAATCTTTGAATGAAGCGCAGCCAATAATGAGCCACGAACGCCACGTTCAGTTGGCGTTCGCCCTTGGGGAAGTGTTCTGAGTGCCAAAGTCATCGGCGCGCCAAGAACTAAACCGATTGGTGCGACCATTGCGAGAAGCATGTGAGCAAGCATGTGATATGAAAAAGAGAACTGTGCGTAAACGCCTAACCCACCGCTTGTTGCAAAATCAATAACTGAGATGCCAAGTGCAAATGAAATTGTGCGACCCACTGGCCACTTGTCACCCCGCTTTGTCAGAACAATGACGCCCTTTACATACAGGGCAACCATGATCACTAATATTCCAATCATCAGTGCATCTGGTTCATAACTTAAGAAAATACGTGACCATGTTGGATTTGGTGGAGTTTCAATACCGACTATTGAAAGGCCCGGATCAAATTCCTGGGTACCTGGGCGATCAGGAGAACTTGTATTTGATAGCCATGCTCCCATTGCAACGGTAACAAGCATAATTATTGCCTCGACAGTTAGTAATTTTGCAAAACCAACCCAATTAATTGATTCTTTACCTTCTAGATTCTTTCGATGCAAATAGCCAAGTCCTACTAAAGCAATAGTTGCAACCGTCTTTGCAATCACAATGTAGGCATAGCTTGAATTCCAAGCCGATTCAAAATTAAGGCGAGTCCATGCATTCACTACTCCGCTGATAACAACCGCTATTGCAGACCACAACGCCAACTGGCTAAAGCGTGGAACAGCAATTGCACGATCAGATGCAGAAAGCATTGCTATCGCAAGGATTCCGCCAACCCACAGAGATAAAGCAACTACGTGTATTACAAGTGATCCGATGACTAGGGAGTGTGAGCCACCAGATGCGGCATGACTTTGAAAGACTGGGGCAATTAATCCAACTATGGAGAGTATTAATAAGGCAATAAGACTCAAAATTTTCTTGGCTTGGAAGGTATAAACAAAAACAATTAGCGCAATTAATGCTTCGAAAGCTAAGTATTGACCCAATGTTATTTGAGTAATAAAGGATCTGATGCTCGTTATGTCGAGCGCACCAGATAACGGAGTGTCTAATATTTGTGCAAGAGTAAAAAGAATTGAACCAACAACACCAATAAACCAGATAGCTGCCGATGCTTTGAGAAAGTTACGAAGCTTTTCAGCCGATGTTGAAACTTTGCCCTCAACATCAAGTAGCAAGAACGCCATAGCCAGTAGTGCTCCAATGGTTGCAAAGCCACCTAGCAAATTGAAGTATTTAAAGGTTGTATTTAAAAAATTCATCGATCCGCAAATAATTTACGTGCGTATAGAGAAAGCCCAATTGTTACTAGGACTGCTACAAAGAGCAAAATAATTACGAAGACATTTGTACCCCAGCTACTGCTGGCAGGACTCTGTGATTGGCTTGGCTCAGGATTTGGATTTGCAGTCGAAATTACACTTGGTGATTGATACTTAAATGTAAAACTACCTTCAAGTGGAACGTCGCCTTCAGAAAGTAATGAATATGTAACTGTGTATGTTCCAGAATCAACAAGTGGTCTAACACCAACGGTTGCACTCATTTCGAAAATCATGATGGTGCCATCATCAACACGGACTCCATTTGGATCTGTCACCGTGATTGAGTTCGCATCAGGTGCATCAGCTAACAACGCGACCTGGCCAGTGACTGTCACATTTGTAGGGGAAACTGAAAGAGTTGAGCCACTAATTGGATTAGTGCTTACTAATGTATTTGCAGAGGCGTTTGTGGTCCCTAGAAATACAAGAAGCAGAATCGCTGCGAAACGAATGCGGCTCACTTTTTCCTTCCATAAGGGCTTGGGAAGCTCCTCAATTCGCGCCTATCGTCTCACTTCTTTACACTTACTGCCTAGCCTGATTTACCGAATGGAGACTGTGATGCCTACATATCAATATGCATGCACCGCATGTGACCATGAATTTGAGGCAATTCAATCCTTCTCAGATGACTCTCTGACCGAATGCCCCCAATGCCAAGGTGAGATCCGTAAGGTCTATACCGCGGTTGGTGTTGTGTTCAAGGGTTCAGGGTTTTATAAAACGGATTCAGTTAAAAAGAGTGCTACTCCTGAAGTTCCAAAAGTAGCGCCAGCACCCAAGGCTGATTAATCCTCGTGATGCGGTGGTTTGTCTGACTTAATTTCTGCTTCGCGTCGAGCTTGCTCGGCGGCGGCTTCAGGATCGATCTCATCTGAAGTTACGTTAGGAAAGAGATCGCTCATGGAATTGATTCTACATCGATATAGGAAAGAGAAGAACATGTTTGAGAAATTAGGCCACTTCTTAGTCAAGCACCGTAAGGGCGCTGTCGTGCTCTTTGTGGTCGGAATTCTTGTTGCAGGCGGCTTCGGTTCATTGGCATTTAGTCGACTTGATTCAGCTGGTTATTCAGATCCAAAGAGTGATTCTTACAAGGTGTACGAGTACCTAAACGATGAATTGAAGTTGTCTGATCCTGCAGTTGTCATTGTGGTCGATTCAGGTTCAATTGAAGTAACTGATCCAAGTATTGTTCAAAAAGGTTTAGCGCTAGAGAAGAAAATTGGTCAAGAAGAGGGAGTGTCAAAGACACTTTCATATTGGACTAGCGGCGGCGAACCAACTTTAAAATCGAGTGATGGTAAAGCTGCATACATTCTTGTTTATGGTGATGGCGATCCTTTCTCAGCCGAGGGTCAAAATCTTGGTGAACTACTCCAGAAAAATTACGATGGTTCATACGACGGCCTGACTTTATATGCCGGTGGTGCTGCAGTTGTCGGGCATGCAATAACAAAGAAGATCTCAGAAGACCTAAAGATTGCAGAACTGATTTCAATCCCACTCACATTTATTTTGTTAACACTTGTTTTTGGTGCCCTAGCCGCATCAGCGATGCCGCTTATCGTTGGCGTGGCAGCAATCTTGGGTGCATTCTTTATTCTTTATCTATTTACACTCTTTACAAGTGTCAGTATCTACGCACTCAATCTGACGACAGGTATGGGTCTTGGGTTAGGTATCGATTACGCGCTGTTAATGGTCAATAGATTCCGCGAAGAGCTTCATCACGGAAAGAGTGTAGAAGATTCAATTGTTGCAACAATGGGTAGCGCCGGAAAAACAGTCTTTTACTCTGGCATGACTGTCCTTGTTACTTTGTTGTCACTGACATTCTTCCCACTACCTTTCTTGAAATCTTTTGGTTATGCAGGTGTCTCAGTTGTTGCACTCGCCGTTGTTGGTGCAATTATTGGTTTGCCACCAATTCTTGCCTTGATGGGATCGAGAATTGATAAGGGTGTGGTTCGCCGTTCTGCAATTACGCCAAAGGAAGATGGCCGTTGGGCTCAAACAGCTCGCCTAGTAATGAAGCGTCCTGTGGCCGCAGTTGTTCTCTCGTTAGTAATTCTCGGAGTCATGGCTGCGCCAATTACAAATATTAAATTTTCACAGGGTGACTCTCGAATGTTGCCTGCAGATAACAAAGCTGCAGTTGCAACTGCGCTTCAGGCAGAGAGATTCCCAGGTCAAACAGGAAATCCAATTGAAATAATTATTCGAAACGGTTCAGACAAACTTGACGAGATTAATACATACGCAGCCAAGGTAGCTAAGGTTTCAGGAATAGTTGCAGTTCTACCTCCCGTGACTATCGGTAAAGATGTCCGTGTAGTTGCCTATCAAGAAATGTTGCCAAGAACCCCTGACTCACAAGCATTAATTCATAATGTTCGAGATGTTGAAGCTCCGGTAGGAACATTGGTCGGTGGTGTTGCTGCCGATTACACAGATTCACAAGATGGTATTTCACGCACCTTGCCATGGGCATTGGGCTGGGTCATGCTTTCTGTTCTTGTGTTGATATTTATTTTCACTGGTTCAATCATTTTGCCTATCAAGGCAGTGCTCCTTAACTTCCTTTCCCTTGGCGCGACAATGGGGACGCTAACGTGGGTCTTTATTGATGGCAATCTTCAATGGCTCATTGGTTCATTCACAGTAACTGGAACGCTAGATACATCCATTGTCATTTTGATTGCAGTCGTTGTCTTCGGATTATCAATGGACTACGAACTCTTTTTACTTTCCCGTATTCGCGAAGAGCACTTGGCTGGAAAAACCAACGTGGAATCTGTCGCTGTTGGTCTACAAAGATCAGCTCGCATCATCACAGCGGCAGCCCTGCTACTTGCTGTTGTTTTCGGATCGTTTATTACAAGTGGAGTTACATCAATTAAAACCATGGGATTTGGTGTTGCGCTAGCTGTGTTACTGGATGCAACCATTGTTCGCGGTCTATTAGTGCCTGCACTTATGCGTTTATTGGGTGAGCGCAACTGGTGGGCGCCTCAATGGATGCAGCGATTTACCATTACTCACTAGTTGCCTTTAGGCTTGGCACATGGATCTAATCGCTTCCCTGCAATGTGAAGATCAGCCTGGCATCGTTCACGCGATGACCTCAGCTGTACTGGCCTGTGGTGGAAACATTATTGAGAATCAGCAGTTCACAGATCCCAGTACAAATGCCTTCGTAATGCGCACGCGCTTTGAAACATCACAAGGACTTGAAGGTGCTGAGAAGAGTTTGAATGAGGGTTTAGCTAAGTTCAACCCTTCATTACATATTCGACCTACTGCACAAAAGCCTCGAGTACTTGTCATGGTTACCAAAGAGAGCCATTGCCTGCGTGATCTTTTGTATTTAGAAGATCTTGGTGAACTTAATATTGAGATCCCTCTTGTGATCTCTAACCAAGAAGATTTGCGCACTTTAGTTGAATCTCATGGAATCAAGTTTCTATATCTACCTGTTACTACAGTAACTAAAGTCTCTCAAGAGGCTGAAATTCTGAAGCGGATTAGCGACCTGAAAATTGATTTCGTAGTTCTTGCTCGCTATATGCAAATCATGTCGAAGGAATTCTGTAATAAGTTGCCCGGCAAGATCATTAACATTCACCATTCATTCCTACCTGGATTTAAAGGTGCCAAGCCATATCACCAGGCTCATGAACGCGGCGTAAAGATCATTGGCGCATCTGCTCACTTTGTAACCAGTGATTTGGATGAAGGACCAATTATTGAACAAGATGTTGCACATGTGACCCATGTCGCTACTCCTGAAGAGTTAATTGCAATTGGTCGCGATATTGAGCGTAGAGTTTTAGCAAAGGCTGTGAAGTTTTATGCAGATGACAAAGTATTTATTGTTGGAAAGCGAACAGTAGTTTTCTCTTAAAACATTGTAAAAATAAATTAAATTAGTGGTGTCCCCGGCGGGAGTTGAACCTGCGACCTACCGCTTAGGAGGCGGTTGCTCTATCCACTGAGCTACGGGGACTTAACACCAAAGGTGCTTGGCAAAGGTTAGCGGTATAGATAACCTTCCCTAGAATCCACAATGGGTTCGAAAACTACCCGAAAGGCCAACCATGAGAGCGCTCGTTATCGGCGCAGGCGGAGTTGGCAGTGCAATCGCAAATATCGCATCCCGTAAGTCATTTATCACTGAGTTAGTTATCGCTGATTACGATGCTTCAAAAGCGCACGCTGTCACCCAGAAAATCCAAGACCCACGATTTACATCAGTGGAGGTGGATGCCGGCGATCTGGCGGCTCTTGAAGGATTGATCAAGAAGGTCAATCCTGATGTAGTTATAAACGCTGTTGACCCACGTTTTGTTATGCAAATCTTTACTGCTTCACAAAAAGCTGGCGTGAACTACATAGATATGGCGATGTCTCTTTCGGTCGCTCATCCGACTGATCCATTTCACAAAACTGGAGTCAAGTTGGGTGATGAACAATTTTCACATTCATCTGAGTGGGAGAAAAACAGTAATTACGCACTTATTGGCATGGGTATAGAACCAGGAATGAGTGACATCTTTGCTCGATACGCTCAAGATTTTCTCTTTAGCGAAATTGACGCAATCACAATTTTAGATGGGTCTAATTTAACAGTAGATGGATTTGCCTTTGCTCCTTCATTTTCGATCTGGACAACAATTGAAGAATGTCTAAATGCCCCGTTGATTTGGGAGGATGGGAAGTGGCACACCGCTGAACCGTTTACAGGAGCAGTGACATTTGATTTCCCTGAAGGCATCGGCCCAGTTGAATGCGTCGATGTGGAGCATGAGGAAGTTGCTTTGATCCCACAAAAGATTAAGGCAAAGAAAGTAACTTTCAAGTATGGACTTGGAACTGATTTCATTAACACTCTTAAGACAATTCACTTACTTGGACTTTCAAAGAAGGAAAAGGTTAATTACCGCGGCATGGAAATTGCGCCTCGCGATTTCTTGGCTTCCTTGTTGCCAGATCCTGCAACGATTGGCCCGATTATGCACGGAAAGACTTGCGCAGGTGCACATGTTGCTGGGCTTAATAAAGAGGGAAAGCCATACGCCTGTTACATCTACAACGTAGTAGATAACAAATGGTCGATGGATAATTACGGTGATCAAGCAGTTGTATGGCAGACCGCAATTAATCCAGTTATTGCAATGGAGTTAATTGCCAATGGCACATGGAAACCTGTCGGTGTTGTTGGTCCTGAATGGCTAGAACCAAAGCCATTCTTGGATCTCATTGAGTCATATGGAAGCAGTTGGCATATTCGGGATGAGGATCCCGCAGGAATCGGGGTTTAAATGGCATCGTGGGCGCTAGTTACCGGAGCAACATCTGGAATCGGTGAAAGCTTTACTAGATTGTTGGCCGAGAACAACTACAACATTGTGTTGGTCGCCCGCGACATACCCCGTATGCAAGAGCGCGCACTCGGATTACAGAAAAAGTTCAATGTCCAAACCCACATTATTCAGGCCGATCTATCTACTGATGCAGGGTGCGCTGTAGTTGAGCACCACATCGCTAACAATCAGGTTGATGTATTGATCAACAATGCTGGGTTTGGCTTAAACAAGGCTTTCACGATGTCAGATATAGATGCTGAACAGCAGATGTTTGATGTTTTGGTTCGCACCCCGATGCGCCTGATGCATGTGGCACTCCCGCTGATGAAGCAGCGCAATAAAGGTGTCATCATCAATGTTTCATCTGTTGCTGGATACATTGCAGGCGGCTCATACAGCGCAGCAAAGTCATATCTGACCGTTTTGTCTGAATCACTTCACACCGAACTTTCAGGAACAAATATCAAGATCAGTGCCCTATGCCCTGGATTTACTCGCACTGAATTCCATCAGCGCGGTCGTATGTCCATGAAGGGTTTACCGAGCTTTATGTGGCTTGATTCCGACAAGTTAGTTGCTAAGGCGTGGAGCGATGCACTGAAAGGTGAGGCGGTTTCGATTCCAGGTTGGCAGTACCAACTCCTCGTCTTCGTCATTCACTCCCTACCTCGATCAATCATTAGAAAAGTTGGAATGAACCTGAGAGCAAAGCAACGTAAGTAACAGTCATACCCGCCTTCTCTCGGCGCGTTTTCAGACTTCTTTCAGCACCCGATCGGTAAGATGAGCATTATTCCAACGAGAGGTTTTTCCATGCTTCGCAAAATCGCATCATTGTCAGTAGCACTCATTGTCGCCGGTGGCGTCATGGTGGCCGTTCCGGCACAGGCTGCACCCAAGATTTCAAATGGTGTTGCCTGCACAAAGTCTGGTTCAACAACAAAGACAAGCCTTGGAACATATAAGTGTGGAAAGAATCCTCTTACATCAAGCACAAAGTTGACCTGGTTATCAATTGATTGCATAACTGCAGCAAATGATGCAGTTAAAGCACAGAAGGCATCTGTTGTTACAAACGCTAACTTCAAAGCTCAGCTTCCTGTCATCGATCTTGGTATTACAGCTGAAACGGCTAATCGCGCAGAGATTCAGAAAAAATTAGATGATGCGACGCTTCGACAAACTGGGGCTCAAACAAAACTTGCTGCTGCTAAAACTGATGCAGATAAAAAGATTCTCACCACTGCTGTCGCATCATGGACATCAGCAACACGTGCCTATGCAAGCAAGATTCGCAATATTGATCTAACTATCAAAAAGCTTGAGGCTGCAAAACTCGTGGCAACAAACAAGCCTGCAGAACTTGCAGCAAATATTACTAATGCTCGTGATAGTGCAAAGTTAATCTGCACAAAGGGCTTCTAATTCACTAACTCTTCACGAAAAACCCGCTGCCACACAGGTAGCGGGTTTTTTCTTACCTATGGATTCCCCTATTACCTTTTGCCTTCGATCTTCTTATCCTCAATATATGCGAGCTGTGAGATTTTCAGGGATCTGCCTACTGGCTTCCTACCTGCTGCTTCATATGCTTTTCCCAACTGTCTTCTCTGAATTACTCGCGTACAACATGATTCCAGTAGCCGCTCTTACTGCCATTTCATTTGCCCCGCACATTAGTGATGGGGTTGCTAAACCAGCTGCTGCAATAGCAATTGCACTATGGACATGTGGATCGGCTTTAGCTAGTGCTGGCGCATTCTTTTCGATTTCACACACCTACAGCACCCTGTCCAACATCTTGTATCTACTTTTCTACCCGTTAGCGATGATTGGTTTGCCACGTTTACTTGCAGGCAATCGCAAGCTTTTACTCATAGAAATTGTTGACTCCACGATTTTTGCCTTAGGGCTGACCACCTTGGGTTCTGCCCTGGTTGTTAAGCCGGTACTTCCACATTTTGATGACAATCTGAGCGAAACTTTCTTTGCAATTATGTTTCCGATCGCCGATTTAATACTTGTGTGCGCTGTGATCGCAACTGTTTCAATGCAAGGTTACTCAAAGCGGGGATTAATACTGACTATCGGCGTTCTTATATTTGCCTTTACTGACTTTCTCTACCTATGGCAACACATCAACGGAAGTTACCTCATGGGTTCGATGTTAGATGTGGGCTGGATCTTGGGGCTATTGTTTATTGCAGAAAGTTTTTGGCAGCCAGGAATTGATACCAAAGCACGCGAAGGAATCAATCCAATTCTAATTTCCATTTCAGTCTCTCTTAGTGCAACCTTGTTAGCACTCATTGCTATCCGTCCTAATTATTTTCCTCGTTTTATTTTAGTTCCCGCAGTTGCAACATTGGCACTTGCGTTTGCGCGAATGGCTCTTGCACTCACCCAAGCTAGAAATATTGGTCAAGAACGTTTGCTTGCCCGCACCGATGAGTTAACAGGACTTCCTAACCGCCGCCGTTTGGTTACTGAGATTGATAGCTTTATAGAAAAAGAGGGCGCGTTGTTGCTCCTTGATCTAGATGGCTTCAAGCCCATCAATGATGTCCACGGTCATGAAACTGGAGACAAAATTCTCCAGCAAGTTGCCTTGAGATTTGAACGCGCTTTGCCGCACGGTGCTTTATTGGCACGACTTGGTGGAGATGAGTTTGGAGTTCTCTATGAAGGTGGTCATGACAGTGCTGTTGAGGTTGCATTGGCTTTGCGTGCAACGCTGTCATATCCATTTCATATCGATAATAAAGAGATTCAACTAGGTGTCAGCATTGGTGTGGCAAAGAACAATGGAGAAAAAGACTTGCTGCTGCGCGCAGATAATGCGATGTATAAAGCTAAGCGTGAGGGCCTAGGGGTTTGTCGGCTTTAATCTCCTGCAAACGTGCAAGGGATTCAAGACGCTCAGTTGCGTGATCAACTACCCGCTCTGGATATCCCTTGCTGTATCCATCAAGGAATAACCATGGTTCATGAATTTCAGCAGCTGAAAGGTGTGCCAGCTCTGGCACATACTTTCTGATGTAATCGCCATTTTCATCAAAGCGCTTGCCTTGTTCAATGGGATTAAAAATTCGGTAGTAAGGGGAGGCATCGGTGCCGCATCCTGCAGTCCATTGCCAGCCATGCGCGTTAGATGCAACATCGTAATCAACTAGATGATCGGCGAAGAATCGTTCTCCTATTTGCCATTCAAGGTGCAAGTCTTTAACTAAGAATGAGGCCACAACCATGCGGGTGCGATTGTGCATCCAGCCTTCGTGTACCAATTGGCGCATAGCTGCATCAACAAATGGATATCCGGTTTTACCTTCACACCAAGCTTTAAATTGCTCACCTGGCTTGTCGTATCGCATCTGTGCAAATTTTTCAGAGTAATACTGCACATCTGTCATTGGGTTGTTAAACAAAACATCTGCATAAAACTCGCGCCAGGCAATCTCTTTGCGGAAAGTGTCATGTGCTTTGCTCTCACCAAGCCCCTGCAGCAAAGTGCGTGGGTGAATCTCACCAAACTTTAGATAAGTACTCATCTTTGATGTTCCATCAATAGACGCGAAGTTTCTATTTTCGTCGTAAGAATCTAAACCGTTTTTTGTAAACTCTTTAAACCGTTTCAAGGCAGCCACTTCGCCAGCCTGAATTACCTCGACCCCTTCAGGCATTGGAAAATCAGGAAATGCGCGATATTCGGAGGTTGGCTCTACACAAGTAATTTTCTTAGGGGTAACTGCAGGTGCGCGCCATCCATGAATGCACCACGCTTTATAAAACGGTGTGTACACCTTGTATGGAGTTCCATCACTAGGTTTAACAACTCGTCCAGGTGTGACCGCATATGGGCTACCTGTTCGAACTAATTTAATTCCAGCGGCTTCAACGCGTGCATCACGGGCCGCCCCATATCGCTCATACTCATCAGAGATATGAACCTGTTCAACACCATATCTCTTAATCAAAGTTGAAAGGACTTCAACTTGATCACCTTCGATGATGTGAAGCTTGTTTCCTAATGACTCATCCAATAATCGAAGTGATTGGCCCATATAGGAAAGTAATTTTGAACCAGCCTCATCAATCTGTTTCTTATCTAGAATAAAAAGCGGAATTATCTGATCTGACGATTCAATCGCAGCTAACAACGCTGGATGATCGTTGATTCGAAGGTCCCGGCGAAACCAGATGATTGAAGTTTTCGCCTGTGACATGGGATGATTAAATCATCATGCAGGAGATAAAGCGCATTCAAGTCCGTGGGGTTCCCGGCGAGGTTGTGCGCGCTCAATTTGGCGATAGAACCGTTGATTATTGGCTTCCTAAGCAAGGCACAGATCGATTGCTCATTGCCCATGATGGCCAAAACGTTTTTGATGGCAAAACATCAACCCACCGTGGCCAAACTTGGAAGATGGCTCAAACTGCGCTTCAGGTAAGCCATGAGCTTGGCATCAATCCCCCAGCAATCATCGCTGTGTGGCACAGCTCAACTGAGCAGAATCCTTGGGGACGAGCAAAGGATTTAGCTCCGCAACAATTCTTTTCTAATGGTGAGTATGTAGATCCGCGCTGGAAGATTTCCGATCCAACTGTGCAATTGCATTCAGATCAGTACCTGGAAACCATCTTTAATGAAATCGTGCCTGCGGTCGCACCCTTTGCGATCCCCGAAAAAACAGCTGTAATTGGCTCAAGTATGGGTGGCTTGGCGACTTTGTATGCTGCGATTAAACACCCTGAAAAGTTTTCAACTGCTTTGGCCTTATCTCCTCATTGGGTGATTAGCGATAAAGAGTTTGCAAAGAAAATGGTTGAAGCTCTTCCTGCGACACATAAAATTTGGATGTCTCGCGGTGACAAAGGATTGGATAAGGAGTA
>ENA-UOYK01000468-UOYK01000468.1-marine-metagenome-genome-assembly--contig:-NODE-468-length-13674-cov-3.582629_pt1 | contig 13674 bp, 17 predicted proteins | sample MGYA00238174_ERZ767213 | MGnify/ENA primary metagenome ERZ767213 (study PRJEB28944, sample SAMN06267167) | marine metagenome | isolation source: Columbia River Estuary | place: USA:Columbia River Estuary...
AAAGGTAAGTTTATTTACATTTGAAACGGCGAGGCCCTAGAGTAATGTTTCACATGCCTAGCTCGCTTCCTCATGATGGGTAGAAATTTAGTTTAGTTTTATTTACAAATGTATCAACAACATCAATAAAATCATACATGGATTTTTTATTACAAATTAAATCAATATCAGATGAATAATTGAGTTCATGCGCTCCCATTTTTCCCATTGCTAAAACAAATATTCCAGCTGAATTATTTTCATCAAGAAATTTCTTCTTGATTTTGCTATTTGAGACGCAAAGTTCTAATTCGCTTTTTAATGCTGATTGAACTGCAAAATCAGCAAAATTTGTTAGGTTCTCTGTAATCCACTCAAGTGGGCGCAAGTGAGATAAGTCTATTAAAGCTAAAACTAAAGCTGTTCTTGCTTTTGCAATTCTTAATGCAATGTCTAAATTGCCATCTAATTTACGAGCCGCTAGAATGGCGTTATCAGGACTGAATTCCCAATGAGTTAACAACCACTCACTATGTTGCTCTAATAGTTTTTTTAAATAAGAACTACTGCCTGCAACCCCTCTGATTAATTTTTGAGTTTCAGATGGTAGGTCACTATATACTGACTTCATATTTTCTCCAACAGATGGATCAAAAGGTATTGGAAAGTGCAATATGTGTTCTTTAAAAATCATAAAGTAATCTTGGTATTCCCTTAAGACTTGGTCAATGGGAAAAACTTATACACAAAGCGTTGACTCTGCCATTGGTACCTATATAAGCCGCTCATCGCCAAATATTGGTGACCATATTGGTGTTTGTGGTCTTCGCAAGAAGTTACCTGTCGCCCAAGGCATTTCAGCTAAGGGAAAGGAAAGCGCTCTTATTTTAATTTAAGGAGTCCAGCGTATGACTAAACGTACAGCTGCCAAACATAAACTAGACCGCCGCATGGGTGAAAACATTTGGGGTCGACCAAAATCTCCAGTAAACCGTCGTGAATATGGGCCAGGTCAACATGGCCAACGCCGTAAGCAAAAATTATCTGATTTTGGTATCCAATTGCGTGCTAAGCAAAAGCTTAAAGGTTATTATGGCGATTTAACAGAAAAGCAATTTCGTCGTATTTACGGAGAAGCTGTTCGAGTAAATGGTGATACAGGTGAAAATCTTGTTGGATTGCTTGAGCGTCGTTTGGATGCTGTAGTGTATCGTTCAAAATTTGTACCAACAGTTTTTGCTGCGCGACAGTTTGTTAACCATGGGCACGTGACTGTTAATGGTAAAAAAGTAAATATACCTTCATACAGAGTTAAAGAAGGTGATGTAATTGAAGTTCGTGAAAAATCACGTCAAATGGCACTTGTAATTGAAGCTCTCGCATCTGCAGAGCGTGATTTTGCTGAGTACATAAATGTTGATGCATCAAAAATGAAAGCTGAATTTGTTCGTACCCCAGTTCTTGCGGATGTACCATATCCAGTAATCATGGAACCAAATTTAGTTGTTGAATATTACGCTAAAAACTAAATTTAGTACTATAGAATTTTCAAAGCCGCACAATTTTGTGCGGCTTTTGTTTTTTCTGGTTAAAGAATTATATCATACATAGTTCTTTTCCTCGTTTGTGATAGGTAATATCTATATGAATACAAACACCGTTCTTACACAAAATGCACATACTCTTCCATTTTGGAGGCGGCCAATAGCTTTATTGGCTTTGATGGTTTTTGGAATGCATATGGGTTTTGCTACATGGATGGCATTATTGAATAATTTTGTACATGAGCGTGCAAATTTTGATGGCTCAGATTTAGGTTGGCTTCAAAGCATAAGGGAAATACCGGGCTTCTTTGCTGTTGCTGTGATTGTAGTTCTTTGGATAATGCGTGAACAAATTTTAGCAATCGTTTCATTGATAATGCTTGGCGCTGCAGTTGCTGTCACTGCATGGTTTCCAACTTTTGGTGGATTGTTAATAACAACATTTATATCTAGCCTTGGTTTTCATTATTATGAAACTGTAAAACAAAGTTTAGAATTGCAATGGATTCCAAAAGATAGAGCACCCCAAACATTAGGTTGGCTTCTTGCTGTTGGATCAGCAGGATCATTAATTGCATATGGTGGGGTTGCTATTGCTTGGAAATATTTTGGGTGGGATTATAATAAGCTCTACTTAATTAGTGGTAGTATTACTATTTTAATAGCCATGTTTTGTTATTTTGCATATCCAAGGTTTCAGGGTCCAACAATTCAAAATTCAACGTTGATCTTAAGAAAACGATATTGGTTATTTTATCTACTTCAGTTTATGGCTGGTGCACGTCGACAAATTTTCATTGTGTTTGCTGCATTTATGATGGTTGAAAGATTTGGATTTCAAGTTCATGAAGTTACAGTTTTGTTCTTGATAAACTATATTGCAAATATGTTATTTGGTCCGATTATTGGGCGTATCGTTCAAAAGTTTGGTGAGCGTAATGCCCTTATATTTGAATATTTTGGATTAATCATAATTTTTGCTGCATATGGTGGCGTTTATGTTTTTGGATGGAGTGTAGCACTGGCTGCCACATTGTATGTTCTTGACCATTTATTTTTTGGATTATCAATTGCTCAAAAGACATATTTTCAAAAGATTGCTGATCCAGCAGATATAGCATCAACGGCCGCAGTAGCTTTTACAATTAATCATATTGGAGCAGTAGTTTTACCAGCATTGCTTGGTTATATTTGGCTATATTCTCCTGCATTTGTCTTTATTGTGGCTTCTGGAATAGCAGCAATATCACTTGCTTTATCTTTTTGCATTCCAAAAAAACCAAGTGCCACAAATGAGACTATTTTCTCAAAGCAGAGAATAAAATTATGAAGAGGCAAGCCAGGTTCACTACAGGATCTACAATGCGCCATGTAGCAGTAATGACTACTACGGGCATGATTGGTTTAACATTTATGTTCTTAATTGATGCTATAACTCTATTTTGGGTTTCAAGACTTGAGAATGAAAGTTTTATGGCAGCAATGGGCTTTGCTTGGACAGTTCAGTTTTTCACAATCTCTGTTGGAATAGCATTCATGATAGCAACCACTGCCTTAGTCTCGAGATCATTAGGGGCTGAAAATTGGGAAGATGCTCGAAAACAGACTACCGTTTTTGCATTATTAACATTTATATTATTATCAATCGCAGTAATTGTTTTATTGATTTTCAATAAAGAAATTTTAGCATCTATTGGTGCCAGTGGCAGCACACTAGAAACTGCCTCAACTTTTCTATTAATTTCTGTTCCTTCATTGCCTATTATGGCCATGGGAATGATAGGCTCTGCCGTACTTCGTGCGGAAGGCGATGGTATACGATCAATGATGGTTACGATTTCATCAGGCATTGTCGCTGCAATTGTTGATCCATTGTTTATTTTTGGATTTGATATGGGTATTCAGGGTGCAGCACTTGGAGTGTCTGTCGCAAGAGTGGTGTCTGCAATATTAGCAATTTACTTCGTAATAAAAGTAAAAGATTTAGCAGCAAGTATAAATTTTCAAGACGTAAAAAAATGGTATTTACCTTTTGCAATGATTGCCATCCCAACGATCCTTACTCAATTAGCATCACCAACTGGTAATATGTTTGCGACGAGTGTTATTTCGGAATTTGGTGAATCTGCGATGGCAGGTTGGGCTGTTCTTGGGCGAGTTACTGTTGTGGCCTTTGGAGGTGTTTTTGCTCTTTCGGGAGCAATTGGAGGTATTATTGGGCAAAATTTTGGTGCAAATAAGTTTGACCGTGTGAGGAGTTCATACAGAGATGCCCTGCTTTTCTCTACTTTTTATGTATTCCTTATCTGGGGAATGCTGGTGATATTAACACCATTTATTTTAGGTGTGTTTAATTTAAGTGATGGTGCGGCAGATGTAGTAAAGGCATTTAATTATATAGCTGCAGGAAGTTACATATTCGCAGGAGCGCTCTATGTATCAAATGCTTCATTTAATAACTTAGGAAAACCATTATATTCTACATTGTTTAATTGGGTAAAAGATGGTGTGGTCATGTTACCTTTTTGTATATTTGGCGCTGCATTTTATGGTTCTGCAGGTGTGGTATATGGGCAGGGATTAGCATATATTTTTGCTGGTATTATAAGTGTTGTTTTTGGTTGGTGGTTTATTAGTAGAGTTGAAAAATTACATAAAAAAGTCATATAAAGTATGATTAATTAAACTACTGTTAAATATTAAGGATCTCAAAATGTTCTTCACTAAACGACCTGTAGAAATTCCAAACTCTAAGAATGCTTTGCCTGGAAGAGATTATGAAATTGAAACTGCATCAAAACATTTTGTATTAAATACACCCATAAAGGGGCCTCTACCTGAAGGATTTGCTGAGGCTATGTTTGGGATGGGTTGTTTTTGGGGCGTAGAAAGAATATTTTGGAACATTGAAGGTGTTTGGACTACTGCGGTTGGCTACGCAGCAGGGCATACGCCCAATGCAACATACGAAGAAGTATGTTCTGGGATGACTGGGCATAATGAAGTTGTGTATGTAGTATTTGATAAATCCATTATCTCATTTGAAAGTTTGTTAAAAGTGTTTTGGGAAGGTCATAATCCTACACAAGGAATGCGACAGGGAAATGATCAAGGTACACAATATCGTTCTGGAATTTATTGTTATGACGTTGATCAGAGAATGGCTTCTTTTGCGAGTAAGAATTTGTATCAGCAAAGATTGGATTTAAATAATATTGGAACAATTACATCTGAAATATTAGATGCGCCAGAATTTTTCTATGCAGAGACTTACCATCAACAATATCTTGCAAAAAATCCTGATGGTTATTGTGGAATTGGAGGGACTGGAATTAGTTGCCCTATTGGTGTGGATGCTTGACCTAAACTTATATCTGGCATATCGCGAACAAAAACGAGAATAAAAATGCCAACATATACATCACTTACAACACTTAAGGGCAAAGACGCTGCTAATGATTTAGGTCTTGCATTAGAGAATTTGGAAAATGCGCCCTATGGTGTTGGCGTTTTTGAAATTGAGGATGGATCAGGGCTATATGAAGTTGGGGCTTATTTTATAGACGCTCCAAACGAAATTGAACTTTTAATATTGTCCACCGTACATGGAGCCAAGCCATTTGTGGTGTCAAAAGTTCCAGATAAAGACTGGGTTGCCGAAGTAAGGCGTGAATTAGCACCTGTAGAAGCAGGTGATTTTTTTGTATATGGCTCGCATGATGCTGAGAAGGTACCTAATAATTGTAAACCGTTACTAATCGAAGCTGCAATGGCATTTGGAACTGGACATCATGGAACAACTAAAGGATGCCTGACTGCTTTGGATAAGTTGGTTAAAACAGGGTTTATTGGAAAAAATATAGTAGATATAGGTTGTGGGACTGCGGTACTTGCAATGGCTGCAGCATTGTGCTGGCCAGGTAAGGTATTGGCCAGTGATATAGATGAAATAGCAACTGAAACATCTAAAGCAAATGCTATTGCAAATGGTTTAAGTGATCGTATTGATGTAATAACTTGTGCAGGATTTGATCACCCTGAGTTACGGGCAGCAGCTCCTTATGATTTGATTTTAGCCAATATATTAAAAGGTCCACTTGTAGCGCTTGCACCTGACATGTCGAGAAATTCTTCTGAAGGAGGGTATGTAATTTTATCAGGATTACTAAGTACTCAAGCAGATGCAGTTATTGAGGCTTATAGAGATGAAGAATTTGAATTGATTGATCATATACAAATAGCAGAATGGTCAATTTTAACACTTCGTAAGATTTAAATGCTCTCTAAAATAAAACGCCAAACAGATGTGAATTTGTTTGGCGTAAAATATAAAAGTCATCGAAATTAAAATAGTATTATAATATTATTTAATATTATTTATGTCGCTTCGTGAAAGACCAATGTCATTTAATTCACGATCTGTTAATTTTGATAGAACGATTTTTGTTTGACGAGATTGATACCATTTAAGTGCTTTTTCTGCGTTAATTTCGATAAAACTAGTAATGCGGAAAATAGTAACTGAGCCAAATGGATGAGTTGATGTGTTTGTGAAGTAAGCCATGATAAAATCCTATTATCAGTGAATGTCATTGATGCTCATCTAGGCTTCTGTTTGTCTATTTACCAATGATATTTGCGCATTCCCGTTTTGCAATCTACGCATAGCTTATCAGATCATATAAACTACTGTTTTTAAATTAAATAAATTCAACACTTGGCGAATGTTCTTGTTTCGTGCTATATGTAAAAATAAAATGGAATATTAATATGCGTGTTCTTGGTATTGATCCTGGATTGAGAAATTTAGGTTGGGGTGTTGTAGATGTGCTTGGCCCAAAAATCACTCATATTGCTGATGGTGTTTGTAAATCTTCAACTGGTACATTAGCTGAGCGATTGTTAGAATTACATAATCAGTTAACAGATGTCATAAAGAAATATAAACCAACAACATCAGCAGTTGAAAAAACTTTTGTAAATAAAGATGGTGCGGGAACGCTAAAATTAGGACAGGCTCGGGGTATTTGTTTGCTTGCTCCTGCGCAGGCTGGATTAGATGTCTCAGAATATGCACCAAACACTATTAAGAAAGTCGTTGTGGGCGTTGGGCATGCTGATAAGAAGCAAGTTGAACATATGGTTCAAATGCAATTTCCTGGAATGAGCTTTGTTGGACCAGATGCAGTTGACGCACTGGCTATAGCTCTTTGTCATGCACACCATGCTCAATTTTCGGGTAAATTAGATGCGGCTATTGCGCGAGCACAGGGGGTAGCATGATTGGAAAAATAACTGGCCGTGTGGATTATCGTGGGACTGATCATGTTTTAGTGGATGTTCAAGGCGTAGGGTATATGGTTTATTGTTCGGAGCGTACCTTATCTGGTTTGCCGTCTCGAGGAGGTATCGTAGCTTTATATACTGATTTACTTGTTCGTGAAGATAATCTGCAACTGTTTGGGTTTACAACATTAGCAGATAAAGAGTGGCATAAATTATTAACTACAGTTCAAGGTGTTGGGGCAAAAGCTGCTTTAGCTATAGCCTCTACACTGGGAACTGATGGGGTGTCGAAAGCCATAGCACTTGGTGATGTTAATGCGATTAAATCAGCCCAAGGTATAGGCCCAAAAATAGCACAAAGGGTTATAACTGAATTAAAAGATAAAGCGCCGAAAATAATGGCTATGGGTGGTGAAGGATCAGCAGTTGTCGAAGCAGATGAAAGTATGGTTATTGATGTTCAAACGCCTGTTGATACACCGGTAAAAAACCAAAATAGAAAATCAGAGGCTAGTGCACAAGCTGATGCATTATCTGCTTTAATAAATTTAGGATATGCACATGGGGATGCTGCAGGAGCTATCGCTCAAGTGACTAGTGAAATACCTAGTTCAATTTCTACAGAAATAATCAAGGCTGCACTCAAGCTCTTGGCACCAAAAGGCCGATAGGCTAATGAAAGATATGATAGATCCAGATCCAAATTTACGCCCAGAGCCTTTAGTAGACGATGTTGATCGTGCTCTTAGGCCACAAAATTTAAATGATTTTACTGGACAAGCAGAAGCTCGGGCTAATTTGAAAGTGTTTATAGAAAGTGCGAAAAAAAGAGGCCAAGCTATGGATCATACATTGTTCTATGGCCCACCAGGTTTAGGCAAAACAACGCTTGCGCAAATTATATCAAAAGAACTTGGCGTAAATTTTCGAATGACCTCTGGCCCAGTATTAGCAAAGGCTGGTGATTTGGCCGCTATTTTAACAAATTTAGAAGAACGAGATGTTTTATTTATCGATGAAATACATAGGTTAAACCCAGTTGTTGAAGAAGTCTTGTATCCAGCATTAGAAGATTTTGAACTTGATTTAATGATTGGAGAAGGGCCTGCTGCACGTTCTGTACGAATTGATTTGCAGCCATTCACATTGGTTGGGGCAACAACACGATTAGGTTTGTTAACTACACCATTACGTGATCGTTTTGGCATTCCAACAAGATTAGAATTTTATACTGTTGATGAACTGTGTTTGATTGTTGAACGTGGAGCAAGATTAATGGGTATTGAAGCATCAGCAGATGGAGCAAAGGAAATTGCACGGCGTGCTAGGGGAACTCCAAGAATTGCGGGGCGGTTATTGCGCCGTGTTGTGGATTTTGCAACGGTTGAAGGTAATGGGACTATATCAAAAGAACTTGCTGATAATTCTTTAACTCGTTTGGGTGTAGATGATTTGGGTTTGGATGGAGCAGACAGGCGCTATTTACGTATGGTTGCAGAGAATTATGCTGGTGGTCCTGTCGGCATTGAAACTATTGCTGCAGCACTGTCTGAGTCTCGTGATGCGATCGAGGAAGTTGTTGAGCCGTTTCTTTTGCAACAGGGTTTAATTCAGAGAACTCCGAGAGGTAGAATGCTTGGGCAAAAAGCTTGGAGCCATTTAGGGATGAGAGCGCCAAAATCTATAAATCAATCTGATTTGTTTGTAGGCGGCAAGTGATGACTGAAAGCTTAAGTCTTGAGGAAATTGAAGCTCTCTTCACAGGTGATAATAACACATTTCATTTTGCTCGTTGGAATCGTCCAATAGTTCCTATAGTTTTTGGCGTTGATGATGAAACATTAACTCATTTAAAATCTTCGATAGTCACAACTGTGGGTATTACTGGCAATAAAATTGAAGAGACTGATCCAGAACTTGGTGCTAATTTTATGTGGTTTTTTTGTCAAGAATGGAGCGAAGTTTTATCTGTACCTGACCTTCAGGAACTTATACCAAACATTAAAGACATTGTAGAAAAACTTCAATTTTCATCCACTAAAAGTTATAGAATTTTTTCTTTTGATCCTGAGGGTGGGATTAAAATGTGTGTTCAGTTGATAAAAGTATCTGATGAAACAGCCGAGATGTCGATACAAGCACTAGCAACTGGAGAAACATTCCAATGCCTTGCTTTGTTTTCTGCCAATGCGTTTATTAATGAAAGTCCTATAGCACAAATATCTCAAAATAATTTATGTATACCAAAACCAAAATATGCAGCACTGGTTCGAGCTGCTTATGATCCGATCTTACCAGTCGCCTCTCATGACAAAAGTCATGCATTAAGATTACTTGCAAGATCAAATATATTTTTGTCAGGTATGAATTAATGATACATAATTTTGATTTTCGTATTTTTTATGAAGATACAGATCTGGCAGGAATCGTTTATTATGCTAACTATTTCAAATTTATAGAACGAGGCCGCTCTTCTTTGATTAGAGATGCTGGTATTGATCAACTTTTGTTAAAGGATTTAGGCTGCATCTTTGTTGTTAAAAAGATAAATGCAGAATATCACGCTTCAGCAAAACTTGATGATAAATTGAAAGTTGAAACTAAATTAGTTAATCTTTCTGGTGCAAAGATTGAATTCAATCAATGTGTTTATAATGAAAATTTATTACTATTTTCATCGCATGTAACAATTGCACACGTTACACTTAGCGGGCGCCCAGTTAGATTGCCAAATGATATAATTCAAAAGTTAAAGCAATTTGCCGCTTAAGGTGCATCTAAATAACAAAAATATAGTTTTTATATGCAATCTGGTTATGTTAAGATTTATAATAAATGCGTTGTTAATAAATAACAGCCCCAAGAAGAATGAGCAGTATTATGGAAACTGAAGCACTAACTGCAGCGTCAGAAATTGATTTTTCTGTCCTTGCTTTATATTTACGCGCAACTTTTACTGTTAAGATAGTGATGTTAATGTTGATATTTTCATCAATATGGTCGTGGTCAATTATAATTCAAAAATTTATTAATTATAGAAAAGCGCGTAAAAATGCACATCTTTTTGATAAGGCTTTTTGGTCAGGTGCTCCATTAGATCAACTATATGAGCGAGTTGGTTCAGATCCAACAGGCGCAAGTGAGAAGATTTTTGTCGCAGCGATGAGTGAATGGGAAAGGTCTCACCGTGGTGAGGATTTAATTGGGGGTGCTCAACAGCGAATAGATAGATCAATGGATGTAGCAATTGCACGTGAAAGTGAAATTTTAAATAATGGCCTAACATTTTTGGCAACCGTTGGGTCAACAGCTCCATTCATAGGCCTTTTTGGGACAGTTTGGGGTATAAAAAATGCCTTTGAAGAAATAGCAATTCAACAGAATACTAACTTAGCAGTTGTTGCCCCTGGTATTGCTGAAGCTTTGGTTGCTACGGCGCTAGGATTATTAGCTGCTATCCCTGCAGTGATATTCTATAATAAATTATCAGCTGATGCTGATAGATTAGTCGGTGGGTATGAAAGTTTTGCGGATGAATTTTCAACAATTTTATCACGCCAACTTGATTCATAGGAGCTAATTATGGGTGCATCAGTATCGCCAAGAGGAGGTGGAGGGGGTAAGCGTCGCAGAGGTCATGCCAAAAATCGCCCTATGGCTGAAATTAATGTAACTCCATTTGTTGATGTTATGCTTGTTCTATTGATAATATTTATGGTTGCAGCACCTATGTTGACGGTTGGTGTCCCGATTGAATTGCCAAAATCTGCAGCGCAGCCATTAGCAACAGAACAAGAAGAACCGCTAACAATAGCTTTGTCGTCTGAAGGCAAAATTGTATTGCAAAACATTGAAATAAAGAACGAAAATTTAATAGAAAAGCTAGTTGCTGTCGCAGAAGAAAGAACTAATAACAAAGTTTTTTTACGGGCTGATGCTTCAGTCAACTATGCTGCAGTTATGGAAGTGATGGGTGCGCTAAATGCTGCTGGATTTAACAATATTGGATTAGTTACAGACGCAGGTGGGCCAAAGTTAGATGGCTCAGATCCTTAGGTCTGTATAGTGGATATAGGCGTTAAGATATCAGGAACTGCTCATGCAATACTTATTAGCATTGCAATTTTTGGGGCGCCAATTTTTAGTTCAGACGAAGAAAATCCAATACAAATTTCTGAAGTAAGCTTGATATCTTTGGAAGAATTTGAACTGTTAACAAAAGAAAATATGCCAGTATTTCAATCAGAGCCAGAACCCGAAGTGCAGGAGCCAGAACTAGAACCCGAAGTACAAGAGCCAGAGCCAGAGCCCGAACCAGAACTCGAAGTACAAGAGCCAGAACCCGAACCAGAACTCGAAGTACAAGAGCCAGAGCCAGAACCCGAAGTGCAAGAAATTATTAATGAATCAGATTCTGACCTCATTGCACCAATTGCAGATGAAGATAATCTTGGAGAGTTAACCCCCGAATTCAATGAAAATGCAGCACCAAAAGCGGCAGAGATTATTTCTGATGTTTCTAATGAAGCCCCCGAGGAGCCTGCTGATATTGGCGCGTTAGAAGATACTTCATTTGAGAAGGTGAATGGAGCCGATGAAGAAAAGTTAGAAATTGAGTTAAATGAAAATACTCCAGCAGAAGAAAGTACAACACAGATTGTAACTGAAGCTGAGGAACAAAAAAGTGATTTAGTGCCCAGTAGAACTTCAAAACCAAAAAGTAGGCCTAAGAATTTAAAAACTACAAAAGAGATTGCTATAAAGCCAAAATTGAAACCTAAAGAAGTTGTTGAAGCTGAAAAAGATACAACCGCTGAAAGTATTTTAGAGAGCTTAAAAGAAAAAAAAGAACCAGAGCCATTTTTGAATTTAACTCCCGCACAAAAAGAAAGTGTAGGAAATATTATTAGAAATAAGATGAGACTATGTTGGAATCCTCCTGTTGGGGTTGAAAATGGTTTGACTAACGTTATGATCTTGGGATTGAAGTTTGATATTGATGGTAAATTAGTCGAAAGTCCTGTAAATTTAACACCAAATTCTGGGGTTGGGTCTCTACAAGCATTCGAAGCTGCAAGAAGAGCTGTTATACGTTGCAGTCCTTATAATGAATTAGATCCAGAAATATATGATGGTTGGAAAGAGCTAAATTTAAAATTTAATCCAAAAAATATGGGACGTTAATGAAATATTTTATAAAAATAGTTATAATTGGTTTGGTGTTTTTTATGTCAAAAGTTTTAACTTTAAGTGCTGAAACAAAGCCTCTTATGATTGAAATTACTCAAGGTATTATTAAGCCTATGCCAATTGCTTTATCTCAATTTACGGCGATAGGAGATACCACTCCACAGTATGTTGATCAGATTACATCTGTTATAATGGCTGACTTAGTCGGTTCTGGATTGTTTAGAGAAATTCCAAGGTCAGCACATGTTTCTGCGAATACAAATTTTAATAACCCTGTGAAGTTTTCTGATTGGAGAGTTATTAATGTAGACGCCTTAATTACAGGGTCTGTAAATATTCAAGGCGATAAATTAATACTCCAGTTTCGTTTGTTTGATGTATTTGCGCAAAAACCTTTGGGTGAAGGTCTTCAGTTCCAAGCTTCTATTGGGAATTGGCGTAGAATGGCTCATAAAATATCGGACGCTGTTTATTCACGTTTGACTGGTGAAGCTGCTTATTTTGATAGCAGAGTTGTATATATATCCGAACAAGGTCCAAAAAATGCTCGAAAAAAACGACTTACAATTATGGACTATGATGGAGCCAACAGTAGATTTTTAACAGATGATAATGATATTGTATTAGCACCAAGGTTTTCTCCAAATAATGAAGAAATTGTTTATACAAGTTACGAAACTGGAGTGCCAAAAGTTTATTTAATGAATGTTGATACATTGAACAAGCGTGTCTTAGATGATCAGCCTGGAATGACTTTTGCGCCAAGATTTTCACCTGATGGAAGAAATGTGGTAATGTCCTTAACAGATCGTGGAAATACAGACATATATTCAGTAGTTTTAGAATCTCGCCGTAAAACACGATTAACCTCTGGCCCTTCAATTGATACAGCACCAAGTTTTTCACCAGATGGTAAGCAAATTGTATTTGAATCTGATAGAGGCGGAAGGCAACAAATTTATATAATGTCTTCATCAGGCGGTGATGCAACCCGAATAAGTTTTGGTAAAGGCAGTTATGGTACGCCAGTTTGGTCTCCAAGAGGAGATATGATTGCATTTACTAAAATTAGCCAAGGGCGATTTCATATTGGAGTAATGCGAACAGATGGCAGTAATGAGCGTCTTTTAACTGCGTCATTTTTAGATGAAGGGCCTACTTGGTCTCCTAATGGGCGTGTTATTATGTTTTTCAGAGAGTCTGCGGGAACAAATGGTGCCCCGGAAATTTTCTCAGTGGATGTGACGGGTCGAAATTTAAAGCGTGTAAAGACAATCCAAAATGGTTCTGACCCTTCATGGTCAGGCTTGTTGAAATAAAATCTATTACCTACTATTATAAATTAATAATTAAATTAACAAAAAGTTGCGTACAGCACTTATTTAAGAGGAAGAGCAAAATGACCTCAATAAAAATTACATTAACGGCATTAGCCTTATTAGGCCTTACCGCATGTGGCCCAGATGGATCTACGGGTGGATTTGGAAGCAATAATGGCATTTTACAATCATCGCTTGATCCAGCAGGTGTAGAATATTTTAATCAAGAAATTGGTGACACTGTATTATTTTTAGTCGATCAATCATCATTAACAGCAGAAGCAACTGACCTTCTTAATAAACAAGCAGAGTGGTTGTTAAACAATCCTAATAAATCAATTACGATTGAAGGTCAC
>ENA-UOYK01000471-UOYK01000471.1-marine-metagenome-genome-assembly--contig:-NODE-471-length-13642-cov-2.893844_pt1 | contig 13642 bp, 9 predicted proteins | sample MGYA00238174_ERZ767213 | MGnify/ENA primary metagenome ERZ767213 (study PRJEB28944, sample SAMN06267167) | marine metagenome | isolation source: Columbia River Estuary | place: USA:Columbia River Estuary...
TGAGAAGCGTGTCAATGCCTTGCTGGCCTCGCCACGTTACGGCGAGCATCTGGCGGTCGCTTGGCTGGATCTGTCGCGTTACGCCGACACCTGGGGCTATACCGGCGACAAGGCGATGTTCGCCTGGCCTTGGCGTGATTGGGTACTGAAGGCCTTCAACGAGAACAAGCCTTACGACCAGTTCCTGACCGACCAGCTCGCCGGGGACCTCCTCCCGAAACCGACCCAAGAACAGCGCGTGGCCACGGCCTTCAATCGGATCCATCGCATGACCTTCGAGGGCGGCTCGATCGCGGAAGAATTCCGCCAGGACGGCATCAACGACCGCGTGATGACCGCCGGTTACGGTTTCATGGGGCTGACGATGGAGTGCTCCCGCTGTCACGACCATAAATACGACCCGATCTCGCAGAAGGACTATTTCTCGATGGCGGCGATGTTCGGCGACCAGAACGAGAACGGCCTCCTCTCTTTCCATGGTGAAGTGCCGCCTCCTTTCGTGCGCCTTTATAAGTCCGACGAAGAACGTCGGAAGGAAGCCGAGCTCCGCGCCGCCGTGAGGGCGGCCGAACAAGGACTCGTCACCACGCACACCGCCACGGCCAAGGCCGAAGTGAAGGTGCCGGCCCCGGTCGCCCACTTCCCGCTCGAAGCTTTCACGAAGACGGGAGTCGATGACGCGCTCGCCGGAGGCAAGCCCGCCAAGTTCGAGCGCCGCGGATCCCCCGAAGATCTGGAGCTCGTCCTAGGCGTCAAAGGCCAAGCGGTGAAGTTCGACGGCGATGCGGGCTTCATCCTCCCCGACTTCAAACAGCTGGGACGCTTCGATGCCTTGACGTTTTCAGCCTTCTTGCGACTCGGCGAGCAGAACGCCCGGGCGACGGTCCTCCACTCCACCGGCTTTTACACGGGCGACGGCGATGCGAGCGGCATCGAGCTGTTAGTGACCAAAGGAAAACTCCGCTGGAGCATGATCCACCTCTGGCCCAACAGCGCGGCCTCGATCGAGACGGTCGACGCACTGCCGGTCGATCAATGGCGCCGGGTGACCGCCACCTATGATGGCTCGTCGAAAGCCGCCGGACTCCGCCTCTTCGTCGATGGCCGCGAAGTGAAGACAACGGTCGTGCGTGACACCCTTAACGCGAAGCCTCGAGATAACGCTTTAGAAATCGGCTCCCGCTCCCGTGACGCCGGCTTCCGTAACGGCTCTCTCGACGAGGTCCAACTCTGGCGAACTGCCCTGACGGCCGCCGAGGTCGCCGTCCACCACGGGCTCGCCGTCGACTCCCTCCCCGCTTCGGTCCACGCTGAGCATGCCCTTCGCCGGGCTGATCCGGCTTTCGCCCAAGCCTGGGAACGCGTCCAGCAAGCCCGCCGGGCCCTCGCCACTCATGAAGAAACCGCGCCCGCCTTCTTCGCGATGGAACACTCCCCGCTCGCGCCGAAGTCCTTCGTGCTCACCCGCGGAGAATACGACAAGCCCGACCTCTCCAAGCCCTGCGAGCCAGGCATCCCCGCCCGCATCTTCCCTTGGAACGCCGAACTACCTAAGAACCGCCTCGGCCTGGCCCGGTGGCTGACCGACCCGAAGCATCCGCTGACTTCCCGCGTCATCATCAACCGGCTCTGGGCCCAGGTCTTCGGCGCGGGTCTGGTGGCCTCGAGCGAAAACCTCGGCATGCAAGGCGACCTGCCCACGCACCCGGAGCTGCTCGATACTCTGTCCGTCGACTTCATCCGCAGCGGCTGGAACACCAAGGCGATGCTCCGCCGTCTCGTGCTGAGCTCGACGTTCCGGCAGTCCTCTACCCCGACGGCAGAAGGCCGCGAGAAAGACCCGGCAAACCTCTTCCTTGCCCGAGGTCCGGTGCTCCGCCTCACCGCTGAGATGGTCCGCGACCAAGCGCTGCTGGCCTCCGGGAAATTAGTCGAGCAGGTCGGCGGCGAGAGCGTCCAGGAATCCGCCAACCGTCGCAGCATCTACACTTTCCGCAAGCGGACGGCTCCGCCGGACAACATGCTGATCTTCGACGCCGGCTCCCGCGAGATCTGCCAGCCGAAGCGCCTGAACACCAACACGCCGCTGCAGGCCTTGGTGCTCCTCAATAATCCCGGCTTCGTCGAGTCAGCTAAGCAGCTCGCGGTCCGCGTCAGCAAGTCTTCCGCCGAGCCGGCCACGCAGATCACCGAGGCCTTCCGTCAAGTGTGCACCCGTGCGCCCCGCCCCGCGGAACTCGCCGCCCTGACCGAACTCTACGCGACGCAGAAGGCCAATCCGCCGCAGTTCGCGCCGGCGCCGGTCGCACCGAAAGCTGAACCGAAGAAGGCCGACCCCAAGGTCGTGGCCAAGCAGACGAACCCCAAGGCCAAGAAGTCACCGGCTCCGCCGCCCGCCCCGGCTATGCCGAGGATGCCCGCCGATCCGGCAATGGCCGCGCTCACCCTCGTCTGCTCCACCATTCTGGCGAGCGACGCCGCCGTCACCTCCCGCTGATCATGTCCGCCGAACTTCCCTCCTATGACGGCCTGATGCAGCCCACGCGTCGGCACTTCCTCGGCACGTCCGCCCTCGGCCTCGGCGCCCTCGCCCTGCGCGGCATCGTCGGCGACGCCCACGCGGCGCCCTTGCCCAAGGGCACCCACTTCCCGGCCAAGGCCAAGCGCGTCATCTACCTCTTCCAGGCCGGCGGACCTTCGCATTTCGAGACCCTCGACCCCAAGCCGCTGCTCCGCGAAAAACACACGCAACCGCTGCCTGACTCGGTGCGTCAAGGCCAGCGTCTGACCGGCATGAGCGGTTACCAAGCCACGCTCCCGTTGGCGGGCTCGTTCACGGATTTCAAGAAGTATGGACAGAGCGGCGTCGAATACAGCGACCTGATGAGTCACACCGGCGGGGTCGCCGACGATCTCTGCGTGATACGTTCGATGCACACGGAAGCGATCAATCACGATCCGGCGATCACCTTCTTCTGTTCGGGCAATCAGGTCGCGGGTCGTCCGTCGATGGGCGCCTGGGCTTCCTATGGTCTCGGCAGCATGAATGAGAACCTGCCGTCCTTCATCGTGCTGGTCTCACAGGACGCCACCAAGGACCAGCCGCTCTACTCGCGCCTCTGGGGCGCGGGCTTCCTGCCTTCCGAACACCAAGGCGTGCAGTTCAAGGCCGGCAAGGAGCCGGTGCTCTTCCTGACGAATCCCGAAGGTGTCTCGCCGCATGCCCGTCGGGGCATGCTCGACGCTCTCGGCAAGCTCAACGCCGACCAGCGAGCCGCGGAACTCGACCCGGAAGTCGACGCCCGTCTGGCTCAGGCCGAGATGGCCTACCGCATGCAGACGAGCGTGCCGGAGGTCGCCGATCTTTCGAAGGAGTCTCCCGCCACCCTCGCGATGTATGGGGACAGCGTGAAGACGCCCGGCTCATTCGCCGCCAACTGCCTGCAGGCCCGTCGGCTCATCGAAAAAGGCGTTCGCTTCGTCCAGCTCTTCCACCAAGGCTGGGACCAGCACGGCGGTCTGCCTGGCGGCATCAAGCGTCAGTGTAAACAGACCGACCAGGCTTCGGCGGCCCTCATCAAGGACCTCAAGCAGCGCGGCCTGCTCGAAGACACGCTCGTGATCTGGGGCGGAGAATTCGGCCGCACGGCGTATAGCCAAGGCAAGATCACCAAGGAATCCTATGGTCGCGACCACCACCCCCGTTGCTTCAGCCTCTGGATGGCCGGCGGTGGCATCAAGGGCGGCCATGTCCACGGTCAGACCGACGAGTTCGGCTACAACATCGTCAAGGACCCGGTCCACGTGCACGACCTGCACGCCACGATGCAGCACCTCCTCGGCGTCGACCACGAGCGGCAGACCTTCAAGTTCCAAGGACGTTACTACCGTCTGACGGACGTAGCTGGGCACGTGGTCAAAGCCGTGATTGCCTAAGTCGTTCGCTTCATTCGATAGTGGGCCCGATGTCCACGCCGGCTCCCGCTTCCGCCATCGCCTCTCGGTCCTTCCGGCTGTATCTGGCGTCGATCGTCCTCGGCACGCTGGCCATCCAGATCCAGAACGTCGCGGTCGCCTGGCAGGTGTTTCGCCTGACCAAGGACGAAGGTGCCAACGCGGCCCTGGCGCTCGGTGCGATCGGCTTGGCTGAGGTCATCCCGTTCGTCAGCGCGGTCCTCTTCGCCGGCCACGTGGCCGACACGAACAACCGTCGGCGCATCGCCATCGGCGCCTTGTCCGCGATGTTCGGGCTTGGGCTGCTCCTGTTCATCCCCGAATTCCTGACCGCCCGCTGGGCCCAGTTGACGGTCATCTACGGCGTGATCGTGCTCGGCGGCCTCGCCCGCAGCTTCCTCACGACGGCCCGCCAAGCGCTCATCGCGGAGATCCTCCCGCGCGACCTCATCCCCGGCGGCGTCCGCTGGCGCAACACGCTCTTCGAACTCGCCTGCGTGCTCGGCCCCGGCCTGGCGGGCCTGATGGTCTGGCTCGGCGAAAAGAACGGCCTGGCCCACGCGGAAAACGTCGCCTATGCGGCCATGTCGCTCTGCTTCGCGACCTCGCTGGGCCTGACCATCGCGCTCCGGCCGACGCAGACCCTGCAGTCCCGTAACCCCGAGCCGATCTTCACAAGCCTGCGCCAAGGCATCGATTTCATGCTCAGCCAGCGCGTGATGCTCGGGGCCTTCACGATGGATCTCTTCGCCGTCCTGCTCGGCGGCGCGGTCGCCCTGCTGCCGATCTTCGCCGACATGCTGCAAGTCGGCGCCTTCGGCTTCGGCCTCCTGCGTGCCGCGTCTTCCATCGGCGCGGTGCTGATGTCGCTCTACCTCATCGTGCGTCCGCCGCTAGCCCACGCCGGACCATCGCTTTACGGATCGTTCGCCGTCTTCGGCCTGAGCACCATCGGGTTCGCCCTATCGATGGCGCTGGCCAATGCCCTCGGCCTCGGCATGACCGCTGCCTTTGTCTTTTCCGCCCTCTTCTTGCTGATCGCCGGCGCCGCTGACGCGGTGAACGTGATCATCCGTCAGACCATCCTGCAGACGTCCGTGCCTCCCGAAATGATGGGACGGGTCTCGGCCGTGACCGCGGTCTTCATCGGCTGCTCGAACGAACTCGGCATGGCCGAGTCCGGCTTGGCCGCCCGCCTGATGGGCACGGTGAATTCGGTGGTCTTCGGGGGGCTGGCGACCTTCGGGGTGATGGGGTTGACCCACTGGCGCTTCCCGGAGCTTTGGCGGCTCCGGAAGGTCGGCCACGAGCGCGACCGCTGACCCCGCTTGGGCTTGTGTCAGCCCCCTAGGGTGTTTCTTATCAGAACACCCCCATGAAGCTCCTCCGCCTGCTCCCCTGCCTGCTGGCTATCAGCCTGTTCGGCGCCGACCCCAAGAAGCCCGACTACGACTCCCAGTATGTCCTCGGCCCCGACTCCCAGGAGAAGGCCGGCGTACCTAAGGGCGAGGTCACCGAGTACGAGCTGACCGACTCGAAGGCTTTCCCGGGCTACGGCCGCAAGTGGGCCCTCTACGTCCCCAAGCAGTATGATCCTTCCAAGGAGGCCTGCCTGATGATCTTCCAGGATGGCCTGGGTTACGCCTCGCGTACCGGCCAGTGGCGCGTGCCGGTCGTTTTCGACAACCTGATCGCCCAGAAGAAAATGCCGGTGACGATCGCCCTCTTCATCAACCCGGGCCTCATCCCCGACCCGAAGAATCCGAAGGGCAAAGACAAGAAGGGCAAGCCCCTCGGCAAATCGAACCGCTCCTTCGAATATGACAACGTCACCGACCTCTACCCGAAGTTCCTGGTCGAGGAAATGATCCCGCTCGCCGAATCCAAGGGCGTCAAGATCTCCAAGGATCCGGCTCGTCGCGGCATCGCCGGCTCTTCGTCGGGCGGCATCTGCGCTTTCAACGCGGCCTGGCAGCGCCCCGAGGCCTTCAGCAAGGTCTTCACGACCATCGGTAGCTTTACCAACATCCGCGGGGTGATCAGCAAGGGCGCCGAAAAGGGCGGCAACCTCTTCCCGCAGATGATCCTCGAGTCCCCGAAGAAGAACATCCGCGTCTTCTCCCAGGACGGCACTCATGACCTGACCAACGAGTTCGGCGTGTGGCCGGAAGCCAACCAGAAGATGGCCGACGCCTGGAAGGCCAAGGGTTACGACTACAAGTTCATCATGGGCGAAGGCACCCACAACGGTCGCCATGGCGCCCAGCTCCTGCCGGAAGCGATGACCTGGCTCTGGCGCGACGTCCGCTAAGCCGATGCGCCTCGCCTTCCTTTCCTTGGTCTGCCTCGGCGCCCTCGCCGACGCCGCCGAGCCGACCTTCCAGCCCTTGCTCGATCCGCAGCTCTCCCAGTGGGAGAAGTGGCTCGGGCCGGTCCATCGCGCCTATGACCTCCCGGGCTACGTCCGCGGGGCCAAGCCGAAGGACGATCCGGTGCTGGGTCTCAACAATGACCCGTTCAAGGTCTTCACGACCCGTCAGGTCGACGGCGAGACGGTCCTCAATATCACCGGCCAGGTCTTCGGCGCGCTGACGACCCTGAAATCCTACGACAACTTCCACCTACGCACCGAACAGCGCTGGGGCCAGAAGCGCTGGGAGCCTCGCCTCCAGGCGGTCCGCGATAACGGGATTCTGATCTTCTGCATCGGCGAACACGGCGTCCAAGGTAAGAATTGGATGCGCAGCCAGGAACTGCAGGTCCAGGAAGGCGATATCGGCGATTGGTGGCCGCTGGCCGGCGCGATGGCCGAGATCCCGATCCGCACCGACGATCCGGTGAAGAAGCGTGTCTACGACCCTAAGGGCAAGGTGACCACCGTCGACGCCCGCGTCTGGCACGGCACGGAATACCCGGAGAAGCCTTTCGGCGAATGGAATCTGATCGAGTGCTACGCCCTGAACGGCGATGCGGTCTTCCGGCTCAACGGCAAGACGGTCAACGTGCTGCTCAACTCACGCTACCGCGAGAAGGGCTCGACCGTCGAAATCCCCCTGAAGGCCGGCAAACTCCAGATCCAGTCCGAAGCCGCGGAGTGCGAGTATCGTCGCATCGAAATCCGTGCGCTGACCGCCTGGCCGGCCGACGTCGCCGCCGACCTGCCGAAGCGCTGAACGCGCCCTTCGTCCGCCGATGCTCCGAGCCCTCGAACTGCGCAAGGACTTCGGCGGACTGACCGTGCTCCACCCGACGTCGGTCGATTTCCGACCCGGCGAGGTGCACGCGATCATGGGCGAGAACGGCGCCGGTAAGTCGACGCTGATGAAGGTGCTCGCCGGACTCTACCGTCCGGACGGAGGTCAAGTGGAATGGCGCGGCGCCCGCTTAGACTTCGGTTCACCACACGACGCCTTGGTCGCCGGCATCGCGATGATCCATCAGGAGCTGATGCCGATCCCCGATTTGACGGTGGCGGAGAACATCACCCTAGGCGCCGAACCCTGCGGACGCTTCGGACGAGTCGACCGCGCGGACCAGCTGCGTCGCGCCAAGGAATTGCTGCAGGAACTCGAATCCGAAATCGATCCGGCCAAGCTGATGCGCACGCTCACGGTGGCGCAGACGCAGGTGGTCGAGATCGCCAAGGCGCTCGGTCGTCAGGCCGACATGATCCTGATGGATGAACCGACGGCCGCCCTCTCCGACCACGAGGTCGCCGCCCTCTTCCGGGCCATCGCCCGCCTGAAGGCCCGTGGCGTGGCGATCGTCTACACGACGCATAAGATGGACGAAGTCTTCCGCCTGGCCGACCGCATCTCGGTCCTCCGCGATGGCCGCCTGGTCGGCACCGCTCCCGCGTCCGATCTGAGTCCGGCTAAATTGATCTCCCTCATGGTCGGCCGCGAGATGGCTGACGTCTTCCCGACCCGCTCCCTGCCTACGGAGGAAGTCCTGCTCGAGGTTTCCGGACTGACCCGCGAGCCGGCCTACCGCGATATCAGTTTCCAAGTCCGCCGCGGCGAAGTGGTCGCCCTCGCCGGCCTGATGGGCGCTGGGCGTACCGAAGTGGTCAGCGCCATCTACGGACTCCAACCCGCCGCCCGCGGTGTCATCACCTTCAAAGGCAGGGCCTTGGTGGTCAGGTCGCCCCAGGACGCGCTCGCCGCCGGCATCGGCATGGTGACCGAAGACCGCAAAGGCCTCGGCCTCATCCCGGCCTTAGGCGTCGACCAGAACATCACCCTGACGGCCCTGCGCACCCTCTGCCGCGGTCAGCTCATCGACCACCGCGCCGAAGCTGCTATTGTCGGGGCCAAGATCGAGGATTTCGCGGTCAAGACCAGCCGTCCGTCCCAACCCATCGCCCTGCTCAGCGGTGGCAATCAGCAGAAGGCCCTCCTCGCCCGCTGCCTCCTCGGTGATCCGGACCTCATCATCCTCGACGAACCTACCCGCGGCATCGACATCGGTGCGAAGGCCGAGATCTACGCTCTGATCCAGAAACTGGCCCGTGCCGGCAAGGGCGTGTTGCTCGTCTCCTCCGAACTGCCGGAAGTCCTTTCCCTGTCCCATCGCATCGTCGTCCTGCGCCGCGGCAGCGTGGCTGCCACGCTCGAAGCCTCCGAGACCGACCAAGAGACCTTGCTCCGACACGCCATGCCTTTATCACTTCATGCCCAACCTCGACCGTAATCTGCTCCACCGTTTCGGACTATTGTTCGTCATCTTGCTGGTCGGACTGGGCCTGACGCTCACGACCGATACCTTCCTCAGCGTCGCGAACCTCACCAACGTCGCCCGCCAGGTCTCCATCAACGGCATCCTGGCCGTCGGCGTGACCTTCGTCCTGCTCACCGCCGGAGTGGACCTCTCACTCGGCTCGGTCGTCGCCCTCAGCGGTGTCGCCTGCGCGACCTTCGCCCACCCCGGAGATCATTCCGTCATCGTCCCGATCGCCGTCGGCCTGCTCACCGGCGCGGCCTGCGGACTCGTCAACGGCGTCCTGGTGACCCGTGGGGGCGTCGCTCCGTTCATCGTGACGCTCGGGATGATGACCGTCGCCCGCGGTCTGGCGCTCATCGTCAGCGGCGGCCGCCCCGTCGCGAACATGTCGAATGAACTGACCGCCCTCGCCGGCGACTTCCTCGGCATCCCGATTCCGGTGCTCTGTTTCGCAGGCGTCGCGCTCGCCGCGTGGTTCTTCCTGCGTAACTTCCGCCTCGGCCGTCACATCTACGCCGTCGGCGGTAACGAACACGCCGCCCGCGCCGCCGGCGTGCCGGTCGAACGCGTGAAGCTCTTCGCCTACGGCCTCTGTGGACTCCTCACCGGCCTGGCCGGGGTCGTCCTGGCGGCCCGCATCACCACCGGCCAGCCCAACGCCGGCCAGGCCTACGAACTGGATGCCATCGCGGCCGTGGTCATCGGCGGCACGAGCCTCGCCGGCGGGGTCGGTACGATCACGGGCACCCTGCTCGGTGTCCTGCTCATCGGGGTGATCAATAACGGCTTGGATTTGCTGGGGGTTTCTTCGTATTACCAAGCGGTCATCAAAGGCGTCATCATCGTGGGTGCGGTTTGGCTCGACCGACGTCAGGCCCGTTCGTAAAAGTCAGGCATGCGCCTTACCCCTCGCACTGCCGCGGCGGCCCTCTTGGCCGTCGGTGCCCTCGCCCTGTCCGCCTCCTTCCTTTCCGGCTGCAAGAAAGCCGAAGCCCGCAAGGAGGGTGAGCTGCTCATCGGTTTCTCGTCCCGTGACCTCTCCGCCGAGTATACCGCCAAGCTCTCCGAGGCCATCGTCGACTACGCCCAGACGAAGCCGGGCGTGAAGCTGGTCATGGTCGACGCCCAGTCTGACGTCCAGAAGCAGTTCAGCCAGGTGGAGAACTTCATCGCGCAGAAAGTCGACGCGATCATCCTCAATCCGTGTGAACTCGAGGCCAGCACCCCGGCCGTCGATCGCATCAAAGCCGCAGGCATCCCGCTGGTGCTCGTCAATCAGACCACGAAATCGGCCGGCGATTCCTACATCGGCTCCAATGATTTTGACGCGGGCCGCATCGCGATGGAAGCGATCGCCAAGAAGCTCAACGGTCAAGGCGGCGTCCTGATGCTTCACGGTATCATGGGCACCTCCGCCCAGCTCCAGCGTGAAGCCGGCGCCCGCGAGGTCTTCGCGAAATACCCGGGCCTCAAGCTCGTCGACCACCAGACGGCCTCGTGGGACCGCGCGAAGGCCCTGGCGATCACGGAGAACTGGATCCAAGCCCATAAGGGCAAGTTCTCGGCGGTCTTCGCCCACAATGACGAGATGGCCATGGGCGCCCTCCTTGCCCTCGAGCGGGCTCAGCTGAAGAAGGATGTCTACGTCATCGGTATCGACGCCATCGCCCAGGCGCTTTCGGCGGTGAAAGAAGGCCGCCTCGACGCCACGGTCTTCCAGGACGCGGTCGGCCAAGGCAAAGGCTCGGTCGACGCCGCGATCCTGCTCGCGAAGAAGCAGCCCTGCCCCAAGGAGACGATGATCCCCTTCCAGCTCATCACCCGCGAGAATCTTTCCCCATTCCTCAAATAACATGAAAACCCTGCTCTCCCTCCTCACCTTCGGCCTCTTGGCCGCGACCGCCTCCCCGGCGTCCGCCGCCGACACCCGCCTCTTCGAGATGCGCGTGTACTTCGCCGCCGAAGGCAAACTCGACGCCCTCAACGCCCGCTTCCGCGACCACACTCTCAAGCTGTTCACGAAACATGGCATGACCAACCTCGGCTATTTCGTCCCGGCGAACAACGCTGAGAACAAGCTGGTCTACTTCCTGGCTTACGCCGATCGCTCCGCCCGCGACGCCTCCTGGAAAGCTTTCGGCTCCGATCCGGACTGGAAGGCCGCCCAGAAGGCTTCCGAGGTCAACGGTAAGCTGATCACTAAGGTGGAATCCGCCTTCCTGACGGCTACGGATTATGCCGTCCTGGCTGAAGCGAAGTCCTACGGCAAAGGCGTCTTCGAACTCCGCACCTACACGACCGAAGCGGGTCGCTTGGAGAACCTGAACGCCCGTTTCCGCGATCACACGCTGAAGCTGTTCGAGAAGCATGGCATGACCAACATGACCTACTGGAATCTCGCCGCCGACCAAAAGGGCGCGAAGAGCCCCTACGTCGCGGGCAACACCCTCATCTACCTGCTGCACCATGAGAGCGAAGCAGCGGCCAAAACCAGCTTCGACGCCTTCCGTGCCGACCCGACCTGGATCGCCGCCAAGGAAGCCTCGGAGAAGAAGGCCGGCGGTTCGCTCACGATCGCCCAGCCTAACGGCGTGAAGTCCGAATTCCTCGTCCCGACCGACTACTCCCCGGTCAAGTAAGCCGAGGACCAGCCTTCCGCGAAGCCCCTCACCCGAGGGGCTTTTTTGTGCCACGTTAGGTCGATTAAAGACATACCATTCGGTTCGACCTCTCCCCGCAAACGCCCAACCTGACCGCATGGATTCCCCTGTATCCTCTCGCCGCCGCTTCCTATCCTCCTCACTTCTCGGCCTCGGCGCCTTGGGTGCTGTGACCAAACTCGACGCTGCTTCGTCCGCAGCGACCTTCACCGAGCCTGCCCGCGAACTCGCGGTCGACGACTGGGCGGACGTCATCGTTTGCGGCGCCGGACCGGCTGGGGTCACCGCCGCTATTTCCGCCGCTCGGGCGGGAGCGAAGGTGCGACTGCTTGAGACGCACGGATCCCTCGGGGGCGTCTGGACGTCCTCGCTCCTGGGCTATCTGCTGGATTTCGATAAGCCCGGCTTCAACCAGGAGTTGGTGCGTCGTCTGCGCGAGCGCGACGCGATCAACGGCCGCGGGGTCAATGACATCTCTTATCACCCGGAGGAGATGAAGCTGATCCTCGAAGAGCTATGCCTCGCCGCTGGCGTGAAAGTCCATCTGCATACGCGGGTCGCGTCCGTGATCAAGGAAGGCCGCAAGGTCGTCGGCGTCATCACGGAGTCCAAGTCCGGACGCCAGGCCTGGCGGGGCCGCACGCTCATCGACACGACCGGCGACGGCGATGTCGGCGCGCTCGCCGGCAATAGTTTCGAACTGGGGGTCGACAACGCCTGCCCCTGCCAGCCGATGAGCATGTGCGCCCTCCTGACCTGTGATGATGTCGCCGCCCTCAACGCTTACGTGCGCTTCGGGGATGGTTACGAAAACCACGACCGCTACGGTCACAAGAAGCGGTTGCTGGCCGAGCTTCGTCGGGCCGGCTCTGATCCCAGCTACCAAGCGCCCACCTTCTTCCCGGTCCGCGGGAACCTCATCCTTGCGATGCTCAATCACGAGTATGGCGTGAATGCGACCGACGCCGAAGCCGTGACCGCGGCGACCTTACGAGCCAGAGCCGAAGTGAACTCCCTCGTCCGCGGCCTTCGCTCCCTCGGCGGACCCTGGAAAGGCATGCAAGTCGTCGCGACCGCCGAGCAGATCGGCGTGCGGGATGGCCGCCGTCTGGCGGGCCGCTACACCGTGGTCAAGGACGACGTCGCCAACGGAGCCAGACACGATGACGCCGTCGTGCGGGCAACCTTCTCGGTCGACGTGCACGCGCTGACCAAAGATAAATCCGCTTATTCCAGCATGGGTGTGAAGGTGAAGCCTTACGACATCCCCCTGCGCGCCCTCATCGCCAAAGACGTCGACGGACTGATGATGGCCGGACGTTGCATCAGTGGCGACTTCATCGCCCACGCGAGCTACCGTGTGACCGGCAATGCCGTCGCCATGGGCGAAGCCGCGGGTGTCACCAGCGCCCTGGCCGCCTCGTCCAAGCGCGCCCCGCACGAGATCTCCTGGCCCGAAGCCGCCGCCCTGCTCCCCAAGGTCCGCCAGGGGTAATCAGAGGAAGGGACATCACCACGTGATGTCCTAACGTCCGTGGTAGTTTACGTCTAGGACAGCACATGGTGCTGCCCCTACCTTAAGCCTTCCCCGGGATCGGCGGGACTTCGACGGGCAGTTTGACGCTGCCTTTCTCGAAATCGAGCGGTCCGACGGAGGCCTTGAGATTATAATACGGGGACTTCTCGTGCTTGAGGAGGTCGTCGAACTTCACCATCTCGCCGGTGTAGGCAGAGATACGACCCATGATGACGGCGAGATTGGTCTCGGCGATCTGGCGGGCGTCGTTCAGCGGCTTGCCGTTGAAGGCGCTCCGGATGAGGTCCACATGCTCCTGGACCATGGAGTCGTCGGTATCGAGTTTGATGTCCGGCGTCTGGTATTTCTTGCCCGCCTTGGCGAAGACCTTGCCGGCCGCCGTGGGGCTGGTGTGCGCACCGTTCACGACCTGCTCGGCGAAAACAAAAAATTGAAGCAGGCCATCGTCACCCTTACGCAGGAAGAGCAGATCGGCTACGCCAAAGTGCTCAAGCAGGAAATCCGTGACGGCAAGCTCTACGGCCGTGGTGCCGCCGACATGAAAACCTCGGTCGCGGCTTTTGTCACCGCGTGCGAAGCCTTTGTCAAAGCCCACCCCGACCATGCCGGCGCGCAGCGTGCGCGCGAACATCGCCGCGTAGCCGGCGCCGAGCGCGATCGATGGCAGGACGAGGTGGCGCAGCGCATCGAGAACGGCGCCGCCCGGCGGGGCGCCGCCGATCGTCCGGATGCCGCCGGTCGGCAGCCAGCCGAGCTGCACCGCGAAGAC
>ENA-UOYK01000481-UOYK01000481.1-marine-metagenome-genome-assembly--contig:-NODE-481-length-13490-cov-3.488630_pt1 | contig 13490 bp, 16 predicted proteins | sample MGYA00238174_ERZ767213 | MGnify/ENA primary metagenome ERZ767213 (study PRJEB28944, sample SAMN06267167) | marine metagenome | isolation source: Columbia River Estuary | place: USA:Columbia River Estuary...
ATGTTCGGAGAACCTGAAAGCATGAAAGGTACAGGGGAACGTAACTTGACCCGTACTGCTATTGCCCCTACAACTAGTAGCTCGTTTATCCACGGACAAGTCTCACCTAGTATTGAACCTCTGCGTTCTAATTACTTTACTAAAGACTTGGCTAAAGGTTCGTTTACTTACAAGAACCCTTATCTTCAAAAGCTTCTGGCAGAAAAAGGCAAAGATAACAAAGAGGTATGGCACGAAATCCTAATTAAAGACGGTTCTGTACAGCATCTTAACTTCTTAACGCAAGAAGAAAAAGATGTGTTTAAAACTTTTGACGAGATTGCCCCAATTAATATTGTACAGCAAGCTTCTATTCGTCAGAAGTTTATCGATCAATCTCAATCACTAAATATCATGATCCCACATACAGCGGCTATTAAAGATGTTAACTCGTTGCTTATTGAAGGTTGGCGTTTAGGTGTTAAAACTTTCTACTATCAACGATCGTCTAATCCTGCTCAAGAGTTGGTTCGTGATATTATGACTTGTGCTGCTTGTGAAGCTTAACTTGAAAGAAAATAAATGCTAGCTGAGAAAAAGACTAAAACTACAAAGACTAAAAAAGAAGAATCACAAGATTACGTGATGGATGGGCCAGGAACTTACCTTCGTGAAAGCGGAGTTATTATGCTTACTTCCTCTTTTACTAAATCATCTATTATGCCTCTTTGTGCTCAGGTTTTTGAGTACAATATTATGCCTGAAGAAGTCAAGCCCACTCATATTACTTTAATTATCAATAGTCCTGGTGGTGAGCTTTCTTCAGCTTTTCATCTTATTGATTTGATTAAATCCTCTGAGATTCCTGTACATACTATTGGATTTGGTACTGTAGCTTCAGCAGGTCTTATGGTGCTTATGGCTGGTAAAGAAGGAGAGCGAACCTGTACTCATAACACAATTATGATGTCTCATCAATATTCTGGAGGTATCAGTGGTAAAGAGCATGAGCTAGTAGGTTCCTTTAAGAACTTTGAAATGGTATCAGACATGGTACTTGAACATTACGTAAAGTGTACTGGTCTTAAAGAGCAAACTATCTTGGATCATCTGTTAGGTCCAACTGACAACTACTTAACACCTGATGAGGCTATTAAGTTTAATATCGTAGATCAAGTCTGGGAGACTTATTAATGGTTGATATTGAAGAACTCGAAGTAGAAGGCTATGAACGCTATCTAAAAGGGTTTAACGAAAAGACTGGTAATAAAATTGAACTAGCAATTTATTCAACGAAGCGTGGCCCTGCATTAGTAGGGCTGCGTCTTCAACACTTTTTGTTGAGTACAGATGCTAGTAAGCTATGCAGGACTGCTGCTAAGAAAACCGCTTATAAGGCTGCAGTTGCGGGTCTTAATTATGGTGGAGGTTATTGTATCCTCAATGCAGCTATGGTGACAGATCAGATTATTGAAGATCTTGGCACAATGATTGAGTGGCTAAATGACACAGGTACACGCGCTATTCTCGCTGTTCCTGACTTTAACATTGGATATTCCGTTCTAGAAAAACTTTCGGAATACACTGCTCATGTTGTAGAGGAGTACAAACCACAATACAAAGCAGATACAACCTTTGAATGTCTAAAAGCTTATCAACGCTTTACTCAACTAAGTAACCTGTCTGTTAACATTGATGGCTTAACTCTTGAAAGTCAACCACTTATTGCTATGGCTAAAGAAGAAGGTTGGGATGTATGTATCTCTAGCTCTGATGAGGAAGAAGGTCTAGCTACAGCTTCTTACTATAAAACAGCTTTTGCAAAGCAAGAAGATATTCAATATCTTTCTGGTGTATATGTCCCTATGTGTAATCGAAGGTTCCTTGGCCCTACAGTTCTTTCAGTAACCGATGCTGAAGCAGTTATTGGGCCTAGTTTGATCCAAATTGATAGAGAAGATATTGTAGACGCTCTCTACAATAATAACATCATCTACATCCCCGAAATTATTGTAGGTTCAGGAGACTTGATTTCTGCTGCAGAATACCTAGGTAACACGAACACAAAAGAACTAATCGGTTATGCTGCTAAACAAGCTTCTGCGATTATGCTTGCAGGTACAGCCAACAAACAAAACGTGCTGACTCTTACTAATAAGTTAGCTGAAGATATTATTAATGGAGAAATGTAATGGCTAAAGTCCATAAAGAAAAGGTTAAACATGTTCGTAAACCAAAGCGGACAAGTATTGGAAAAGGTAAATTGAAAACTTCTTCTATGAACAAACATAAACGTCGTCAAAAAGGAATGAACATCTAATGTCAGATTATAAAGAAGAAATGAAAAAGTTGCCTCTTTGGGGTCAATTCTTAGCTGCTATTTTTATTGTTATACCTATTAACCTTGCACTACTTTGTGCTAAAGTCTTTATTGCACTTTGGCTTCTAACTTACTTTGGATGGATGATTTTCTAATGACTGACAACGTAGTTAAATTCAAACCTCGTAAAAAAGTTACAGAGGGTATTGTAGACGAAGGTAACTGGGATCTTCATGATGCTATTCTAGACTTTATGGAAGACAACTTTAACGAGGGCGGTATTGCTATCACTGTAGATAACGGTGATGTACAAGTTGCAACTGCTCTTAACAATAATGAAATCGCAGAAGAAGTTCTTCTTGTTGCTTTAGAAGTAATTCGGAGTCGTTTGTAATGTACCTACTAATTACCCGCACGGAATGCCCTTACTGTATCAAAGTTAAAAAGCTTTTGCAAGACAGTAAGATTCCTCATGCCGTAATTAACCTTGATAAAGAGACCGAGGAAACTCAACAACAGTATCGGTCTATGTTGAAAGAAACTTTTAATCACAGTACTGTTCCCGCAGTATTTAAACTTGTCGGCGGCTATAACGAATTAGCCGCTATTGAAATGAACCTAGAGGAATTATTCTAATGTCTGCTACTTTTGATTTTGGTGGAACTACCCTTCGTTATGATCAACTTACTGATGATCAACATCGTCTTTTCTCAATGCTTGCTACTATTGATAAGAAACTCCCTGACATGCAAGCTGAAATAGCTATTATGGAAGCTGCTCGTGATAACGTTGTAGAAGCCATTGGTCGGAGCCTAGAGAAGTGAATACAGAAGAGCCTAAGAAACGGGGGAGGCCGAAAGGCACCCCTCACAAAATAAAGCTTAAACCTGACTTGAATTATATTATTCAAGACTACAACAAAAAATACAAGAGTGAGTCAGTATGCTGTGTTTATGGTATTGACGAGTTTACATTGGGTCTTCTTGAAAGTCTTTGGCAAAATCCAGAAATTATCTTTTATGTAACGGACCCTAACTCAACAATTCTTTCTAATGTTAACCGAAACTTTGCTCAGAAATCTATGTCGATGTATCGTTGGCATGTATCTAGCTGCAGTGACTTTATTAGCAAGCCCTTGAACAACTTGATGATTGTTTCTTCTAAACATATTGATCAAGTTAAGAAGCTTCATAACCCTGAAAACGTAGAATTTATCGTACTAGAGGAACTCTAATGCCCGTATCGACTACTGAAACCTTTATCCCTTATGACCAACTGAAACAGTACATTCTTGTTGAGTTTGTAGAACTAAAAAGAACTGAGCAAGGAATGTTTAGCGACATTATGGTTGTTGAGTATAAAGGAAAAGATTATGAACTTCTTTGGGATGAACATTACTGCTATTATGTAGGTAAGATTAACGGTGTTGAGGGATTTATTCCTTAATGCTTTTTGTAAATAATAAGAGAGATAAACTAATGAAGAAACTTGTTAAAGAGAACTGGATAGTTCGTTACTGGAAATTCCTGAGACATTGGAGAGCACAACGAGATGCCATTAAACAGCTTAATCGACTTACTGATAAGCAACTTAAAGATATTGGAATTAATCGTAGCGATATCGATCGTCTGGTATGGCTTGAAGAAGATAAAACAATGAGGGGTCGTGGATAATGGATGTTAACTCCATTCAGCTATTAGAAACCAAAGAAGATGAAGAGGGTAATGTCATTATGAGTTTTGACATGGATGATGAGTCCTCCAAAATGATGGGTGAGCTAGGTCTTAAATTTCTTCTTTATTGTGGTGCTCTAGATATTTCCACAGAAGAAGCTTTCGAGATTCTCGGAAAAGAGATCGATAAGAAAAACGAAGAATACACTAAGCAAGACTCTTACGAAGTTGACGGTATTTATGGAGAAAATCACTATGCTTAAAGAGATTATCCTTGGCATTCTTGCCTTCTTTGTTATTATTGCACTTTACACTATGAACAAAGAAACCCAAGCTTATAACATGCATAAGATGGAAACTTGTTTGAACCACGGCGGCTCTTACATTGAAGGCCACTGTATTAACCTCTACGAGCCACTCTAAGGCTCACTTTCTTGGTATCTTTTCTGGGTTGTCCTTCGGGATGACTTGGGAAGGATACCAAGAGTTACCCCCTTTATTTTTTTTTTTCGAAAGGAACCACTATGATTACCATCTGGGTACTAGTTGGAATTCTGGTTACGAGTAACGATGTCTCAGCTACACCTCTGGGAACATTTACTAAGATGGATGATTGTTTTAGAGCAAGAGAGTATATCTGGAATGATCTCCAAAGGAAAGGTATTGACACGGATAACAAGCAGGTTATTTGTGTTAAGTCTAAATTGAGTGGAGTATAAACTCCTTAAAGGTGTGTCTGAAATAATACCTGACCTTTAAGATAGAGACACTCTATTCTAGACGACTTTGCTAAGGTTCTACCTAAGTGATACCCATGGGACTTCTACCGACATCTGAAAGAAGTATCCCTCATACCCCCCGCTGATGTCACACCAAGAAGCTTACTTTAGCTCCTTTAACGGGGGGTTAATGGGTATCACTTAGGTATCCTTAGAGTAAGTGTCTAGGGGGTCTTAAAGGGGCCAAATTGGTCTTATTATTTTTATTTATTATGTAATAAAAACAATGAGTTATTTAGGTACACTTTGGTAGTATTTTATTGTTTTGATTAGTAAGAAAAAATTTCGTTTAAATAAACTTTCCCAAATTAAGGAGATTTAATATGGCTGGTCGAGGAGGAAACTCGAACCCTGTTAATCAGGAGGGCGGAAGAAAGCCTGGGGCTGGTCGTCCTAAAGGCTCTAAGAACATTAACTCAATGGCTTCTGTTAGGAAGCTTGAACAACTTGGTTTTGATCCCATCGAAATGATGGTTCAGAAGTATAATGAGATACAAGAGCTGCTAGACAGCGGTTCAGTGAAGATGGGCTCTGGTGCTTATGCTCAACTGACTGCTACACAAGGCACTCTGATTAACAACCTTATGGCTTATGGTTATAAGAAGATCCCTGATAAACTAGAGACAGAGGTTACTGAAAAGAAACCTATCAACATTGTCTTAACCGCCCCTTCAAATAATAACGATAAATAGGGATAGAACTATGGAAGAAGATCGTGGCTTATCTGCATGGCACCTCTCTAAGAGCGTTCCAATAACTTTCATTTTGGCTATTATTATGCAAACTTTTTCTCTTGTATGGTATGTGTCAAGTCTTGATAACAACATTAAAAACAACTCGCGGGATATTATCCGTCATGAAACTCGTATTGAGCAGCTAGAAAATACTATGCAAGCTCAAGCCTTGACTCTTGTGCGTATGGACGAGAACATTAAAGCTATTCGTCAACTTATGGAACAGCGTATGAATGAACCCCGCCCAAATCAGTAGTATTACATATGACAGAAATAAAATTACACGAAGGACAGTCTAAAGTTATTAAAGATCTGTTCGTTGACAAGTCTTGTCGTTATGCAGTTGTTAATGCATCTCGTGGTTTTGGTAAGTCCTATCTTGCTGCTACAACAGCGCTGATAGCAGTTCAAGAGCTTATTAACTTACCTGCTGACGTACCTAACAAAAACGTTGCTCTTATTGCTCCTACTTACTCTCAAGCAGTTGATATTTACTATCCACTTATTGCTTGGCAGATGGGTATGGAAGACTTTGCAGACAAAGCATCTAAAGCTGCGGGTACCTTTTGGTTCCCTAATAACGTACAGCTTAAGCTTTGGTCTTATGAAGCATCTCAACGTATGCGTGGTACAGGTCAGTACTTTGTTGTTGCTGACGAGGTTACATCTTGGCATGGCGCAGGTATGAACCTTAAAGAGTCTTGGGAATCGATTATTCAACCATGTGTTGCTACACGTTGGTCAAGACAGAATGCTCGTACTTGGAATGCAAATCCTGGTCGTGCTTTAATTATTAGTACCCCAACAGGGTATGATTACTTTTATGAAATGTATAACCGTCAAGATACCGACGATGATTGGAAAAGCTATCACTTTACTTATAAAGATAGCCCTTATCTTGATGACGAAGAAATTGAACGTGTTAAGCTGACACTAGATCCGCTTAAGTTCGCCAGAGAGTATACTGCAAGCTTCGAAGACTCTGGTAATAATGTCTTCTATACATTTAATAGACAAGAACATATTGATAAAACTCTACCTTACTTTGAAGATAATGAAGATGTCCATGTAGCTATCGACTTTAACGTTGGTATCATGGCCTCTGTAATCTTTGCTGTAAGAGGTAATCAAATACACATTCTAGACGAAATGCAGGGACACCCTGACACAGAAACTCTTGCTGCTGCTTTGGCTACGCGCTTTAGGAATCATAAGATCATTGCGTATCCTGACCCTGCAGGTAAAGCCCGTAAGAGTTCTGCTGCTGTAGGTGTTACAGACTTCAGTATTCTACAGTCTTATAATATTGCTACTAGGGCGCACTCTAAAGCGCCTCCGATTATTGATTCGGTAGCCGCTGTAAACAAGAAGTTTAAGAATGCTGCAGGTGATATAGATATGTATATTCATCCAAAATGCGTTAATACAATTAAATCTATAGAACGAACTCAGTGGGTTGAGACCAATCCTAACTCTGCTACTATTGACAAAAAGGAAGGTGTTGAACACTGGACTGATGCCCTTCGGTATGCCGTTGAATATCTGTATCCTATTAGAGCAGGTTCTAAGGTTGTCACAAAAGGATTTAACTTCTAAAATGCTGTATACAAATGAATATAAAGAACAGTTAATTTTAAAGCATAAACAACAACATTGGGGTGGTGGCGTGGCTAGTAAGTCTAACGTTATTTACGCTCATGCCTTGGGGTTAGGTGTTAATAAAATACTTGACTATGGCTGTGGAGCGGGTGATTTCAAAAAAGCTATGAAATCTGATCCTTGGAAATCTAAGTTTGAAATTTCAGAGTATGATCCTGGAATTCATGGCAAAGATGAACTCCCAAATGTTCACGACTATGTAGTCTGTGTAGATGTACTTGAGCATATTGAGCCTGAGTGTCTTAATGACGTTCTTGCTCACTTGGCTTTGTTAATGAGGGTGGGTGGTTATTTCCTCATTAGCACTGTCCCTGCTTTCCAGAATCTACCAGATGGTCGTAATGCACATCTTATTATTGAACCCGCAGAATGGTGGGAAAAGAAATTATCAGAAAAGTTTGAGTTAACCACACACTATATCGCTGAAGGGGCGTGCGCCTACTTCATTAAGAAACCTTAACATGCCCATCTGAGGATCGGCAGGAGGAGAAAATGGCAAGAACTCGAATTAACTCTAGATCTAAGGATCTAATCAAAGACAATGGTTCCGTATTGGTATCCGTTGTTCATGGTGAACAAATTAAACTTGAAATGGTACTTAGCTGGCTAACTAACCTTAGTGGTTATCAAATTACAGCTAAAGCCGCTGAAGCAGACATGACAGGTGTTAGCAGCTCTAACAATGAACTGCCTACACAACGTACTGCTCTAGAACCTGCTGAACTACCTATTCTGGATTCAGATCCTGCAGATAACAAATTTGACATCGTAATCCCTGAACTATTGATTGCTAACTATGCTACTAAACCGACTCCCAACGCACCTGTGTATGCTTGGCTAGATCTGGAAGTGGTAGATACAGGTGTTGGTGACGCACGTCAAGTATGGAAACCTTTCCGTGGTCTCATTGAGATCCTTTACAGTCCTACAGAAGAATAATAGGGGGTAACTATGACTACTTATAAAATTACTCCTGATTCTAACACCTTCTCTATTTCTCTTTCTCGCACTGGCGGTCAGGGCGCTAAAGGTGATAGCATCAGTAGCGTCTATATTGACGAAAATAACGAACTTGTTGCTGAGATTTCTAACTCGGCTGGTGATGTAATTAAAACAGAACAACTTGGTTCTATTGACACTATCGTTGCACAAGCCTCTACAGATGCTATTGGCGATCTTATTACTACAGGTAACAACTACCTGATTAATGTTGCTGCTAACGATGAAGGCTCTTATGACTTTACTGTAGAGGCTTATCAAGACGGTACTATTCCTAGCAGTCTTGTACAACGTACTGAAGACGGTTATATCCGTGCTAATGCTTTTAAGCTAGAAGCATCTAACATTGAATTCCATGATGTTGTTAAAGAAGGTGAACTAGGTTGGTCTTCTGAGCGTAATGCTATGATCATGGGCTTGACCGATGATGGTAAGCATACTTATGTTAACCAACAACAAGTAGCTGTTGTATACAACCCCTATGAGGCTCTTCCTCAAGGTACTGTTGTGTATGTTGAAGGCTCTTATATCGGTGATAGTGAAAATTTCCCAACTGTTGCTAAAGCAAGTAACAATCAAGTGGGTACATCGACTGCTGTCTTGGGTGTTGTTATGTACGACATTCCTGCCGCAGAAGGTCCAGTATTTCATAAAGGCTATGTTTGTACTCACGGTATCGTAGAGTATGTTGATACCTCTGCTTATGTAGCGGGTACTAGGGTATGGCTTGGTGTAGACGGTAATCTTGTTGGTGTAGAGCCACAAACTCCTGCTGCACGTACTATGATCGGTTATGTTGTTAAACAAGATGCTATAGAAGGATCTATCTATGTTCAAGTTCAGCCTGGTTTTGAGCTTTATGAACTTAATGATGTAAGAATTTATAACCCGCAAGACGGTGACTTTATTGCTTGGAACGCCTCTAACTCACAGTGGGAAAATATTAACCTTAACCTTACTTTTGCTTCTGATGCAGAACTCCAAGCCCTTAATGCAAGTATTCAAGCTTCTTTGGCGAATAAGTCAGATAATACTCACACACACTTGCTTAATGATCTTTCTGACGTTAACATCTCTGCTAAGACAACCTCGTTTGTTATTACTTATGATGCTGTATCTCAGAAGTGGATTTCTCGTAGGCTGAACGTAGCCGATATTACAGGTCTTCAAACAGCTCTTGACGGTAAGTCTAATGTTGGCCATACTCACACTAAGTCTCAAATCACTGACTTCCGTGACAGCGACTATGCAACGGCTGCTCAAGGTATTCTAGCAAACACTGCTGTACAACCTGGTGATAACATTTCTGACTTGGTTAATGACCTTAACTATGTAAAGAATACTGACGTTGTTACACAAGTAACCGAAGCTGCTGTTACTGCTCATGAAAATGCGCTAACCATTACAGAAGCTCAAATTAGCGATCTCAAGTCTTATTCACTAGATACTCATACACATGATCTAGGTGACTTGTCGAATGTTCATCTTGGTGCGCTTTCCGATCGTCAACTTATCGCTTGGAATGGTATTGATGCTTTTGCTAACACAAGCCCTGATAACTTGGGTCTTGTTGAAGATACTGATATTGGTGTAACTGTTCAAGGCTACACTGCTTCTCTTGATAGCATGGCTAATGTCCCTGTTACTGCTGACAAAGTACTTTATACTACAGGTGCAAATACTTGGTCATCGATGACAGTAACTCCTTTTGCACGTACACTGCTGAATGATCTAGATGCAGCTACTATGCGTACTACTATTGGTGCGGAACCTGCTGATGCGACTATTCTAAAAGATGCAGATATTGGTGTTAACGTACAAGCATACAACTCTTTCCTGACAGGTGTTAACGCAACCTTTACTAACACACTGCTAAGTAAACTTAATAGTGTTGAGGACGGTGCTACTGCAGATCAAACTGGTGCTGAGATTAAAGCTCTGTACGAAAATGAAGCTAACACTAATGCTTTCACTGACGATGAAAAGACTAAATTGTCTAACATCGAAGAAGGTGCAACTGCTGATATGACTTCGGCAGAAATTAAAGCGGCTTACGAAGCTAATGTTGATACGAATGCCTTCACTGATTCTGAGAAGTCTAAGCTTTCTGGTATTGAATCGGGAGCGACTGCTGATCAAACAGGTGCAGAGATTAAAGCACTTTATGAAGCAGAATTAAACACAAATGCCTTTACGGATGTTGAAAAGTCTAAGCTAGCAGGTATTGAGTCTGAAGCAACCGCAGATCAAACAGGAGCAGAGATTAAAGCTCTCTATGAGGGTGAACTTGATACTAATGCTTATACTGACTCTGAGAAGTCTAAACTCTCAGGTATTGAAGAAGGTGCTCAAGTTAACGTTGTTACTTCTGTTAACAACCATACTGGTGATATCATTCTAGAGACTGATGACATCTCTGATAATCTTCAAAATAACAAATGGTTTACACAGCTAGAACGCAATAAACTGTCTAATATTGAAGATTTTGCTGATCAAACAGACTTTGATAGCGTATCCTTGTCTGGTGCCGTAATGACGTCTTATACGTCTGTTGCGGGTAATGGTTGGGTTATTGATGAAGACGACATGGTGTCTAATCTGGATACTAAAGTACCTACACAACAGTCTGTTAAAGCTTATGTAGATGCACGAGTTGCTTCTAGCGTAGAGTATAAAGGTAGCTATGATGCAGCTACAAATACTCCCGATTTGGACCTATCTCCTGTCGGCGTAACTACAGGTGACATGTATACTGTTACTGTTGCAGGTAACTTCTTCACTATTGCTGTTGAAGTTGGTGATGTTCTTATTGCAGAGGTAGACGATCCTAGCACTGCTGCTGACTGGACTATTGTTAACAAAGATCTTGATGCTGCTTCTATTAAGGCTTCTTATGAGTCGAATGCAGTAACTAGTGTTACTCAAGCAACAAAGTTAACAACCCCCCGTGACATTACGCTTTCAGGTGTTGTTGCAGGAACAGTTTCTTTTGATGGTACAACAGACGCAGATATTATTGTTAGCTCTAACTTTACTCTTGATGACGTAACAAACGTTACAGAAACAGGTAAAGCAACAGGTGACTATCTTCGTTGGACAGGTACAACTTGGGAAGGTGACACAGTTTCCGCTACCGACGTTTCCTATTCTAACGTAGACTCTGCACTGGAATCCACAACTGTTAAGTCAGCACTCGATGAGCTTTCGAGTAATAAACTAAACGTTTCTGCTCTTAACTCTACTTTGACTGTCTATCCTACTACAGCTTCCTCTACTATTAGTGGGTATGTTTACGGTGCTACTTCAACTACTGATACAAACTATAATACAACTGCGGTTGACGTTTCTACAGGTGTAATTAATGGTCAAAATCAGTTAATTTCTTCTATTGCTACAGAAGAAGGCGTTCTTTCAGGAGACACTGGTGTTGTTGTTACTAGTACTATAGCTAACGTTCGTAGAACAGCAGGTACAGGTACTGCATCTTTCTACTATGAGGTTTATCACAGAACTTCTGCAGGAGTAGAAACTCTTCTTGCAGCTTCTACAGAAACTGACGCCGCAGACAACGCGAGCTATACGCACTACTCTGCTACAGCAATTATCAGTGGTGGTACTACGTTTACAGCTACAGACAGAGTAGTTATTAAGTGGTATGCAAATCAGAAAACTACTTCCGATCCAACTTACGATATTATGTTTGGTGGAGCAGATCCAGCACGTACTATTGTACCTGTTCCGATTAGCACTCTTGCTACCCTGTCAACAGCTGCTTCGGTTTCTGTTGATACAGCAAGTTTTACAGGCTACCTTGCAGGTACTGATGCTAACGTTCAAGCAGCACTTGAGCAGCTTGATGGTATTAGCGGCTCTTCTACTGATGTAGCAAGCACTCTTGTTGAAAGAGACGCAAACAGTAAGTTTGGTATTACAGGTGTTGACTGGACTAAAACCCACTCTCTAGCAGGTGCTGAAGGCCGTATGCGCTGGAATGACACAGAAGGGACAGTAGATCTTGGTCTAAAAGGTGGCAACGTTACGCTACAAGTAGGTCAAGAAGTAGTTGTAAGAGTGTTCAACAACTCTGGAGCTTCTATCGATAACGGTAAAGTTGTTGCTATGACAGGTTCCGTTGGTGGTATACCTTGTATTGTTCTTGCTGATTCTGATATTGAACAACATGGTCACGTTACCATTGGTGTTGCAACAGAAACAATTGCAGATAACACTGCTGGTTATGTCACACTAATAGGTATTGTTCGTGACATTAACACTTCTGCCTTCTCTGAAGGAGATGAGTTGTATGTAAGTCAGACTGCTGGTGTAATTACTAATGTTAAGCCTACTTCGGTTCACGTTATGCACCTTGGTACTGCGTTGACTATTAACTCTACTACAGGTAGCATCTTTGTCCATGCTGGACAGCCGATTTATGATGACCTGTGGCGCATGGAAGATGTGTCTATTGGTACACAAGCAGAGGGTGACATTCTTGTATGGAATGATGCTCTTAGTGTTTGGGAAAACAAAGCACAATCAACACTAGTACTTACAGAGTCTCAGATCAGTGACTTACAGGGTTATTCTTTAACAAGCCATAACCACACACTGGATAGTCTTTCTAACGTCAGCACTGCTGGTGTTACTACGGGGCAGTTCCTTAAGTGGGGCGGTAGTAGCTGGGTTGCCTCTGACATTCCTCAGATTAATAGTCTGAATGATGTTGGTGATGTAACTATTAGCTCTGTTGCAGCGGGTCAAAACATTGTCTATAATAACTCAACTTCTAAGTTTGAAAATAAGACGGTAACTGTTTCTTTAACAGGTGATGTTACGGGCTCAGGGATTATGAATACAGATGGTGACATTGAAATTACCACTACAACTATTTATCCTAGTTTTAACATTACTGGTACGACCCTTACAATCACAAATAGCTAATATTACAGGAGGTTAATATGACCAACCAAAATATTGACCTCAGTGGTATTGAATACGTCATCTATGATGGTACTACCGTTTACGACGTTGTTTTAGACGGTACTACCATTTGGCGTAGGTATCTGAGGTCTACGACCACAGTTTTTACAACTACTTATGATACGAGTAGGACAACTAGTTATACAACTAGCTATCTTACCTCTCATGCCACGACGACAACCTTTGATACGTCTCGAAGTACAACCACTACTTACAACACGAGTCATTCAACAACAACAACATTTTTAACCAGTAGGTCTACAACGACTTCTTATAATACTAGTCATACAACAACGACAACTTACGATACGTCACATAACACAACAACTACGTTTGTGACATCGTATAACACGTCTCATACAACGAC
>ENA-UOYK01000488-UOYK01000488.1-marine-metagenome-genome-assembly--contig:-NODE-488-length-13351-cov-4.300060_pt1 | contig 13351 bp, 12 predicted proteins | sample MGYA00238174_ERZ767213 | MGnify/ENA primary metagenome ERZ767213 (study PRJEB28944, sample SAMN06267167) | marine metagenome | isolation source: Columbia River Estuary | place: USA:Columbia River Estuary...
GCCGCGCTGAAGCCGCACGGCATCCTCGTCATCGAGGTCGGCGGCCTGCAGCAGGCGATGCACCAGGCCTGGCCGAAGCTGCCGATCATGTGGCTGCCCACGGCCGACGGCTCCGATTGCGTCTGCCTGATCCACGCTTCGGACCTCCGCCGCGAACTGCCGTCACCAGGCGCGCGGCGCGGGCGTTGATTCCAGACGGTCCTGCGCCGGGCGCGGGAGCTTCGGAAAGAAATCCAAGCCGGTGAGTTCCTCCACCCGGCGGATGCTGACCACGTAGCGGGTGAGCTCGGCGTCGCGCCACTTCTCTTCGTGCGGCACGAGGTAAGCGATCGCGCGGACGCCGCCGACGGTCTCATCGTAATCCGAGATCACCATCCAGAAGGCCGTCGGCACGGGAACTCGGCCGACCTTCTTCGCGGCGGGCGACGCGAAGACCGGGCCGACCTGGACCCAGACGGTGCCGTAGCGCTCGACGTAACGCTTCATGATGCGCTGCTCCATGTCTTTCCAGAGGCCGGCGTTGAGCGCATGCAGTTGCGGGACGATGTTGCTGAGCAGGAACGTCTCCTTCTGCGCCTCTTCGCCGTAGCAGACCGAGATCGCGTAGTTCGGCGCGAGATGCCCGCGGTCGTAACCCGAGCGGACGTATTCCGAGGTGGTCACGCGGGCCGCGGTGCGGGGGTCGGACTTGAAGGAGGAGGGCCGCTCGAGATGCACGTCGCGATAAGGAAAGACCCGATAGGAAGACCAGCGGGGCGCCGGCAGGCCGTCATCATAACCGACCGTGTAGCCGCGGCTCGGCAGACGCTTCAGGCCGAAGCGGTCGGCCGGCTCGCCATAAGGCGCCGTGGCCGCCGCATCCGGCGGCGGCACCAGGACGACATCACCGCGCACGGCCACGGTCTGGTCGGCGAAGCGATCCAGCACATCGACGACCTTGCGCGGGGTCGTGCCGTCCTCACGGACGGTATCGACCGCGTCCAGCACGCGCTGCTCGATGGCGACCTTCTGCGGTCGCTCCGACAGGAGGTAGACCAACGCCACCACCCCGGTCGCCACCAGGACGAGCAGGCTGACCCAGCCGAGGAAACGGAGCAGGTTCCGGATCATGTCAGCGGGTCAGGTAATAGCACTGCCAGGCCCAATGGACCGCGAGCAGGAGGACGAACGTGACCCGCACCCGTCGCGCCTTGGCCGGCTCGACGAAGAAGCGCAGCCGCAACGTATCGCGCCGTAGCCAGAAGAGGACGGCGTAGACGCTCCAGAGAGTCGCCAACATGACGACCAAGAAGAAGCCCGGGTGGAATAGGAACGCCTGGCCGAAATCCAGATGCACCAGATTACGCGCACAGCGCGTGCCCCCGCAGCCCAGGCAAGGCAGGCCGGTCAGCCGGATGAAGACGCATTGCGGCAGCTGCAGGCCGGACAGGAACCAACCCCAGGCGAAGACCGCGCCGGAAAGGAACGCCGCCGGCCAGACGAGCTCATGATTGAGCTCGCCGGGATAGGCAGGTCGGCGGATCAGACGCAGCACCGATCAACCCCCGAATGACATCCCGGACCGGCCCGCCAGGGACCAGACGAATAACGTGACCGGAGCGACGAAGCAGCAGCAGCAAAGGACGAACCACACGAAACAGGAGATGCCGAACTGGACCCAAGGATTGACGCCCGTCGCCGCGCCGAACGCGCGATAATAGATGACGCAGGCGGGGATGAAGAACAGCGCGCTCAGGCCCAACTGGAAGGCGAAACTGAAACCGAGCAGCTGCAGGGGGGCCATCAGCACGGCCAGCAGGGCCGTGGCCAGCAGGGCGGCCGAAACGGTCCGCTCGATCGGGACCTGGTAGCGGAAGATACGCTGGCCGACCCAGTGCAGTAACGCGAAGAAGGCGTAGCCCAGCGGCGCCATCGCCAGACCCATCAAGGCACCGACGACCGTGACCCAGACGGGCGCCGGTTCGGCCGACGCGAGCTGTTCGGCGACCTTGCTCAATTCCGGGATGTTCAGGCTTCGCAGCCCCTCCGCCACCTGGGCGTTCTTGTCGCCGAAAGCAATGACGTTGATCAGCTGGAACGGTAGCGAGATCAGCACCGCCAGATAACAGAATGCCAGCCAATCTCCGAAGGCGAAGCGCCCGGTCGTAAGGGCGGCCGGATGCTTCATCGCCTGCGCCATCGTCGCGAAGAAAGAGCCGAGGGACTTGCCCTGCTCCCAGGGAATCAGGGAGGCCGATGCGGGCTCGACGGGCATCGAGAAGGGCATCGAGGTTACCACCGTCGGCACGCCGACCCCTCGGAATTCAGCCCAATCGCCGAGGGGCGTCCACGCGGCCATCCCTTCGCGCCAGGCGAGGTCGGAAGCGAGGAACCGGCCGGAAGCCAGGCCGGCGACGATGTCCTCGGCGGCGAAGACCCCGAGCTGCTGTTGGTGACGAGCGACGTGGATCTGCATGGTAAATCAGCCGGCGAAATTCTTGGCGACGACCGCGAACAAGAGCGCGTAGATGCCGCAGACGCAGAGGCAAGGAATCACCACGAGCGAGATCGTGACCTTCCACCAAGCGATCCGATGGACCTGCGAATGGGCGATGATGGCCGCCACCAGCTGCCACGGCATGGCGACGTAATTGAGGCAAGGGATGAAGGCGAAGGGCATGAACGCGCCGTAGGCATAAGCATTGGCGCGGTAGGTCTGGGCGTAGCTGCCGGAGGGACCCCAAGGCAGCAGCAGCAGGTGGGTGATGCCGGCGCCGACGAAATTGAAGAGCGGCACGAAGAGGAAGATGACCGCCAAAGCAGCGGAGATCACCAAGGCCGCCACCATGGGGCCGATCCCGGCGACCCAGGCGAGGAAGGGATCCTCCGTCGCCGGAAGGCCGGCGATCCCGACGGTCGCCATGAAGCCGAAGAGCGCGCCGTAAAGCAGGCTGCCGCAGAGCCAGGCCGGCAGCAGCGACCAATAGGTGAAGGAAATCGGGCGGGCGAAGCCGCCGTCGCGCAGGTTCGCGAAGGTCCGTACCGGGTCGAGGGCGACCTCCTTGATGGTCGCGATGTAATTGCCGACCGAGGCGCCGTGCTCCCACGAAGGCATCGCCGGAGCCGCAGCATCTGTGGCCTGACCCGGAGACGGCGGCGGCACGCCAACGCCGCGGAACTCGGCCCAATCGCCGAGGGGCGTCCACGCGGCCATGCCTTCGCGCCAGGCGAGGTCGGAAGCGAGGAACCGGCCGGAAGCCAGGCCGGCGACGATATCCTCGGCGGCGAAGACCCCGAGCTGCTGTTGGTGACGAGCGACGTGGATCTGCATGTCACTTTGATAGGCGAGGCGACCTCCCTCGCAAGCCTAGGCCCGCTTCAACCCATCGGCCGGAAGAAAGGCCACACGGCCAGGGCCATGAAAGCCGTGGCCACGCACGCAGCACAGCAGCCCGCGACCGCCAAAGCCAACAGGGGTTTCCAGGCGGCGTCCCGATGCGCCTCCCGCAGCGAGACCGACAGATAAGCCAGCATCGCGAAAGGCGCGAGCGCCCAACCGCAAGGCACGAAGGCCAGCATCAGCATCGCCCCGGTGACGTATGCCACGACGCGCGCGGTCACGCGAAAGCCGGCCTTACCGCCGCCGAGAAGGACGAGAAGAGCGTGGAGGAGACAGGCGCCGGCCATCGTCAGCACGACCATGGCCAGCGGGAACGGAAAAAAGAACGCCGCGAAACGGCTTAAATCTAATCCGGCCGGAGCGACCACTTGGATTCCCGCAAGGATGCTGCGGCGGCCGAAAGGCAGCACCGCGTCCGTGAGGACCAGCTGGAGGTAAACGAAGGGCGCCGCCAACGTGGCGCAGAAGAGCACCCAAAAGGCCGCCCGGCCAAGACCAGCGGAAATGGTCGACGGACGAAACGCCGAGCGCGGGGCCGACCAGACGGCCCGCATGGTCCGCGCCCACGTAGTCCAATCCAGTCGGAGCAACAGCGTCGCGTCGAAGGCGAGCGCCGACGGCGGCACGAGCGAACGGAAGGCGCCGATGGCCGAGGCGAACTCCGGACGGGCCGTGAGCGCGATCCAGCCGGGCTCGCCTTCGCGCCAGGAAAGCGTCGCCGCGGAGAGCCGACCGGTGGCCAGCCCGGCTTCGACTTCCGCTTCGGACCATACGCCGACACTGACCCCTCGCTCGGCGAGATGGTAAGGGGCGGCGGACATGACGGCGAAAAGTGGTGAGGAGGGCGGGACTCGAACCCGCGACCCGCAGCTTAGAAGGCTGCTGCTCTAATCCAACTGAGCTACCCCCTCGTTAAAGTGACCGTAAGACGGCCACCCCAAGCAGGCAAGCCGTCAGCCGACTAGCAGATCAGGTCTCTGAAATTGCTGAAATCCGCCGAAAGCCCGCCGGGCATGCCCTTGTTGATCACCGAGACGGCGTCATGGGAATGCAGGGACTCCAGATGGGAGCAGGCGATGACGAAGTCGCGGACGCGGGCGTCACCGTCGAACTTCTCATAGACCACGCGCGCGGCGTCTTCGACGAACTTCGAATAGGCGCCGTTGAGTTCGGCGAAAGCCTGCTCGTCCTCGCGCTTGACCATCACCTGGGTCTCCGTCTGGAGGCCCTTGAGGCAGAGGTCCTTCATGTCCTCGACGAAGAGGGCGCGACCCGGGGAGACCTCGGCGACGACGCGGGCCTTGGAGCGCTGCGAGTGCGGGATGCCGTAGGCGCTGCGCTCTTCGCGGGCGTGCTCGGTCAGCTCGGCCGAGCACGGGCAGGCGGAAGAGTAGACGAAGTCGAAATGGACGTAGCGGCGGAGGCGGTCGAGGTCGTCGATGGTGCCTTCGAGCACGGCGCGGTAATACTGCCAGCCTTCGAGGCCGGAGCGGAGCGACTTCTGCAGGATCGGGTAGCGGAACTCGACCAGGATGCGGGCGCGGCTGCAGTCGAGGTCCTTCTTGTAGCGGATGAGCACTTCTTCGAGGAGCTCGTGCGAAAGCACGCGGTCCTTGAACTCGTAGAAGGTCCGCATGATGCGGGACATGTTGATGCCCTTACGGTCGGCCGCGAGGGACACCGAGCCGGTCACCGTGCACTCGAGCGGCACCGGCTTGCCGTCGCGGGTGACGACCAGCATCGGCAAGCGGAAGCCGGAGATACCGACGTGCTGGATCGGGACATTGGCCCCCTGGATCAGGGAGGCGTCCTTGTTCTGCATGTCCGGCAGCGTCGCGCGGTAGGCGTCGTCGGCGCGGAAATTCCGGTCGTAGCGTCGGGAGAGATCCCGGCTGCGGGGCGGATGTTCGGCTCGGCTCATGACGTGGAGGGTGGAAGAAAAGTCCGGACGGGCAAACGGTCGGACAAAAAAGCCCCCTGCGCTGGAGCCACCTGCCGGATTTGAACCGGCGACATTCTCATTACGAATGAGATGCTCTACCAGCTGAGCTAAGGTGGCGGCGCAGAGGAAGGAAGAACATGGGCGTCCAGAGGCGGAAATCAAGCCTTGGCGACAGGGGAAATGCCCTCGCCAGCGGGGAAAATTAAGGCAAAGGTGGCTCTAGCCCCATGCGAGCCGCCCTGATCGCCCGCCAGTTCGACGTCCAAGGACGGCTCGTGACCGTCGAACCCTATGGTTCGGGCAACGTCAACGACACGTACCTCGCGATCTTCCGGACGACCTTCTCGGAGCAACGCTTCATCGTGCAGCGCATCCGCAAGGCGGTCTTCCCGCAGCCGGAAGTGATCATGCAGAACATGCGCGTGCTCACCGACCATTGTCACGCCAAGCTCGAACACGAAGCGGAAGGCGCGGATCGCATCTGGCAGCTTCCCAAGATCATCCAGACCAAGTCGGGAGAAGACTGGGTGACGGATACCGACGGCGACCTCTGGCGCGCGATCTCGCAGATCGCCAGCGCGCAGGCCTACGAGAAAGTCCGCAACCCGGAGCACGCCCACGAGGCGGGCATCGTGCTCGGTCACTTCCACCGCATGGTCAGCGACCTGCCCGCGGAGAAACTCGGCTACGCCCTGCCCGGCTTCCACGTCACGCCGGGCTACCTCGCGAAGATGGACGCCGCCCTCGCCACGCCCGGCGGCCAGGAGCGCCTGAACGCCTCGGTCGAGGCCAAACGCGCCGTGCGCTTCGTCGAGACCCGTCGCGCCCGCTGCGCGGTGCTCGAAGAAGCCCGCGCCCGCGGCGACCTCGCCCTGCGCACGACGCACGGCGACCCCAAGGTCGGCAACATCATGATCGACGAGGCCACCGGCCGCGGGACGTGCATCGTCGATCTCGACACCGTGCAGCCCGGGCTGGTGCATTATGACATCGGCGACGCCACGCGCTCGGTGTGCAATCCGGCCGGCGAAGACGCGCCTGAACTGGGTTCGGTGGTCTTCGACCTCGATCTTTTCACCATGTTTCACAGGGGTTATCAGGCCCATGCGCAGGATTTCCTGAGCCCGGCCGACCGCCGCCACCTGTACGACTGCATCCACCTGATCCCGCTGGAGCTCGGCTTGCGCTTCCTGGCCGACCACCTCGCCGGCGATGTCTACTTCAAGGTCCGCTACCCTGGCCACAACCTGCGCCGGGCGCTCGTGCAGTTCAAACTCGCCGAGAGCATCGAGGCCCGCGAACCCGCCATCCGCAAGGTGCTCGGCGAACGCTGATGCCGACCGAACTCGCCGCCTTCTCGCCGACGCTCTGGATCGCGACCGGGATTCTCGCCGCGCTCATGATCCGGGGAGCCTGGCGCGGCTATCGTCGAGGCCCGCTCCGTCAGCTCGCCGGACCCGCCGCCCTGACCATCGGCCAGCTCAGCGGCTGGCTCTTCGGCGGCGAACTCGGCCACGCCCTGCTCCAAGGCACCTCTTACCCGTGGATGCTCCGCGGCATCACCGGCGTCGTGGGCCTCGCCTGCGTGACCGGCCTGCTCAGTTACGCCCTGCTCTGGCGCCTAGGCCGGACTCCCGAGGGCCAGGAGGAAGCCGAGAGCCCCGTGCTCGGAGCCCTCGTCGGCTGTTGGACCGGCGCCCTCTACTTCCTGCTGCTGGTAGGCATCCTCGCCGCGGTCGCCTCAGTCTACGATCTGCTCGCCCGCCCCGGGGCTCCGGCCAGCCATTGGACGGTCGCCGTGCGCGACGAGCTCGCCGCGACGCCCCTGACCCAGGACCTCAAGGACTGGTCGCCGATCCCTGACGAGCAACGGACCCTGATTCGGCAGACCCGCCGGCTCATGGCCGACCCCGAAGCCCGGCGGCGCCTGATGGCCCAGCCCGAAATCCGCGCCCTGGCCGCCCACCCGACCCTTTACCAAGCCTGGGAGGACAAAAAAGTGCGGGAGTTGTTGAATAACAACGATTTAAGTGGTTTCATTGACCACCCCAAGGTCCGGGCGGTCCTGGCAGACGAGGTCCTCCAAAAGGAGGCCGAAAAGGTGGATCTGGCCAAGGTGATCGACCGGGCCCTCATGCCTCCGAAAAAGTGAGGTTCGGACGATTTTTTGGTAGTCCATGCCTAAGCTTTGCCTATGTTCAAACCTCCCTCCCCACTCCCATGAACAAGTTCTCGCTCCTCCTGGCTGCTCTCTGCGTCTCCCTGAATGCTCAGGAAGCGAAGCCGGCCGACACCAAGGCCGCCGCGCCGGCCCCTGAGGTCAAGCTCTCCGGTGGCGCCAAGACCGAGCCGAAGGCCTACTTCGCCGAAGTCTGGCTCGGCAAGAACATCGCCGAGTGCCTCAACTTCCAGAAGAACATCCAGGTCCTCGGCCAGCAGGTCGAAGAACTCAAGCGCCTGCAGATCTTCCTCGATAACGCCCTCACCACCCCCGAGAAGGAAGCCCGCGGCCACGACATCGCGGCCAAGACCGCCAAGCTCAAGGGCGACAACGAGTCGATGACCAAGCTCTACAACGGCTTCAGCATCGAGCGCCCCTACCAGTTCATCGCCACCAAGGCCGTGATCGCCACCCCGATCTCCAACGAAGAATTCGCCAAGATCTCGGCCGCCAAGGACTTCAAGCCGGACACCATCATCTCCACCGGCGAGAAGAAGTTCCAGATCCGGGACACCATCTCCGGACAGGTCGAAGTCGAGACCTTCGGCCTCGCCCTCAAGCGCATCACGGACGCCAAGGCCCAGCTCCAGCAGCTCATCGACCTCCAGCCCAAGCTGACCAAGGACGACGACAAGAAGAAGGTCGAGAAGGCCATCAAGGAAATCCAGGATGACCTCTCCCAGAGCCTCGAAGAATTCAAGAAGGCCCGCGGTTTCGACTTCAACGCCGAAGCCATCACCCTGCCCTCCGAAGCCCGCCTTTCCATCCAGATCACCGAGGAAGAAAAGAAGGCCATCGAAGCCAAGGCCCCGACGGCTGCCGACAAGAAGTAATCTCCCCTTACCCCTAACCCCCACCCCACCCTAATATGTCCGCCACCGAAACCCCCGCCGCTCCCGCCGAAGCCCCGAAGGGCCCGGTCGTCGAGCTGATCCCGCTCGGCCAGAACCTGGCCCGCGTCGTCCTGACGATCTCCAACCAGGGATCGCTCGCCCGCTTCCAGCAGGAACTCCAGACCCTCGGCCAGCACCTCGGTCGCATCCAGCAGCTCCAGCAGCGCATCCAGGTCGCCCTGACCACCGTCGAGCGCGACGCCCTGATCAAGGTCGCCGAAGCCGAAGTGAAGGATTTCAACGAGAAGGACTCCGTCTTCGTCAAGGTCTGGGGCTTCAGCGTCTCGGCCGTGGCCAATCGCCAGGCGACCTTCATCAACACCGCCCTCCGCCTCTTCGCCGTCGTCTCGGAAGAAGAAGCCGCCAAGGCCAAGGCTGACAAGAACTTCAAGGAAGAGCAGCTCGTCGTCCGTGGCGACCGTCGCCTCCTGCAGACCGCCGAGATCCGCGGCCTCGACCTCGTCATCCAGTTCGACCAGTTCGCCAAGGTCCTCCAGGCCCGCCGCGACGCCGTCATCCAGCTCACCGAGCTCCTGAAGCGCGCCGAGAAGGATGAAGACAAGACCCGCATCCAGACCCAGCTCGACCAGACCTTGGAGCTCCTCAACAAGGGCAACAAGGAGATGGCCGACAGCGTCGGCTACTCGATCACCCACAATTACGAAGTCGAAGTCCTCGAGTCGAAGTTCGTCATCCTGCTCAACCAGGAAGAAGTGAACCAGGTCCAGGGCCTCATCGCCAACGCCCAGCAGCAGGCCGCCGCGGCCCCCGCCGCCGTCGAAGCGCCGAGGCTCGAGAAGAAGGCCGAGAAGAAGAACTGAGCCTCGCGCTTAGCCTTCGCCATCAGGCCCGCCCTCACCGGCGGGCCTTTTTGTTGGCTAGAAAAGCTCGCCCTGCTGCGCGTCCGGCGCGGGCTTGGCTTTCGCCTTCGGAGCCGGAGGCTCGGCCTTCGGCGCCTCGGCCGGCGTCGGTTCCGCCCGTCCATGCTTGGCCTGGTAGCGGCGCAGGGTCGAATGCATCTCCATCTCGACGAGGAAGGCCTCGACGCCGGCGACGTCCTCCGCCACCGGCGTGCCGGGTTCGAACGCGAAGTCGGTCCGGAAGGTGACGAGCCGGAGGTTGCTGCGGATCCGCTCGGCCTCGGCCTTCACCTGCTCGCGGAAGCGTTCCGGCTGCAAGGTGTCGGCCGCGGCGAGCACGCCCTCCAGGTCGCCGTACTCCGTCAGCCATTTCACCGCGGTCTTCGGGCCGACGCCCTTGAGTCCGGGAATATTATCCGAGGCGTCGCCCACGAGCGCGAGGTAGTCGGCGATGCGCGCGGGCGGGACGCCGAACTTCTCGGTCACGGCGGCGGGGTCGAGCCGACGCCAGCCGAGGGCGGGATTCGCGGTGGGCGGAGGGGCGAGCTGGACCACCGGTCCGCCGACGCACTGTCCGAAGTCCTTGTCGGCGCTGACGATGACGCAGGCGTCGCCCGAAGCGGAGAGGATCCGGACGGCGGTCGCGATCAGGTCATCGGCCTCGACGCCGCGGCGCTCGAAGACCTGGAAGCCGAGCAGCGCGGTGAGCCGTTTGATCTCGGGCAGCTGGAGCACGATGTCTTCCGGCGTCTCGTCGCGCTGGGCCTTGTATTCCGGCAGGACCGCCAGGTGGCGGTCCGACCCGCCGAGGTCGAAGAACACGGCGCACCGGTCAGGCTGCTCCCCTTCGCGCAGGTCCAGCAGCGATTTCATCCAGCCGTGCAGCGCGCCCGTGGGGAACTGATCGGACGGGCGGCGGAGGTTGGAGCGCTCCATCGCGAAGTGACTGCGGAAGACCAGATTGAATCCGTCGATGAGCAGCCAGCGCATACGGGCAGTGTCGCTCCGCCGGCGGAACGCATCGAGAAAAAAGCAGGCCCGCCGAATGGCGGGCCTGTCGGACCGGGCGCTGTCGCCTGGCTTACTTGGCCGGCTCGGTGGCGACCGGCGCGGGCTCGGTCGGCGTGGCGGCTTCGATCGGCTCGCGGTAGACGGCGCCGGCCGGAGAGATGAGCGTGGGGTTCGAGAAGGTCGCCCCGGCGCGCATGCCCGGATGGGTGCTGCGCAGGGTCGCGCCACCCGGCGAGACGAGGTTGGCGGTGACGAACACCATCAGGCTGCGCTTAGCGACGCTCTTGCCGGTCGAACGGAAGGCCGCGCCGATGAGGGGCAGCGAGCCGAGGACCGGGACCTTGTCGTCGATGGTCTTCACTTCTTCGCGGGTCAGGCCGCCGATGACGACGGTGGCGCCGTCGAAGACGGTGACGTCGGTCGTGACTTCGCGGGTGCTGAAGATCGGCTGGAAGAAGCCGGACGGGACGGTGACCGTCACGCCGCCGGTCAAGGCGACGGAAGTACCACCGTATTCCACGAAGCCTTCGAACTCGGTCACCTTCGGCTTGAGGTTGAGGGCGATGGAGTCATCGGCCGCGACGGTCGGAGTGACTTCGAGGGTCACGCCGACTTCCTGGACGGTGAAGTCCTGCGGGGTGCCGGCCGTGATCGCGACGGAGGTCTGAGCCGCGCCGAGGACGCCGCCGGCACCGCCGCCGCCCTGGCCGACATTGGACTGGATGTCGCCATAAGCCTGCGGGTAGCGGAGCAGCTGGGCCACCTTGATGACGGCCGTCTTGCCGTCGAGGACGGTCAGGCTCGGGGACGACATCAGGTCGCTGCCGGCGCTTTCTTCGATCGCGCGGATGGTCAGGGCGAGGGTCTCGCGGCTGAGGATATTGACCGTTCCGGCGTAGGTGTTGGCGATGCTGCCCAGGTTCATACCCCCCGGGAAGCTCGGGGCGACGTTCGGGAACGTCTGGAGGATGCTGGTCGTATCGCCGGTCGAGTTCGTGATCTGACTGTTGATGGTCAGGTTCTTCGGGGCGGTGTTGTTCTGGGCGAACACGCGGTTGATCGAGCGAAGGTTGGTGGCGGCCGTGACGCCGCCGTTGCCGGCGACGTTGGGGGTCAGCGACCAATTGACGCCGAGTTCGTTGAGCGCCTTCTGCTCGACTTCGATGAACTTGGCTTCGATGTGGACCTGCTTGATGTCGGAGTAGCGACGGATGATGTTCTTCACGCGGTCCAGGTTCTTCGGGCTACCCGTGACGATGAGACGGGTGCCGTCGAACGAGAGGGTCGCCGGTGGCTCGAACGGGACGCCCGAGCGGATGAGGAAGCTCTTGATGGCCATTTCCTGCGGGTTGCCGTCGGTCGGAGCGGCCGCGCCGCTGGCGCCGCCGAAGGGATTGGTGGCGCCGCCGCCGGGAGCGGTGGTGTTGAGGCCCTGACCGGTCATCTTGACGACGGCGGCCTGGGTCAGTTCGAAGAACTGCGTGTCGAGCAGGCTGTCGCCGGCGTCCTTGCGGACTTCGACGATGCCCGAGGGACTGACGGAGAAGCTGTAGCCGACACGCTTGCAGAGGTAGTCAAGGGCCTGGAAGACCGTGACGTCGCGGAGCTGCAGGTTGACGGTGGGGCTTTCGCCTCCGTCGGTGACGGGGACGATGTTCACGCCCTTCTGATCCTTGTCGTAGGTCTGCGAGAGGCTCGACAGCTTGGTGAGCGCGCGGTCCAGCGGCTCGTCGCGGGCGAGGAAGCCTTCGGGCAGACGGATCGTCTTCATCTTTTCGGTCACCGGATCGTTGCCGTTGCCGAGGTCGGACTTGGTGTTCTCGCGATTGAAGACTTCGGGGAGCTTCCAGGTCTCATCGAGGAGCTCGAGCAGCTTGCCCTTGGTCACTCCGCGGTTCCACTGGCCGGAGTTCTCGGACAGCATCTGGCGGATGCGGACCTGATAGGCCTTGGATTCGGAGTTGTTGGGCTGGTACTGGAGGACTTCGCGGTAGGCGTCGAGGGCGCCCTGGTAGTCGCCGTAGAGGTAGCGGGCGCGGCCCTTGACGAGCAGCTCGTTGACCTTGTCGTCCTTGTTACGGACGCCCGGGGAAAGCTCGTCGATATTGCGGTAGGTCGGATTATCGCGCTTGGAGGCGAGCTCCTTCTGGAGACGGAGCACGGCCGGATCTTCCTCGCCCTTGAGCTTGGCGTAATCGGCGACGAGGCTGGTGGCACGGCTCATGTCGCGGGCTTCGATGGCGATGAGGGCGCGTCGGGCGAGGGCCGAACCCTTGGTGGCCTTGATGCGCTCCTTGAGGTCCTTGTTGGAGAGGCTTTCGCCGCCGAGCGCGCGGTCGGCCGCGTCGAGATCGGAGATGGCCTGGTCGACGGATTCAGCGGTGCCCTTGCGGAGCAGCTTTTCAGCCGCGTCGATGGCATCGTCCTGCTTGGCGAGGGAAGCGGAGTTTTCCTTGGCGAGGCGCTTGACCTCTTCCTGGGCGGCGGAAGCGCCGCCGGCGTCACGACGGACGGCGAGGTCCTGCTTGGCGAGGGCGATGGCGTCGCGGAGCTTCTGGGCCGCCGCGGTCGGGATGGAGGCGATGGCGCCGCTGGCGCCGTCGAGGATTTCCTGAGCGCGCTTGAGGTCGCCCGCGGCGACCTTGGCCTTGGCGGCGTCGATGGCGCGGGAGACTTCGTCGAAACGGTTCTGGTGGGCGGTCGCGACTTCGTCGAGGGTGCCGGCCGCGGACGGAGCCGGGGCGACGGCCGGGGCCGGAGCGGCGTCGGTCGGAGCGGAGGCCTTGGCGTCGGCGGCCAATTCAGCGGACGTAGCCTTGCGAACCTGCTTGGGGACGTATTGCGGGTGCCAAGTCGAGGCAGAGTCGCACCAAGCGCACTTTACCGGACAGCCCTGCAAGCGGATAAAGAAGGCCTTGCGCCCCAGATGGACGCCCTCCCCTTGCCAACTCAGGAACGTCTCATTGACCGGATAAAGGTCCGCCATGGTCAGGCCTTCGGCTGGTAGCTCGCCTTGTTCTTCGTATCCTCGTGCAGGATGATCTG
>ENA-UOYK01000492-UOYK01000492.1-marine-metagenome-genome-assembly--contig:-NODE-492-length-13297-cov-3.922693_pt1 | contig 13297 bp, 26 predicted proteins | sample MGYA00238174_ERZ767213 | MGnify/ENA primary metagenome ERZ767213 (study PRJEB28944, sample SAMN06267167) | marine metagenome | isolation source: Columbia River Estuary | place: USA:Columbia River Estuary...
CTCGTTTAACGAGCAAGTATTTACTTAATACTTTCATCTGCTCTGATATTTGTGATAATTGCGTTTGTGCTCATGATAGTCGTAGCTACCGACACGGCGTTCAATAAGGCGTTCTTAGTGACTTTTGCTGGATCAATGATGCCAAGCTTAATCATGTCACCATACTGCTCTCCTTTGACGTCATAGCCCTCGTTAGGGAACGGTAGGATGCCGTCCATAATGAACTGAGCGTCTTTACCAGCGTTGTCAAGTATCTGACGCATTGGTGACGTTAAGGCCTTGTACATGATCTGAGCCGATACAAAGTTTAATCCCCTTAGGTTATTATGAGCATACTCAAACAGAGCAACACCCCCGCCAGGTAGAATTCCGTCCTCTAAGGCCGCCTCAACTGCGCAGACAGCGTCATCGATGCGATCGCGCTTCTCTTTCTGCTCAATGTCACTCAAGGCGCCTACGTAGATCACAGCAACACCACCAGATAGGTTAGCCATTCGCTCCTTGCGGTTGTCCATCTCTTCTTTAGTGATGCCGTCGAAGATCGTCTCATTAATATCGGCAATTCGATCTTCTATAGCAGTTTGAGAACTGCTATATGGCATAAAGATTGTATTATCCTTGCCAACGATCACCTTGGCACAACGACCAAGATGTGCCACATCGATCAACGACAAGTCATCACCAGTGTCCTCACTGAAGTATGTGCCGTCTAATGCAATCGCTAGATCTTCTAACAAGTCTTTCTGACGGTACCCAAAGTTTGGAGGCATAATGTGGCAGGCCTTGATCTTGCCTTGAGACACATTGATATTAAGGGTATTAAGTGCAGCTGGAGTCATCTCACCTATGATGAGGAGTGACTTATTGTTGGCTACAACATGCTGAAGTACCTTCTCAATGTTGAGTAGGTTATTGATCTCTTGGTCAGTGATCAGGACGTATGGGTTCTCTAGGACAGCCTCCTGACGCTTGTAGTCAGTGATGAAGTGACGACTAGACCAACCTCTGTCAGCCTTAATCCCCTTGATCACCTCAACATACGTGTTGTGGTCCTTGCTGTTCTCAACAGACACCATCTTGACCTCACTGAACGCGTCAGCGATCATACCACCAATAGTGGTGTCATTGTTGGCACTGATAGACGCAACGTCCTTGAGCTTCTTTCCTGAGAGTTTTTTGGCGCGCTTTGTCAGATGTGCTACAACAGCTGTCGTGATGTCGTTGATCTCACGGATGACCTCGGTTACGTTATCCTCAGGGCTGAGGAACTCTGCTGCACCGTCTACAATGGCCTCAGCGATCACGATACTAGTCGTTGTACCATCACCTGCAACAGTAGCTGTCTTCTCAGCAGCCTGTCGCATCATCATGACAGCCAAGTTCTCAACCGGGTCATATAGATTGATCGACTTAGCGACCGTCACACCGTCCTTTGTTACTGTAATACCACCGACGTGATGTTCTGATTCAATCAGAACAGTACGTCCCCTAGCACCGAGTGTGCTTTTTACTGCTCCAGCGATCGTTTTGATGCCTTTAATGAGCTTTTGGCGACCATCGTCGCCTAAATGTACATGTTTTACTACCATTTCACTTGATTTTTTGACAAATCTAGTGATTTATAATGAAAAACCCCTCGATTTAGAGGGGTTTATCTATTATTTTCTGCTATTGATGAGCTTTTGCTGCCTCTCAATAGTGTTCTGATTGGCCGGATTGGCGTCTGATCCTCTGAACCCCTTCACCATGTCTCTAGTAAAGTAGTCACCACCACCCTTCTCATACATCTTGTCAGCAAATTTAGCCGCGCGGCCTAACTGCTTAGCCTCAGCACCCATCATCTTGACACCCTCACGGTTACCCTCCTTACGGTAAGCACCCTTAAGCTGTTGTGCCTCTGCTTGAGCGCGCTTAATAACAGGACTAGTGTCTTCATTGACATTTAATGAACCACCTGATGGTAGCGGCTTAGCAAATGACTCGAACTGTTTTCTCTCACGGTTGTATCCAGGAGCTGCTTTGGTCTTCTCAGTAGTAACGCGAGCAGCACCTAAACTACCACTTGGGTTCTTAGCTCTAACAAGCTTGTCACCACCACCTGTCATTGCAGCCTTGGTTTTGGTTTTAGTTGTTACAGCAGATGGAGCCTCAAACTTACCGAACTCATCTACTTTCATATCGCGAAGCTTGCCCTTAGGAACTGTAACGGTTGCCTTCTTGGTTGGCATCTTGTTTAACTCAACTTTAGACCAATCAGCTTTCTCATTAGTTGGCTTGGTTGGCTCTTTATATGTAACGTGACCCATATATCCACCTTTCGTTCCAACTCTCTTTAAAAACTCAGCCTCACTACCACCAGCTCTTGGACGCTCAATGCGAGTTACCTCAGGCTCGTAAGATGGACGGCTCTTATTATACTGAGCTAAACCAGCTGCGCTTACCTCTGCAACACCGCCACCAAAATTGGCATATGACTTAGATCCCTTAGGAGCATTCTTATATGTGGCCATCTGAGCCTCATAGTTCTGATTAGATGTCTTGAAAGCAGCATCTTGAGCTTCTAATTCAGATGCTGGTATCATTTTTCTACCCTTGCTTGGAGGTGTAGTTGTTTTCGACGTGAGTCGACTTGTGCGCATTATTGCCATGTTATAGATAATTTAAAAATTAACAAATATAATACCAACTCCGACCGTAATTCATACTCTGCCGGTAGGTATTCAATACCAACCGATAGGCCGATTGTTGGGTAGATGGTGATGATCATAGTGCAAATATAAGGATTTTTAGATAGTTAGAGGTGTTGGGTAATACCCCCATCTGGCGCGCTCGGCCGCTCAGGGGAAACGATCTGTATTTGACCCCCGGGGGTCTGCTTTCCGAACTTTTCGGCCGGATTTTTTGGCTTTTCCAGTCGGCCTGCCGTTTGACGTCAATACCAATACAGGCGGCCTACAGAGCGCGCTGCCGTTTGTCATGTCGCGCGCTAGGCTTGTCTTATAATTTGCATTATGTTAAATAGAACAGCACTAAAACCAACCCACGCACATGCCGTTCGGCCTATCAATCTGCCGGCCGTTCGTTGCGTTCGTTAGTTTGGTTGCGCGTTCGGAAGGTGGGGGTTGCCCTTACCTATCGAAATAAATACCAAAGCGCTTACACGTCTCTTCCCGGTGAGTTCATTCATAACTACCTACAAATCAACACTTTACATTCAATAAGCAACCTGTCCTTATTTAGAATGAATATAAATTGCGAAAATAATGTCAAAAAAGTATTGACAATTCAAATAGTTGTCTTATATTTGTATCAAGCAAACGAGCTAACAACAACACTTCTTACTAGCAAGCCTTTAGGCGTTACGATGACGAATCAGTATACTAAAGGTGGCCGAAACGATAAAGCACTACTAAGCTCCTTTCGAGGACAAAGCGAGGCAGCTGCGGTTCAAAGGTAGGTCTGCTACACTAGCTCTAAGCTCAGTTCTTTGACATACGATATTATTTGAGACCATAAGCGGTGCTGCGGTCTATACGATAACACAAAGCTAGGACGAACCTAGGGCATGCGATACATTACTCAGGTGGTCGCATGTCGGAACCACAGCTCAGGCTGTAGGGAATAATAGAGGGCATGCAGTTTCACGTGGCATGCAAAGAATTAGGTGTAGTTAGAATGACTAATTAATGAGAGCGATACTCACTGCACCACAAACCAATAACACAACATAACATGAACTATCAAAAATTAATGGCGCATAAGCCATGCAGCTACGGCAAAATGATTAATGACAAAGGCCAAGAGATTGAGTTCGTTGAGCACCCAATTTATGGTGATGAGTCAGAGGTAATCTGTGTATGTCATGAACTTGAGCTTGCAGACTACAGCGGTTTCTTTGAGACTGATGACATGACTGCAGAGCATGGTGAGTACCAACCACATTTCGAAAATGGTAAATTACGAATTGGAAATCTTTAATAATCATGGAAACAAGAGTAATCAGAATCGAAGGCCGTTACGAGGTAATTGGCTTTTTTCAGGAAGGCGTGTTAGTTAAGACTCGCAAGTTGTTAATCCCATTCAGATACAGATGAAAGCAATCGTTCAAGTAAATTACCGCGACATGAAAGGTAATGAGTATCAGGTACGCGAGGTCGTATCTGATAGGGTGACATTAGAGTATAAGTTATCAGGACAAACAATCTTGGTCGACTTTAATCTAAGTGAAGTTCAGCTAGTAATTAATCAAATCTATTTACTCAGGAATCAGGCCTATAGAGACGCAAGATTTGTTAGCTACACCCACAAGAAAGGCTACGTATTCGAGTATGCAATGCCAAATGGAAAGGTTTATAGAAATTTAATCAAAAATCCCCTCAAACCATGACAACACTTCAGACATTCAAAGCTATCATCAACGGGACGTTGGTGGTAGTTGACCAACTCAAAGGCAACAACGGACGTCAGGACATCCGCTACAAATTGCACAAAACCCAATACACCAATCAGGGTGGCTATGTCGTGACATACGACGAGACCATCCTGCATGCCGATGACTTTTGGAGATTGCACCCACAGCAGGTTAACTGATGAGCAGTTAAATTAGATGTAATCAGTCATCGGTACTAGCGGTCTTCTAGTGCGTAACGTTATAGACCTAGGTTGTTTGAACGTAAGATATATTAACAACCGAAAACTGAGATGAGCTTACTCAAGGTTTTAGATTTTGTATCGGAATATGCTGATAGCATCAACAAAATCATTTAATGCACCATAACTCACTTCCCAAGGGTGAGCAGTCTGCGTCGCGATAGATGTATGTATATGACACATACTACCTTGATTCGCAGACTGAGTGCAGAGGGGTTAGCTATAGTGTTGGCGTTCGATTCGCCAAGTGATTAAGGGAAGCCATGTATCATGGTTCAGGTTCGAGGCCTGACTAAAGAGTAAATGTACACTCTGAGTAGAAATACGGGGAGACACTATTTCAAAATGTAACCAATTAACACAAATAACATGAAAGCTTTATTAATTATCGCAAAGGCCATCCAAATATGCATGGCAAGTTCAGTAGGCATCGCAGTAGCGTTCGCATTGTACAAAGTAGTTACTAACCAAGCCACCGGCATGACAATCTAATAGCCATGAGAATCACAAACCTAAATGTAAAACGATGCATCCTTGGAGGATACACGATTAGCGGTCTCGTAAATGACGTTCATTACGTTGCCAATACGAATGACGACTACGCATTCAGATACCTGAATGACGACTACAATCAGGACTTTCAGAAAGTCGCAATACAAATCTGCAAATTGCAATTAGAAAATAAATTTTATCATGAACTATAGAATCAAATTCCTAAATAGATGGTGTCAAGTCATCTATGTCGACAAAACGTTTGTTGACAAAAATCATTTTAATAACTACCTAAACTTTATGTTTGTAACCTATGGTTACCAACTCGATGAGGTTTGGAATAACAAATAGAAATCATGAAAAAATTTGCAAGAAAATGTGATGTCACCGGACGTGGCATCAACGAAGGATATGTCGTAGGAGATGGCGAGCTTTACTTCTCTGAGAAAGAACATCTACTAGACCACCTCAAACAAATTGATGAGTGGTGTGGTGTCAAGGTGAAAGATTTATTCAGTGACGATGATGAGTTGCTAGAGTACTTCTACGAACAAGAGTACTACTACTACACCGAATGGGATGAAATTGATGACGACGTATACTACGACGCAGAAGGTAACGAATACGAAAACTAGAAACCATGGCTACACTTAAATTCAACTTCGAAATGAATAGCATCCAACAGATATATATTGGAAAGCTAGGCGGATGTACTTGCGGTTGCGCAGGGCATTACATCTACACACAAGAATTCAGCGACAAACGATTTGCAAAAGATGGCATCAGGTTGCACGCTGACGACAAGAAAGTAAAACAAATAATCGATGAGATGTCCAATCAAGAGTTAATCATTGGCACATTTAAAGATGAGGTTCAATTCAGAACCAAAGGAGAAACGGGTTACATTTTATTTATTAAGAATCATGAGTCACATACCTAAAGGCCACGAACTAGTTGGCCACCTATCAGGCAACATGTATCTCATTCGATGCACCATTACTAACGCAATTTTTATTATACAGATATGATAAAACTATCTAACCAAGAGACCCTTATTGTGAGCGGTCGGCAGTTCGTCCTAACGGGCGACTACAAAGTAATCGGCAATGTAACTGAAACCACAATTGCAGTTCAGTGCCCAATGTCCAACCAAGTATTTATAATCAAGTCATGATGAAACACAGGATAGAAAAAACAGCTTTTAGAAATGCAAATTCTAAAAATATAAATAGGCTCACAAAAATTAAAACCAAACCTATGAAAGCAATCATTAAAATTAATAGCAACTATGGCTTCGACCACAATTGGACATTGCACATAGAATTAAATGGAGAACGAAAGTCATTCTATCTCGGCCAAGACGTAAAGTTTTGCAACCGAGTGTTAGGCATGACACCAAGAGATGTCGTCCAAGCAATTGGCACAGCAGAGATAGACAAACCAATGGGCAACAAGAAGCTCGCTATGTTTATCGTCAAGACCTTAAAGGAAACACACTTGATCAACTTTAAAAATTTACAGCCATGGGAACTTTGTGCCGAATGAAAGAATGGATTGCCGATGGCAATGTCACAATCATCAATGGCTTCTACACCACGCAGTGCAGCCAGTACACCAACCGGCTCACCTTACGCCAACTCGTGGCGTATTTCATCCGTGAATATGACGGAATTACATAATTTATGACGAAATTACCCTTAAATATGACGAAATAAGGGCCTAATATGACGAAAAAAAAAGCTAAGTGCTTGACTATCAAGCATGAATGACAATATGACGACTTTTCACCCCTATACGGGGAAAATAAATACATATAGTATACTATATAATAGTATTATTTTTTTTAAAATTTCTAAAATAGTAATTAAATTGTCATTTCGTCATAAAGTCAATAGCAGTAAGGGATATAGAGAATTCAATTCGTCATATTTGCATTTATTTTCGTCATATTGACATCAATTTCGTCATAATTACTATATTTGATGTGCCTCACATCTTATTATCGTAACAATCCATCCCCTCGTGATGATATAGTAGTGAGGCACTATTGATTCATGGGGGGATTTTTATTTGCTATGAAAAAAACAAAATCCGACCAATGGTCAAAGCCTTACATTCAAAAGTATAGGTACGAAGTAAACAAGTTTATTTTTAAACCAGTAGATGATGAGTTTTATATTCATCCGTTATTGAAATGCAATAAGCGGAAAGTAATAAAGCTCATAGAAAGCCAATTCTACGATGGGATGACATGGGAATCTCATGGATGGTGGCACTTGACATACATCAAACCATTGACAAGTGCTAAAACAATCAAACAATTAGAAAAATTATTCCATTGGTCAAACCTTAGACCGCTATGGAAAGAAGACAAAACTAAACATCATGAACGCAGTAATCCAATCCTTCCTTGAAGGCAAAAAGAAAAAACAAGGTAACGGCCAAACGGATGGCCGCTCATTATTTCTATTCGGCAATTTAATAGCCCGCCACGAAGTGGATGGGCTATATGTCACAAATGCCGGATGGCCGACCCGCACGACCAACAAGTGGCTCAATATGCTACCCGATGTATCGGTTAGCATGAAAAGAAAAGAGCCCTACCTAAACGGCAACCAATGGGACGGCGAGATGACGCGTGTTAATCACAATCCTCAGCCGGATGCCCCGCATGCAGGCACCTGCTTCGACGAGACCCAAGAGTACGTCCGCTTAGATGGTTGGAGAGGTTATGCCAAGCCAAAGTACTCAGTTCACTGCGAGCCTGACACCGGCCAATTTGACGACAGCCCGTATCCGAATGCTGAGCGAAATATCAAGGCCAAGGTTGCTGAGCTCAAGGCTCAGGGGATACCGACCAAGGTTGTAACTTTAGAAACGAGTAACGTTTTCTGCGTCAACCATTTCATTATTGTACCACCTAAATTCTTTCAACATGATAACTAAACACGACCTAGAGTATGTCGGCCATGAGTCCATGGCTGAATACTATGAAGCAATCGCTCAACAGATTGAGCAGAACGAATTATCAACCGCCAACGACATGAAGTCAAGGCTAAGCCGCCAACAATTACGCGACTTCGAGGACTTCATCTCAGAGGCATATTACTATGAGAGCTATGACAATACGTTTCACTGAAAGTTGGCCAGCCGGTAGGACTATCGGCCTGTCAGTATCCCTGAGCTTGGATGACAGGGAGATTCTCATCCATTTTTTGTTACACGGAATAAGTATAAAGTTATGAACCAATACCACATCTGCTACAACCTGAGTCCAATCCTCTGCTCAGGTGTAACTATAGAGGCAGACAGCGTTAAAGAGGCAGTTGACAAATCTAAAATCCCTGAACATGAAATCATCTATGTCGCCAACCTTAAAGCGGTACATCGTGACCTATGAAAACGGCAAGTCACTAAAGCTATTCGCTACCAATCCAATGACAGCCATGACCCTTGGTCTAATTGTCAGTGATCAGACCATCACCGACGTGAAGCAGGCTGTAGTTCAAATGAGTATTAACAAAATAAATCCAAACTAATATGTATGCAATCCTTTTTATTGCAACAATGCTCGGGATGGGCCTTGTTGCACGCATCAAAAACGACATCCTTCGGGCTGCCATTGGCATCCCAATGGTCGTCGCAATGTTCTGCCTTGGCATGCTAACGTTCGCATCGGCAGTCAGCGCACAGTGGAAGCCAGACCGGCCAGATTATGAGGTCTTAAGTGACGGCAACTTCTACACCACTGCTCATGACATGAACACTGCATTATCGATTGCTCTCAACACCCTTGAGTATAACGGAGCCAAGATGCACACAATTAATGTTGATCGAAAGGACGTTGACGCCCCATTGTTCAACTACTTCCACCGACCAGACGAAGTCGGTCAAGTCTACATCACCTACGTAGCTAGAACAAAGACGGGCTATGTCATTTGGTTTAGATACCTGCCAGAGGGTCCAGTAGAGTTTGATGAAGAATACACAATACTTGAGTATGAAGGCGTGGACTGATGTAACCGAGCACCACACGCCATGGTCAACAAGTGAAGGCGAGTACTTCATAGACATGGGTGTGAAGATAGAGAGGCTCCACAGCGGAGCCTTTCGTATCTACAACGTAAACACTAACAACTTCGAAGAAGTGAGCCAAGACCAATACGACATATTCAATCGCCATGGCTTCAAGCCAGGCGCATATAGGGTCATGATGGATCATCTTGTTGATGAGGTTAGGAGGTCAAGATTAAATCTTGACAAACGAAAGAAAATAATTTTAAAATATTTGCAATTCAAGAAAAAATATATTAGTTTTGTTCAAATTTAATTAACAATATGTCGCACTGGAGAAATTTAATGAAAGACAATAAGTACCTAGGGAGTTGGGACTTAGAGGTCAATGGTAAGTACGAGCCAAAAGTCGTTACAATTGAGAAGGTCTATCAGGACGTAATGGTCGGAGAGATGGGTAAGGAAGACAAGGTGTTCATCAAGCTCAAAGAGTTTCAGAAGAGCATGGTAGCCAACCGGACTAACTTCAAGAGACTCGAGACGTTCTTTGGGTCCTTCGACTTCAACGAATACATCGGCAAGGAGATTGTGCTTGGTGTTGAGAAGGTTAAGAGTCCACAGGGTGTGGTTGATGCGCTACGTTTTAGCACACGTCCGCTACCCAAGAAGGAGAAGCCAAGCATCGCGCCTGATCGATTTGCCAAGGCCTTGCAGGCCATTGCTGATGGCAAGACCACAGCTGAGAAGTTAATCAGTGATTTCAATCTAACACCTGAGCAACATGCTGAAGTTACGAGCAAGTAAGTGTGCACCGCTATTCAATAGCGGCATTCCAGGTCTTACACCAAACCAACAAGCAACACTTGATGGTCTACTAGCTAAGATTAAATTGACTGACCTACAGGCAGCCAAGCGTGATGAGCTGATTGCCAAGCGTGATGCCAACCCTGAGCTAAGCCAAGGTGCTAAGACGTTAATCGAGGAGATTATTGACGAGAAGGTATACCAATACAAAGATCACTTCTGGAGCAAGGAGACTGACAAGGGTATTAACGTTGAGGACGAGGCTATTGAGCTATACAACCGGGTGTTCTTTACGTCATACAACAAGTTGTCTGATAATAGCGAGTACGCATACCTCAACACACCACTAATGCATGGTCATCCTGACGTAGTTGACGCTGAGCGACTCAAGGTGCTTGACATCAAGTCATCATATACTAAAAAGACATTTCCAAAGACTGAGGAGAAGGCCTCCAAGAAAGTCAAGGAATCAGGTTATGATTGGCAAGTGAAGGCATACTTGTGGATGCTACGTCAGATGACTGGCCTTGACTGGCGTGATGGTGAGGTGGCATACATGCTATGCAACACACCTGAGGAGTTGTTAGGTGAATGGGACGAACCAAGCTTGCACTACATGGATGACATTGATGACAACATGAGAGCGACGATTGTGAAAGTCACTCTGACCGACGACGACATTGCAACTATTGAGAGTTGGCTGAAGGTTGCTAATGAGTATGCCGATAAGTATATCAGCATATTAAAAACTAAGAACTCATGAGAGTCCGGTTGTTAACAGATGGCGGCTATGGCTTACTATACGATGAGATTGGTAAGATCTACGAAGCCAAGCGTCACAACTATGGCTACTTAGTTAATGTTGGTAGTGATGAGTTGTATTTCTACTCTGATGAGGTTGAGATAATTCAAGACCACATCTACTTCTTAGAGAAAGCAGAAGACAAGGCTGCTATAAAAATTATTGTCGTATCAATTATTGCAACGATACTATGTATCGCTGCTATTATTTATGTAATCTTTTAATATATGTTTAAATACAAAGGCGTTGTCTATAAGGTAGGCAACACGGAAGTTATTTCCGACAAGTTCAGCAAGCGCGAACTAGTGTTAACCGATGCTGCTGATCAGTATCCGCAGTACATTTCATTTACATTTGTGAAGGACAAGTGTGCACTTCTTGACAACCTAGCTGAAGGCCAGGAGACAGAGGTGTCATTTAGTTTGAAGGGACGTGAGTGGGTCAATCCGAAGGATGGCCAGATCAAGTTCTTCAACACAGTAGAAGGATTCGCAGTAACGGGTGCAACCAATGCATTTGCACCAGGCGTAGTGCCTAGCGCACCAGGATCAGGTCACACTGACGACGATCTGCCGTTCTAAGAAGTTGTTTGACCCACTAGTCTGGGGATTGGTTTGATTGATGGGTGTAGGCTAGTGCACCCATTTTTAATCTAATGTAATATGTGGTATAGAACATCTACGGCTGATCAGCCGACTGACCCAATAGTTGATAGGGTAATCAAGAAGTATCATGATAGATCCCAAGCTGGGATCAAGAAGTATGGGACTATGCTAACGCGTGAGGATCTCAGTACAACTGATTGGCTGAAACATTTGCAGGAAGAATTACAAGATGCAACTCTCTACATTGAGCGGTTGATGATTGTGAGAGAAGAGGACGATCGTTTAGAACCGGTTCGCAAATTTATGGAGGCTCTCAACATAAACATGGAGTCCACCTTCCAATTCGCAGCTGAGGATGGTAGCGTAATTGAAAAAAAAGTATCAGACATATTCTTTAACCTTTAAATCAGAATAAGATGACAGCAGTAGAATTTTTAGTTGAGCAATTAGCAAAAAACGGAGTGTTACATAGCTCAGATATTGCCAAAGCCAAAGAAATGGAGCACGAGCAAATGGAAACTACTTGGAATAATGCAATAGATGCCGAATTAAAAGACAAATGGCAGTCATTTGACCAATTTCATAACCAAACCTTTAAATCAGAATAAGATGAAGATAGTACACTTAATTAATGACACATACCAAGTAGTAAGTGAAGATGAGCAAACAATTTACTTTCAAGGTAGCAAAGAAGATTGTGAGAGATATAGAATGAGCAGACTTTTTAACCTTTAAATCAGAATAAGATGAAGACACAAAGCGAATTTGCAAGGTTAGGAGAAGGCAGCACATACTTTGAGCAGTACTTCCAGACGCAAACACTTAAGGCTATATCGTTTGAGAATTGGCGATTGATTCAAGACCTTGTTGATGACTTGGCTCAGATATTAAGCGAAGGTAAGAAAGTGAAAATTGACGTTCAAATATTAGGAGAATAATGAAACTAAACAGAAATGACCGGAAAGAAGAGGTAGCTGCCTACTCAACGATGATACTACTAAGCGTAATATCAATATTACTAATCATTCACTTCATCACAAAATGAAAAACTACGAACGAGTCCTGCACTTATTGGCAGGAATAGCACTTGGATATTTAATGTTTGGATTATGACAAAGAGAGACATCATTATAATCATCTTCATACTTATGATAGGTATGACGATAGGATATCTGCTTGGCCGCAGAAAACCAGAGAAAGAATTACAGGTCATTGAGGTATCAAAGGCCCACGATATTACTGACGGATTGACCGGACGTAAATTAACTTATTATGAGAATTTGTATGCTAGATCAAATAAAACAATGGATTAAAAGAGATGGCCTAGATGGCCCGAGTCAGCGCGTTGACTTGGTATACAAGCGCAACTATTTGTTTAGTATACTTCGAGAAAACATGACGCTTCAAGAGATCGGTAGGTTGTTTAATAGGAGACACTCATTGGTCATTCATGGAATCAAGACGCACGAGAAGATGATGTCTGAGACTTATGAATACAATGGTATGGAGATCAAGGGAAACCTTGCTTATTTGGCGGTGATTAACGAATATAAAAAAGAATATGATAACCTATTTTCAAACGGTGACGAACACCAGCAAGCCGTTCTACGTGTCTTTAGAGACAGCTCTACAGAGGATCAGGGAGGGAAAATCGCAGCAGATAGTGGAGCAGGTGAGAGCCCTTACTCAAAAGGATGCTCGCAATGAAAAGAAGAAGTTACTCCCAGCCATTTGCTTTAGCGGTAAGTTTGAGAAGCGTGCCGACACTGCATGCATAGAGCACAGCGGGGTCATCTGCTTAGACTTTGATGGATTTGATAGTGAACAAGAGCTAGAGGACTTTAAGTTTGACTTGATGATCGACAAGTTTACCTTGTCGGTTTTCCTATCCCCATCTGGTGATGGCCTCAAGGTGTTGGTAAGGATACCA
>ENA-UOYK01000493-UOYK01000493.1-marine-metagenome-genome-assembly--contig:-NODE-493-length-13285-cov-3.434661_pt1 | contig 13285 bp, 15 predicted proteins | sample MGYA00238174_ERZ767213 | MGnify/ENA primary metagenome ERZ767213 (study PRJEB28944, sample SAMN06267167) | marine metagenome | isolation source: Columbia River Estuary | place: USA:Columbia River Estuary...
ATGTACGGCCGGGTTGGATGCCAGTAGGGAGCCCAATTGACGGAGTTGGGATTGTTGGTGAGCGGCGTTTCGTTCGTGCCGTCGATCCCGATCACATAGATCTGCAAGAAACCTTCCTTGTCACGGTCGCTGCGGAAGACGACCCACTTTCCGTCAGGCGAGATGAAAGGTCCGCCGTCGTAGCCCGGCGCATTGGTCAGTTGCCGGACGTTCGAGCCGTCGGCATTCATCACATAGACCTGCTGGCTGCCCGAACGATCGCTTTCAAAGACGATCTGACGGCCATCGGGCGAAAAGCTGCCGCCGACATCAATGCCGGGCGAGCTGGTGAGCTTGACCGGCGTGCCGTTGCCGCTTGCTGAAATTTTATAGACATCGGTATTTCCCGAAACCGCCATCGAATAGAGTATCGTCTGGCCATCGGGGGACCAACGTGGGGCGAATGTGGGGCCATTAGACTGGGTAATCAGACGCTGACGCCCGCTATCAATATCATAGACATAGATACGTGGGTTTCCGTCGACATAAGATAAATACAGGATCGATTTATAATTGGGCGAGAAACGCGGCGTCAGCGCGGTCGATTGGCCATTGGTGATGAAGCGATGGTTTGCCCCATCGGAATCCATGATCGCGAGCCGTTTGATCCGCTTATTCTTGGGACCGCTTTCGGCGATATAGGCAATGCGGCTGTCGAAAAAGGGCAGTTCGCCGGTTAGCCGCGAATAGATAGCATCGGCGCATTTATGCGCAGCCCGACGCCAGTCGCGCGGCGGCACGTTAAAGCCAAGCCGCGTGGTTTCGGTGCCAAAACCGACATCGTAGAGATAACAACCAACGGTCAGATTGCCATCGCCGCCCACGCGGACAAAGCCTTGCACCAATTGTTCGACCGGACGCGCCTTCCAATAACCAAATTGCGGTGCGGTGACTTCGGGCAAACCAATTGCGCGTAGGCCATTTGGCCCTTGCGTTTCAAACACCCCCGATGCGCGCAGGTTAGAGGAAATAACCTCGGCAATCTGGCGACCAAGGGCTGCGCTGTTGCCGGCCGGTGTATCGACAGGCGATGGTGCGACCAAAGCCGGAACCGCGATGGAGCGCGTTTTTGACGTGTCGAATTCGACCAATTCTGGCTCATCTGTTGCAGGCGGCGGTGTTTGCGCGATTGCGGCCTGCGCGCCTAAGAATAAAAGCAGAAAGGACGTCAGTTTCCGGCTTGTTGCGAAGAGGGACATATTTCTCATTCCTTTATCCCGTGGCGCGCAAACGCAGCGCATGGGTTTTCCAAACGTCGTAATATTCAGGATCAAGTCCGTCATAAGGTGATGCGGCACGCACCGCTTGCAGGATGCAATCTTTTAACGGTCCCGCCTGCGGCTGATTGCTCTCATTTGTACCAGTTTGCCTGTCAAAACGCACGGATGTCAATTTCCCCGATATATCTAGGCTGAGCGTGACGAAGGTTTCGATCTTGTTGATGTCGATGCCGGTGGGCGCACAGGCACGCACGCGGCTTCGGATTTGGCCGGCGATGCTGACACCGACGGAGCGGCGCACTTCGCTGGCGGTTTTGGTGGCTGGCGTACCTATGGCTTTGCCCGCGCCGGGAGCCTTGCCGATATTGTTGATGCTGTCTTCAAAGCTGCGGCTGAGGCCGCCGGGCTTTGCAGGCGTTGTGCCTTTGCCGCTCGCCGGTGTGGCTTTTGTCGTTTTCGGCGGAGTGGCAGCAGCGGTCTTTATGGGCTTTGCTGTAGCCTTGGCCACAGCAGGCGCGGTTTCGGCTTTAACGGGTTTCGGCACCGGCTTTGTCTGAGGCTTTTCGATTTTCATTACGGGTGTCGGGGCCGGCGGCGGTTCGGTGGGTGCGGTCTCGCCGGATGCGGGCGGCGCCGATTCCTCTTGGATCGCATCGGGCGCGCTCGACACATCGGCGATTTCACCCACAAGCGAAACGGAAATAGATTGTGGCTTAGGCGCCGATTGTGCGGATGCCATTAGACCAAGCGCGAATAGGCCCAGCAATAAAGCATGGCCACCAACGGCCGCGCCAAATCCCAAAATTTCCGCCCGATCCATTGCCATTTGCTTAGCTGTCGTTTGATGAACCAGTGGTGACTAAGCTCACGCTGTTTAACCCCGCGCGGTTCAACTCACCCATGACGCGCATCATTTGACCATAGCTGATCGCGGTATCCCCGCGCAGCATGATTTGGCGCGTCTTGCCCGGTGTTTCGGCCGCGGCGATCTCGCCCAAACGCGCCGGCAAATCGGCAGGCGCAACCTCTGTGCCGTCGATGAAAGTCACGCCGTCGCGATCAATCGCAATTTCAATCGGCTCATCTTGCTGGTCCAATGCATTGGCACGGCTTTCCGGCAACTCGACGGGCACGCCGGTCACCAACAAGGGGGCGGTGACCATGAAGATGATGAGCAGAACGAGCATCACGTCGACAAAGGGCGTCACGTTGATGTCCGCCATCGGCGCACGTCGGTTTCCTTGCCGTCGCCCACGTCCGCCGCTGCTACGGCCCGATGCGGTGTTCATCGCCATCGTTAAACCTCAAGCTCCAACTCACGGCTTAATGTGCCGTGAAAGCCATCGGCAAATCGGCCCATACGCGCTTCATATTGGTTCAGCCGGTGGGAGAAACGGTTATAGGCGATAACCGCTGGAATGGCGGCGAACAGGCCGATTGCGGTAGCAAATAATGCCTCCGCAATACCCGGCGCGACAACGGCGAGGCTAGAATTTTGCTCGGCTGCAATCGCGGAAAAGCTGCGCATGATGCCCCAAACGGTGCCAAACAGGCCAATGAACGGCGCAACCGAGCCCGTGGTCGCCAGAAAGTTCAGGCGATTGGCGAGACGGTCGGTTTCTGCTGCAATGGTGGCATCCATCGCCGTGGCCAGCCGCTCACGCGTTCCGGCGCGGTCAATGTTTTTGGCTTTGGTAGACAGCCGCCATTCGGCCATGCCAGCGGCAAAGACCTTGGCTACCGGCAGTTCATTTTGAGCATGAGCCTTAGAAAAAGCGGCAATATCCGAGCTGCCCCAAAATTCGCGTTCAAACGCTTCGCTTTTCCGGTTGATGCCGAGCATTTTGATCGTGAAGCTGATGATGATGGTCCACACCCAGACGCTCGACAGCGCCAGGCCGACAATGACCGATTTGACCACCAAGTCGGCGTCCATAAACAAATCAACGGGTGAAAAGCCCATATTTTGGGTCGCGATAAGCAGGCTCATGGATATCCTATTCTGCGGGTCGATGGATTATCGGCTGGAACGCGGCAACCCAAGTTGCGGGTTGCCGGCGGGCCCTGCCGTCGGGTGAAACAAAAGCCGCGGTCACCCGCGCCTCGGTGAGTATCTCGTCACCGCGCATGACGGTTTGATGAATGTCGCAGCTTGCGGCGCGGACCGCCTCTACGGTGCTGACAATCACCAACGCATCATCAAAATGCGCGGCGCGGCGATATTTAATCTGCATGTCTGTCACGGCATAGGCGCCCTGACCTTCGGCATGAACGGCCCGCTGATCAATGCCGGCGCACGCCAGCATGTCCGAACGCGCGCGCTCCATGAAATGCAGATAACGCGCATGATAGACCACGCCGGAAAAATCGGTGTCTTCAAAATAGACGCGTACGGCAAAATAGTGCCGCGTGCCGTCAAAATGGCCTTGATAGGGTTGGGGCATGGACATTGCGCTTTTTGCTTAACCGTTGTCGAGTCCGGCGGGAAGGGCTTTTAGCAAAAGCGCCCGCAATTGGTCGCCTGAGAGACTCGGAATATCTCTATGCGTCAAATAATCCATCCTGCGACCCGGCGGGCGGGTTGAGGCCAAGATGCTTCCAGCCCGGCGCATTGAGGCAGCGGCCGCGCGCGGTGCGTGCAATCAAGCCCAGTTGTAGCAAATAGGGCTCCACCACATCCTCAATGGTGTCACGCGGTTCCGACAGGCCAGCCGCCAACGCCTCAACGCCCACAGGCCCGCCGCGATAAATGTCGGCGATCATGTGCAGATAACGCCGGTCCATCGCATCGAGGCCAAGCGCATCGACCTCCAACCGGTTGAGCGCACTGTCGGCAATTTTGGCGGTGACAATAGCTTCGCCGGCGACATTGGCAAAGTCCCGCACACGGCGCAGCAGCCGTCCGGCAATGCGCGGGGTGCCGCGTGCGCGCTTGGCGATTTCGTTCGCGCCATCGGGGGCAATACCGAGATCCAAAAGCCGCGCAGCGCGGGTAACGACGAGCTCTAGCTCGGCATGCGTGTAGAAATTGAGCCGCACCGGAATGCCAAAGCGGTCGCGCAATGGCGTGGTCAATAACCCCTGCCGCGTGGTCGCGCCGACCAGCGTAAAGGCAGGCAAATCAATCCGCACCGAACGCGCCGACGGGCCTTCGCCGATCATGATATCGAGCGCACGGTCCTCCATCGCGGGGTAGAGGATTTCCTCAACCACGGGGCTGAGCCGGTGGATTTCGTCAATGAATAAGACGTCGCCATCTTCCAAATTGGTGAGCAATGCGGCCAGATCGCCGGATTTGGCGATGACAGGGCCGGATGTCGCGCGGAAGCCAACACCCATTTCCTTTGCGACAATTTGCGCCAATGTGGTTTTACCTAGCCCCGGCGGACCAAAGAACAGCACATGGTCCAAGGGTTGCCCACGGCCCTTCGCCGCCTCAATAAACACGCGCAAATTGTCGCGCGCGGCGGCCTGCCCGATAAATTCGCTCAGCGTTTTAGGCCGCAAAGCGGCGTCGATATCTTCCGGCCGTTTGTCCGGTGTGGTCAGGCGATCGTCGTCAGTCACCGCGAAGCCCTTTTCAACGCCAGTCGGACCAGCGCATCCAAGGTTGCATCGGGCCCGAGTTCTTCGACGGCTTGCGCCACGGCATTGCCAGCTTCGCCGGGTTTGAAGCCGAGGTTAGCAAGCGCGGACATCGCATCTTGCGCGTGGTTGCCGCTGGCAGCGCCTGTGGCCATTAATTTCGCGCCGCCGCCGATGCCGGCAAGCGCGCCAACCTTGTCCTTCAATTCATTGACGATGCGGCTGGCCAATTTGGGTCCGACGCCATTGGCGCGCGCGACCATGGCTGCGTCGCCGCTGCCAATGGCGAGGGCGAGGTCAGCGGGTTCAATCGCGGACAATATGGCAAGGCCAACTTTGCCGCCGACGCCTTGCACGCCCGTCAATAACCGGAACCAATCGCGTTCTTCACGGGTAGCAAAGCCGATGAGACGCATATCGTTTTCGGACACTTGCATTTCGGTGAAAACGGTGGCGAAATCGTCTGTCTTGCCCAAGGCGGATAAAGTCCGCGCGCTCGCTTGCACCAGATAACCAACGCCGTTGACGTCAATCACCAGATGGTCAACGCCCGTTTCGTCAATCCGGCCATAAAGCTTTGCAATCATCGGTGCGGGTTAGCTGTTCGATTTGAAATCGGCAAGCAAAAGAGAACATCGTGGGAACAGGAGGGCTTTTTCTCGGCGGGAACCCATCAAAGCCGAACATGATGCGCATGTGTGATGGCCACTGCCAACGCATCGGCCGCGTCGGGACCAGCGAGCTTCAAACCCGGCAACAGGATACGCAGCATGGCTTGCACCTGCTCCTTTTCCGCTTTGCCAGTGCCAACGACAGATTTTTTTACAAGCCGCGCGGCATATTCGGTCACAGGCGTGCCGTTGCGTGCCGCCCCCAACAATATCACGCCGCGCGCTTGCCCAAGCTTTAACGTCGATTGCGGGTTTTTGTTGACGAACACCTCTTCGACCGCAGCATAATCGGGACGGAAGTGATCGAGCACAGCGCTCAGTTTTTCGTCCAAAAGCACAAGGCGGTTCGCCAGCGGTAATTTGGCGTCGGTTACAATCTCGCCATTGTCGATATGGGAAAGCCGATTGCCTTCCTTACGGATAACGCCCCAGCCTGTTGTTCCAAGGCCGGGGTCTAATCCCAATATAATCATCCCAGCTTCGCCATGACCTCATCGGACACGTCGTAATTGCCCCAGACAGTTTGGACATCGTCATCGTCTTCCAACGCGTCAATCATCTTCAGCAAGGTCGCGGCATTGGCTTCATCCACTTCGACCAAAAGCTGCGGCTTCCACGCAAGCTTTGCGCTTTCTGCTTCGCCCAGCGAAGCTTCAAGTGCCTTGGCCACTTCGTGCAAAGCATCCATGCTGGTCCAGATGCTGTGTTCGTCTTCGCTCGACTCCACATCTTCCGCGCCTGCTTCCAATGCGGCTTCAAATACGCTGTCGGCATCGCCTGCGCTGGCAGGATAGGTGATGAGGCCCATACGATCGAAGCCATGGCTCACAGCGCCCGACGCGCCGAGATTGCCGCCATTTTTGCTGAACGCAGTGCGTACGTTGGTCGCGGTGCGGTTACGGTTGTCGGTCAATGCCTCAACGATTATGGCAACGCCGCCGGGGCCATAGCCTTCATAGCGCATTTCATCATAGCTTTCGGCATCCCCGCCCGCTGCCTTGTCGATGGCGCGCTGGATATTATCCTTGGGCATGGATTGGGCCTTGGCGGCATTGACCGCAAGGCGCAGGCGCGGGTTCATGTCCGGATCGGGCATCCCCATTTTCGCCGCAACGGTAATTTCGCGCGAAAGCTTAGAAAACTGCGCCGAACGCTTTTTGTCCTGCGCACCTTTGCGATGCTGTATGTTCTTGAATTTGCTATGGCCTGCCATGGCTCTACTCTTCTCTGGCTAAAGGATAGGATGCAGCGCCCTTACATCAGGGGAGGGGCGAAGGGCAACACTGCTTGGTCAGATAGCGGACACTGGCTTACCTACTTCTGCTTCGCGATAGGCGATTACCGTTACTGCAATAGTTAATAGAGTAATGATAAAATATAAAATTGATGAGACGAACGCCGAAAATACAGCGACAGTGGGAGTTGACTTGCCGTAATGGTCTAGGGCGTCGCTAAACATAGTTAGAGGTACTGAAGCGATGAAATATGCAACGAACAAACGTTTATATCGCGACCACCAATAATCGATGATAGAATTACGCGATGGACTATTGCGGTTTATTGCGCAACCGGCTGCGTGAACAAGAAGGGGCACTAGTAAACATGATGCCGCACCCGAAATAAAAGAACTTAGCAACCAAAATGGCTGCTTGTCTGATCCGATATATAGGAGAATTGATATAATCGCTGCGGGAAGCATTGCAACAACGCCCCATACAATCCACGCGCCGACGTCACCCTGCTCGTCAGCATGTGCCAACGCCATTGCGCGAGTTAGTTTCCAATGCGTGACGATCGACGCAATCGCGCCCAAGATTATACTAATCGACAAAATAGCCGTTGCCCCGCCGCTGAGATTCGGAAACAACTCATCGTCTGTGAAAGCCAATAAAGTCATGACGCCGACATTTGCTAGAAGCGCGGCAAACCATAGCTGAGTTGAGATGACACCTGAAAATACCAACTTAACTGAATCAGTGGTCATGACCCTCTCCTGCTTGGTTGTTCGTCGGCATATCCGCGCCTCCGAGCTCTATTACCAAAGCTGATCCTGTTTGTAAGTATTTATTAAAAAAGCATATTATTTATATTATTTTACGGTACGAGAACGTAATTGTGTACGGTCTTTTTCGGATGCCAATAGTCAACTGGACGCAACTCTACCGCAGCCCCAGAAGTCGGGGCTTTATGCCAGTCCAAGCGCCGATTTATAGGTGTCGAGAATGGCTTCCATTTCCTGACGGTCGTCTTGGTTCATTTTACGCAAGCGGACGATCTGGCGCATGATTTTTGCGTCATAGCCTTGGCTCTTGGCTTCTGAATAGACGTCGCGAATGTCGTCAGCGATGCCCTTTTTCTCTTCTTCCAAACGCTCGATGCGTTCAATGAACAGACGCAGTTGATCGGCGGCGATATTGCCTTCAGCCATGATATTCTCCCTGTGGTGTTGTTTGGGGCAAAACCCCGAATCAAGATGACAGCGCCTTAATGCGATGGCGCGTTCTTCGCCACGCTTTCCTGCATCCGTTGCAATTGCTCCGGCGTCGCTTCGGTCTGATGTTTCGCTTTCCACTCTGCAGCGGGCATGCCGTGAATGATTTCGCGGGCTTCGTCCTTGGTCAATTGCCCGTCCGCCTCCATCACCCAATCGGCGAGGCAATTTCGGCAAAAACCGGCAAGGCCCATGAGGTCGATATTCTGTGCATCATGCCGGTGCTGTAAATGTGTGACGAGGCGTCGAAATGCCGCGGCCGCGACGGCGTCTGAAATATCTGTAACCTGTTGCATTGCTATGCGCCCTTTTCGTTGCTGACTTGCCTCGTTATGGGGGGCTTAACGTTTAAATTCCATATCGCGGAGCCAATTTCATGCAATATCATAAACCCCGTATGCGCAAAGTCCGCATATTGGCGACCTTGGGCCCCGCGAGCGATACGCCCGAGATGATCGAAAAATTGTTCCGCGCCGGCGCCGATGCGTTTCGCGTCAACATGAGCCATGGCGATCAGGCCGACAAGGCGCAGTTGATTGCCAATATCCGGGCGCTGGAAAAAGCCTATAATCGGCCAACGACGATATTGGTTGACCTGCAGGGGCCCAAATTGCGGGTTGGAACCTTTGCCGATGATAAGGTCGAATTGCATACCGGCGATGTTTTCCGGCTCGACACCGACACAACGCCGGGTGACGCGCATCGTGTCCATTTGCCGCATCCGGAAATCTTTGCGGCACTTGAAATTGGCGCACGCTTATTGCTCGACGATGGCAAATTGGTGTTACGCGTCACAGAAATTGCCACCGATCACATCAACACCATCGTTGAAGTTGGCGGTATGCTGTCAAACCGCAAGGGGCTGAATGTCCCCGATGTTGTGGTGCCGATTGCCGCGTTGACCGAGAAGGACCGTTCGGACCTTGCCTTTGCATTGGAACAAGGCGTGGATTGGATCGCAATGTCCTTTGTGCAGCGGCCCGAGGATGTGGCCGAGGGTAAGAAGCTCATCGGTAACAAGGCAGCTTTGCTTGCCAAAATCGAAAAGCCTGCCGCCATCGGACGGTTGGAAGAAATTCTGGAGCTGGCCGACGGGGTGATGGTTGCACGCGGCGATTTGGGCGTGGAATTGCCGCCCGAGCAAGTGCCGCCGCTGCAAAAGAAAATCGTATCCACCGCACGGCGCATGGGCAAACCCGTCGTGGTGGCCACGCAAATGCTGGAATCGATGATCGTTTCACCCTCACCGACACGTGCGGAGGTGTCTGACGTTGCAACCGCCATTTACGACGGCGCGGACGCGGTGATGTTGTCTGCTGAAACGGCGGCGGGTGCTTGGCCGATTGAGGCGGTGTCGATCATGGACCGTATTGCGCAACAGGTCGAAGGCGACCCGGATTTCTTCAAACGCATCCATTTCACCGAAACCCCCGCAGACGGCACGACTGCCGATGCCTTGGCAGAGGCCAGCGGGCGTATTGTCGATACCGTCGAAACCAGCGCCATCGTATGCTTCACATCATCGGGATCGACCGCGCGGCGTATTTCGCGCGAGCGCCCTGCGGTGCCGTTGTTGGTGCTCACTGCAAGCATGATAACCGCGCGTCGTTTAGGGTTGTTATGGGGCGCCTTTGCCGTGCGGACCAAGGACATTGGTTCGTTTGAAGAAATGGTCGCCAAGGGCAAGCGCATGGCGCTGCGGTACCATTTGGGCGTTGCCGGTGGTCGGATCGTCATCATGGCTGGCGTGCCTTTCGGGACGCCGGGGTCAACCAATGTGCTGCATATCGTCCGCCTGACGGGTGACGAGCTGAAGGGGCATTGAGACTTTGCGCTTTAGCTAAGGCAATAACAGACTGCTGTCGCCATAGCTGTAGAAACGATATTCCTTGGCGATTGCATGGGCATAAGCCGCCTGCATTGTCTCGCGCCCCATTAAGGCGCTGACCAGCATGAACAAAGTTGATTTGGGCAGATGGAAATTGGTCATCAGGCCACCAATTGCCTTGAACGTGTAACCCGGCGTGATGAAGATATCGGTGTCGCCTTCAAAGGGATGCACGATGCCAAATTCGTCCGCCGCGCTCTCGACAAGGCGAAGTGACGTCGTGCCGACTGCAATCAACCGCCCACCCGCTTTGCGTATATCATTGAGCCGTTGCGCTGTGTCCGCGTCAATGCTGCCCCATTCGCTGTGCATGCGGTGTTCGCTGGTGTCATCGGCCTTCACCGGCAGGAAAGTGCCTGCGCCAACATGAAGCGTCAGGGTTGCCGTTTCGATGCCCGCGGCGTGCACCGCGTCCATCAATTCCGGCGTGAAATGCAAGGATGCGGTCGGCGCCGCAACCGCGCCATCCTTTTGCGCGAACATCGTCTGATAATCCTGCGCATCGCGTTCGTCGGTCGGCCGCTTGCCCGCGATATAAGGCGGTAACGGCATGGTTCCTGCGCGTTGCAGTAGGATTTCGACGGGTTCTTCGCCTTTGAAAAATAAAGTGAAGCTGCCGTCGTCATGGCGTTCTTCGGCGAGCGCCATGACCCCTGCGCCAAAATCGATGGCATCGCCGGGGTGCAGGCGTTTAGCGTTGCGGATAAACGCCTGCCAACGGCGCAGGTCGATCCGTTTGTGCAAGGTCGCACCGATGGATGCATCGCCGCGCTTTCCTTGCAACTGCGCCGGGATGACGCGTGTATCGTTGAAGATCAAACAATCGCCCTTGCGCAGCAACTGCGGCAGGTCGCGGACGGAATGATCCGCTAGTGCAGCGTCCCCGCCCACATATAGCATGCGCGCGGAATCCCGCGGCGAGACGGGACGCAATGCAATCCGCTCGGGCGGAAGCTCGAAATCAAACAGATCTACACGCATAAGTGCAAGTTTTATGCTTAGCCGGCGTTTAATTGGTCAATGGAGATGGGTGCTTCGGCCGGCGTCGACGAAAATACCGGCGGCGGCACATTATCGGCCGCGATAGACGCCTGCAGCACCTTGCTTGGGTTCAAAGGCGGCTCGCCACGTTCAATCGCGTCGACAAATTGCATGCCCGATGTGACGCGGCCAAAGACCGTATATTTGTTATCCAGGTTGAAACGCGGTTGAAAGCAGATGAAGAATTGGCTGTTCGCGCTATCCGGCTCGTTTGTGCGCGCCATCGACACTGTGCCGCGCAAATGCGGAATGCGGTTAAATTCAGCCTTGAGGTCAGGAAGCTCCGATCCACCTTGGCCTGTGCCCGTTGGATCGCCCGTTTGTGCCATGAATCCGTCAATCACACGGTGAAAGACGATGCCATTGTAAAAGCCTTGCCGGGTAAGTGTTTTGATACGCTCGACATGGGTAGGGGCGTCGGTTGGATACATTTGAATCGTGACACGGCCGCCGGTCGAAAGATCCAAAACCAAAACATTTTCAAGGTCTGGCGCAACAGGTGCTGGCGTGGCCGTCTGCGCGACGGCGGGCGACATAGCAAAGGCAAAAACGCCGGTTAAGAGAATAATGAGCTTCGAAATTAAAGAGCGTAGGGACATTAATGAAGTGCCTTTGAAAACCGGATGACGCCTCCTTAACGAACCACGCTGTCGCTGTCATGAACGATTTTGAGTGCAACGGCGATGCACGGCTGGTTCATGGATAATAATGCCGCCACGATACTGTTGCGTAAATGATACACTCTTGCAATAATATTGACATCTACACCCAATTTGTTGCGCAAATACTGGATTTCCGCCAAAAGAACGCCAACCCGGAGGGACTTCATCGCGCTTTGCGTGTTCAAAACGCGCGTAAAAACGTTGGGAAAGCTGGGTAGTTAAACCGCCATTGGTCGTCGGAAATCCGCGGGCTTTTGGCACTTTATAAGGGGCTATATCGTGAAAACACGTATCAGCAATTTGAAATATGCAGCGGCACCGCTCGCATTGGGCTTGGCGTTGATCTCAACACCTTCGTTCGCCCAGGATGCGGCAGCCGAAGAAGAGCCAGCCAGCGAAATCGTTGTAACGGGTTCGTTGATCACTAACCCGAACCTCGAGCGTTCGGCGCCAGTGAACGTAACTTCCTCCGAAGAAATGGAACTGCTTCAGTCCAACTTGGCCGAAGAAGTCCTTCGTGAAATTCCAGGCGTTGTTGCTTCAATCGGTTCTGCGGTTAACAACGGTAACGGCGGTGCGTCGTACGTTAACCTCCGTGGTATTGGTTCAAACCGTAACATCGTCTTGTTGGACGGTGATCGCATCGTGCCCGCCGGTTTTGGTGGTCAGGTCGATTTGAACAACATTCCGCTCGCTTTGGTTGAGCGCGTTGACGTTCTCACCGGCGGTGCATCCACCACTTATGGCGCTGACGCTGTTGGCGGTGTTGTTAACTTCATTCTAAAGAATGATTTCTCCGGTTTGGAAGCTCAGATTTCCGAGCAGCTCACCGAAAAAGGTGACGGCAACGTTGTCCGCGCTGACGTAACAATCGGTGCAAACTTCGATGATGGCCGTGGTAACGCCGTATTTGGCGTTGGTTATCAGCAAGCTGATCCAGTGTATCAAGGTGCACGTGACGTTTCGCTCACCACTCTTGAAACCTATGCTGGTACGGCGCTTGGTTCAGGCACGGCGTTCCCGTCGCGCTTCTCGGGTGCTCGTCTTGTAAGCGGTACGGCCAATGGCGGTACCAACCAAATCAACGACGCAGGTCAGCTCGTTCCGACCTTCTCGACCTTTAACTTCAACCCATATAACGTCTTCCAAACTCCGTTCGAGCGTTTCAACATGTTCGGTCAAGCGCGGTACGAAGTCAGCGATGCGATTGAAGTATATTCGCGTGGTTTGTTCTCAAAGAACACTGTAAACACGATCATCGCACCTTCGGGCGCGTTCAGCATCGCTGTAAACCTTCCTTTGAACAACCCGTTCTTGCCTGCCGCTATGCGGAACCAGTTCTGCGCATTTGACGTGAACCCAAGCGCGACGGTTTATACCCCACGCTTCACACAAGCGCAGTGCGATGCCGCGGCTAACCCCAACTTGCGTCCTGGACAGGCTGGTTACCTTGAAATTGGTACCGGCGGTGCGTCTGCAACGGCTACCACATCCGGCAACGGTCTTGCTGTATTGCAAGCATGGCAGCCATTCGACGTGAACGGCAATGGCGTGATCGAAGCTGGTGAAGGCTACAACCCGAACCCGCAGACACTGTTTGCCCGTCGCGCAGTCGAAGCTGGTCCACGTATTTCCGAATATGTCACAACCGTATTCGATTATCGTTTGGGTGCCCGTGGTTCGATCAC
>ENA-UOYK01000514-UOYK01000514.1-marine-metagenome-genome-assembly--contig:-NODE-514-length-12992-cov-2.688579_pt1 | contig 12992 bp, 10 predicted proteins | sample MGYA00238174_ERZ767213 | MGnify/ENA primary metagenome ERZ767213 (study PRJEB28944, sample SAMN06267167) | marine metagenome | isolation source: Columbia River Estuary | place: USA:Columbia River Estuary...
AAAAGTTGGGCTTCAACAAAATCCCTCTCTTCTTCTTTTCCAAACTCGCTGGTGTATCTCGCACAACTGTTTATGGCAAACCTCACAGCGGTGTCGTCACCCGTTCCCGGAGCGACCAGCAGATTGGTAATTTTCTGAAAACCGTCAGTGCTAAGTTCAATCATTTCATTTAATACCCTGTCGCGATGAACCAAATCTTTGGTTGGCATTTGTGCCATTTGACCGGCGAGTTTAGCAACTGCAGCACTGAAATCTTCATCGGCAACGGCTTTGTAAATCATATTCATTTGTTCAGCGTCCTTGGCTGCTACTTTTTCGCCGGTCATCATAAGTGCAGTGGCCTTTTGTAGCCCGACCAAACGCGGCAATATGAAAGTCCCGCCCGAATCTGGAATGAGTCCGATTTTTGAAAAGGCTTGAATAAAAGAAGCGCTTTCTTTGGCCAGAACGATATCGCAAGCCAGGGCAATGTTGGCACCTGCGCCAGCAGCTACACCATTAACGGCAGCTATCACAGGCTTCTCGAGAGCGCGTATTTTCAGGATGATAGGGTTATAGTGTTCGGCAACAATTTGCTGCAAGGCAGGTCCGTTCGGATCAGTGGCTTCAGAGAGGTCTTGTCCGGCACAAAAAGCTTTCCCTTCTCCGGTCAGGACAACCGCACGAATGTTTTCGTCGCTAGCCGCTCGATCGAGTTCTGCTTGTAATTGCAAAGCCATAGAACGATTGAATGAATTGAAAACATTTGGTCGGTTCAGCGTGAGGCGAAGCACCCCATTTTCTTGTGTCGATGCGATTTCGTTCATTGGTTAAGATTGATAATGTTTGAGTAAGGATTGCGCTCTTTCTTTGAGCGTTTGACGTAAACTAGCAGGTTCGAGCACCTCGACTTCGCCCGCATAGCCTAATAAATTTCGGATAAATTCTTCGGTAATTAAAATGCGAAGTTCAAAAATGCTAAATGTTGGCTGTTTCTCAACTAATTTTTGAGAAGCATGAAAAGCCTGTGTTTCAATGTAGCGCGCCGCAATGGGTTCTGCTTTGATGGTGATTTTGACGGCTTCTCCTTTAAATGCGGTAATGCCAACTGCATCTCGAAAGTAGTCGGTGGCGTTGAAGTCTGCGGGGATCTGAGCGGCTTCGTCCAGGAGCTGCAATTCGGTCATGCGGTCGAGGGCAAAGGTGCTGATGTCCTTTTTTTGAAGGTCATAGGAGATGAGGTACCAGCGGTTGCGGTATTCCTTCAAGAACAACGGACTTACTTTTCTGGGTTTGGATTGTTGTTGTTGTTGAAAACTGGTGTACATAAACCACACCCGCTTCTTGGCCTGTATGCCCTCCAAAAGTGTGGGTAGGTATTCATTGCCACCTGCAGAAACAGCGGCTTCAAACTGAATGAATTCGGAGAGTTCTTGACTTTGATCCCCAACGGCAACACGGTCTACGATTTTGTCGATGGCCAAACCAAATTGCTGAAAGAAAGGCACTTCTCTAAATTGCTGCAGTGTAGAAACCGCAAAGCGAATGGAAGAAAGTTCGTCTTCGGAAAGCGGAACGTCATTGATGCTGAAATCCGGATCTTCGTAAAAATAACCCCCGTTTTTTTTGCTGTAACGGATCGGAGCATCGTGTTCCATTTTCATCGTAAAGAGGTCTTTTTCGATGGTGGATGCACAAATATGAGCGCCAGATTCCGATCCAAATAAAGCATCCTCACATGCTGATCGCAGCGCCTCTTTTGACGGAAAGGGCTTGTATTTATTGCGCAGCATCCGGTCGATGATGCGGTAGCGAATCAGCGCATTTTTAATGTGGGGCATTAGTGTTTTTCCAATTTTTGCTGGTAGCCAAAGAGCTCGAAAAATTTGATGGCTTTTACTACTTCATACGGAACGTCGTCTTCCCAACTGTGCGCATTGGCTTTGATTTTGCTGAGTACGTCGTCGGATAAAATATGGAGCAGACTTGGGTCGTATTCTTGTAGTGCCGTGATTTTATCGTTGGCTTGCATGTAATTGAGCAGCCCGATCATGTTTTCTGGCAGTTTAATATTGCCAAGATGGTACAAACTACCGTCTTCCACATTGATTGCCGGATAAATATATAGTTTCACGTTGTGTCCGAAACCGCGTCCAAAAGCTTCTAATAGACCGCCTGGCAAATTGTCGTAATATTTCTCATCAAAAATGATGTGAAGGTTATAGATACCCATAATGACCCCAACGAGATTTCCTCTAGCAATAGAGGAGAGGTACTCGAGCATTTTGTAGTGCTTGAGGTAGTTCGACACCATCACTGTATAACCCAGTGAGCCAAGTAATTCGGCGCGGTCGAGGAAGTCTTTGTCCGAGATTTTGCCATCGGCGGTGAGGTCTTTGAGGGTGAGTTCAAAGACAACCTCTAGCTGCTCTGGCTTGACGCGCTTTTCTTTGGCAAAAGCTGCACGCGCGCGCTCGATCATGTCGATGTGCACTTTGGTGACCGGTCTGAATCGGCCCCTCATGAGCAATATGTTTTTCTTGTAGAGCGCAGTGGAGGGTTGTAATACATTTTTTGCTAAATCGAACATGGTGGCATTGGTGATACCGCGGCGCACTAAATTGAGTGCGATGATGCGGTTATCCATGTCCTCGAAATCTGGACCTGAAATGCGGAGCATGTCAATCTCCATGCGGTCTGGAGGCAAGCGGTGTACGATTCCATCTATGAAATCGTTTATATTGCCCGATTGAAAATAACAAGCGTAAATCAGGTTGACTCCGAGAATTCCCAAAGCTTCTTGTTGGGCTTTGTGGCTGTTGTCATGCATTTTAATGTGCAAAATGACATCGTTGGGCTTTTTATCGAGGCCTAATTGAAAACGAAGCCCGACCCAACCTTGACCTTGGTTGGTTTTGTGGTAATTGAGTGCTTCTACCGTATTGCAAAACGCAAAGAAACGAGCCTCTCTGTTCTTGACAGGCAAGATATCTTGCAAGTGCTTGAATTCGGTTTGGAGCATAGTAAGCAAGCGCTCTTCACAGACGTATCGGACGGTTTCCCCGTACATGGAGTCCGATACCTTCATGTCGTAGGCAGATTGCGTGTAGGCTATAGTACCGGAGCTTCCGCCGGCTTTAAAGAAATTAGCCGCCACCTCTTGGCCAGCGCCAATTTCGGCGAAACAACCGTAGATATCTTGAGTCAGGTTGATTTTTAAGGCTTTGTCTTCGGTTGTTAAACGACTTGCGCTCATGTTAGTGTGGGTCTTTGAAATTCGGATTGGAAATAAAGGAGGTGTCGGTAAGGGTCAGTAAGAATTTTTTGAGCAAATATTTTTCTTGGGCATTGAGTTGCACACCTCCCTGATTGGCAAATTCGATAAGTGGGTCGATGGTCGGGGAGACGTGCACGCCGCTCGAATAGTGCTCAATGACTTCGTCGAGTGTCTGAAAACGTCCGTCGTGCATGTAGGGTGCACTCAAGGCGATATTGCGCAGGGTAGGCACTTTAAATTTGCCGTAATCTTCTGGGTTGCCCGTTACACCACCGCGGCCCAGATCAGTGAAATTGGCATCTAGCCCGTTGTTGGAGTATTTTTTGACCCGCATGAGCGGACCGTTGTGACAATGAAAGCAATCGGCGCCATTTAAACTTTTAAAGAGGTCATATCCAGCCCATTCTTCGACGTCCACAGTTTGAAGTATGTTTTGTTCTTGGGAGGTTAAGGACATGCCATTTTCGTATTTGTACATGACGTCAAATTTGGACGACGCGGAAATCATGGTGCGGATAAATTGCGCGATGGCTTTGGTTACCTTGATGGAGTCGATGCCGGGTTCGCCAAATGCGCGGTAAAACTTGTTGCGGTAGTTGATATCGAGATTGAGTTTGTAGACGGCGTTGGTCCAAGTTTGATGCATTTCAATGGGGTTCGGAATAGGTTCGAGAATTTGTTGTTCTAGTGTGGCAGCGCGGCCATCCCAGAAAAAGAAATTGTCCCAACCGAGGTTGATGAGTGCCATGGAGTTGCGCGTGCCTGCAATCCCGTCGATACCGGTAGAGTACTTGTTTGGATCAGAAAAACTGCTCTGCGACAAATGGCAGGAGGCACAGCTCATGGAGTCATTGCCCGAGAGTCTTTTTTCGTAAAATAACCAGCGTCCGAGTTCTACGCCTTCCTGCGTCATGGGGTTGTCTGAAGGAATGAGCATGTCGGGAAAATGACTCGGGATTTCCAAAGCATAGGGGGTGGGTCGAAAGGTGGTTTTATCCTTTCTACACGCACTCAAAAAGAGTAATAGGCTTAAGAAAATCAAGATTCTAAACATTAGTAAGGGCTAATGGCGTTTTTGAAATTATCGATTACTTTTTGCGTGAGTGCTTCTTGACCCGCCGCGGTATGGGTAAGGTATTCTGTACTGAGGTTGATGCTATTTACCCCTTGGCCCAAGAAAGCCAATAGGTCGAGTTTGAGTTTGAACTGGCGCGTGTTGTTGCCGATGTCGGTCCAGTTGATGTTGTTGAACTGCAGATTTTGCAGATATGGATCGGTGCCGATATGGAAACTGAAAGACAGATCTGTATTGGTGGTTGCATCGATGATGGTGTCCACTTTGCCTTCGATATTCATGAAGATGTAACCTGGGTTCCAGCCCCAGTGCATCGGCCCCGCATTGCTGATGTTGAGCGGGCTTTCGTTAGGAAAAGCGCTTGGATCGAGGTGGTTGAGTGTTGAATCAACACCAAGAACAGCGCTTAGGTTGGTGAATTTGGTGTAGTCACCTTCCTTTTTGAATAAGAGGCTACCCGTTTCTCGGTAGTCAAGAAGTGCTGCTTGGTGCAGCGCGGTGCTGCCATTGCCAAAGAGCGTAAAGTAGCACTTGAGTTCTGTAAATTTGATTTTGTATCCCTCTGGTGTTGTATAGATGCTGTCCATGTAAAATGGGAGGGCGCCAAAAACAGGTTGCATGGCTACCTGGAGCTGGGCTTTTGGAGCCTCAGGTTTGTCTTTATCGCAGGCCACTGCAAGCAGCAGCAATGGAAGGCAGAAAAATATTCTTTTCATACAACAAAAATACGTCAAAACGCTCAAATTGTTCTTAATTTTAGGAAAAGTTCAGCCCAAATTCAACGAATGCCCCAAACCACCTCTCAAGCCCTCCGCGTTTATGCCGCATCTGCGGGCAGCGGCAAGACTCATCGGCTTGTTTTAGAGTATCTTAAGATCCTGCTCTCAGACGCCAATTACCGCCAAAAGTTCCGTCATATCGTCGCCATGACCTTCACCAATAAGGCGGCCAATGAAATGAAGGAGCGCATCCTTCAAACATTGAGTGGTTTGGCCTATCCAGCAAGTGCTAGCCCAAAAACACAGGCGCTTCAAGCAGATTTGCTCAAAGAAACCACCCTGACAGCAGTTCAGCTTCAGCAGCGCGCGGCAGGTGCCTTACAAGGCATCTTGCATCACTACGAAGATTTCAATATTTCTACCATAGACAAATTCAATTTGCGCCTGATTCGCTCTTTTAGCCGAGATTTGGATTTGCCCTCAGACTTTGAGGTGGTACTCAACGAAAAACTCGTCCTAGACGAAGTCCTCGACCTCTTGATTGCCCGCTTAGGTCAGCCCGACGCCGAAGAACTGACCAGTTGGATGCTCGCCTATGCCCGAACCAAAGTTGCGGAAGGCGAATCCTGGGATTTCAAAAGGTCCTTGCTCCAATTTTCAGAAGTATTGGGCAAAGAGCGCAATGCCAAAGAAGTGGCCCTTCTTCTCGAGAGCACCTACACCCCAGATGCCTACCAGGCTTACCAAGACCAAGCAAAACAAATCAAAGATGACTTTTTGGCGCGTTGCGCCGAGGTTCATGCGTTGGCTGCTCCCTTTAAGGGCACTGTCTTCAAAACCGCCACCGACCAAAAACGCATCGATGCCTTTATCGAAGATCCAAATTGGGGCTTGGGTAAAAAGGAGGGCTCGTTTTATGCCCCCACCTTCAAAGAAAAACTCGAACAAGGCCAATTTGATCTTCCAAGCCAAGTTTCAGCCGCACTTTTGAGCTTAGAAGAGGCCTACGAAGCTGCTTTGGGCGCTCATAAACTCATCGAAACACAAAGAAAGAACTTCTACAATATGGCCTTGTTGCAGTACGTCGCGCAACAAACAAAAGTGCTCATGACTGCTCAGCAGCAAATCCGCATATCGGAATTCAACCAATTGATCAGTCAGCTTGTTCAAGGGGAGCAAGCTCCCTATATCTACGAAAGGTTGGGCATCCGTTACGAACATTTCCTACTCGATGAATTCCAAGACACTTCTCGCTTGCAGTGGGTCAACATGATTCCACTCGTGCTGGAGGCAATTGCCTACGAGCGTCCGAATCTCATCGTGGGCGATGCCAAGCAAAGTATTTACCGTTTCAACAACGGCTTGGCCGAACAATTCGTCGCGCTCCCGAGCTTGTACAACCCGGAAAACGACCCCCAAATGGCACGCACGAGTGCGCGCTTCGAGGCCAGCGGTTTCAAGCAGAGTTTGCTCGACAACTACCGTTCGGCTCCTGAAATCATAGCGTTCAACAACTCGCTTTTCGAGCAATTTGCCCAATCATTACCGCCTCAGCACCAAGACTTTTACGCCTCATTAAGGCAGTCTCCGAAATCCGCGAAAACTGGCTATGTGCGCATCGAGAGTTTGGTCAATGACCTGCCCGACGACCTTCTTTTCGAGAAACTCATCGACACCATTCGCGAAGTTTTACAAGATCATTTCAGGCCTTGTGACATCTGTATTTTAACCGAGACCAATAAAAAAGGAAATGCAATCGCGCTTGCTTTGACCCAAGCGGGTATGCAGGTGGTATCCCAAGATTCACTCTTGATTCACGCGCATCCACTCGTTCAATTGTTCTTGCTTTATCTGAAAAAACGAGCAAAACCATCCAATCCAACACTCGGCAAACGCCTCGCAGAGGCTTATTTGAGGGTGAAAGGAAAATTCGATGTAGCCACTTATCTTTCTTACTTCAAAACCTACGAAAAAGAAGGCCGTCAAATCCGTTACTTCGATGAACAAGCTTTTTACATTGCCGAATTCGGCTCGGCAGAAGCGCTCTTCATGCCCTACGAACACTTATTTGATTTGCTGCAAAAAGTCGCTACATGCTTTGACATCAACGATACGCAAGAACCTTACGTACATCATTTTTTTGACATCGCATTTCAGTACCAACTCAATCGAAATGCAGAGCTATTGCCCTTTCTAGAGTTTATCGAGCAGAATGAAGAGAAGTTGGCCTTGCAAATGCCAGAATCTACTGAGGCTATTCGCATCATGACCATCCACAAGGCCAAAGGCCTAGAGTTTCCAGTAGTCCTCATGCCGAGTCTTGACTTCAACATCATTATTTTTGGTCATTCCAAATTTTTAATGCCTGCGGGTGCTGGTTTGGCCTATTCTTTTCCATCGGATATCATCCCTGAGTTCAAGGCCTTCAAAAATCGAGAACTCGCTGCCATTTTCTTAGATAAACTCAACCTGCTCTATGTTGCGCTCACCCGACCAGAGCGCAGGCTCTATATCTGGAATCACCATAAAGCAAAGGGTTTTGGAGCTCAATTTCATAGCCAACTGAGTCAAATACCGCACCTGACCTTTCAAGAAGAGCATGTTTTTGTCGCTGGTGCAGCGCTAGCAGATGAACTGACCGAGGCAGAAAAACAAAAGCGTCTAAATGCGCACACTTCATTTTATCATCCCTATGCCGCACCAGATCAATTGTGGTACCCATCTTTAGTATTCAGAACTCCCGATACCGAGATGGCACCAGATCAATTATTCGGTATTTCATTTCACAGACTCATGGCGCTCTGTGCTGCTCCTGAACAACTACAGGCGGCCATAGCAACTGCCTTACAAGAGGGTGTAATTGCCCTAGACGAACTGCCTGAGCTCAAAAAGGCTGCTGAGCATTTTTGGACGCATGTCAGTGCTCAAAACCTTCATTTGGATATCATAGAAGAATACAACGAGCAGCGCATCATCGCCGAGGTCAATCAAATCAAGCAACCCGACAAAGTTTGGCTCAAAGCCAATGAAGTTATTGTCATTGATTTCAAAACGGGTCTCAGACAAGACACCCACATGAAGCAAATCATTGCTTATGCAACGCTGCTTGAAAACATTTTTAGTTTACCCGTGCGACCTTTTCTCTATTATACCCAACTCGATTTATTCTTGGAGCTGTGAGTCGAGGCCGGCTGTTTCTGCGGCTAGTTTGAGAAAAGTATAAACCAACGGATGCGGCAGGTCTCGGGTAGATGAGATTTGCGGACAAAAACTTGTGGCTAAAAAGAAAGGATGTGATTTAAGCGTAATGATCTCGGGGTCGTCGAATTGGTTTACGGCTTCGATGTCTATAAATTGCCCAATTAATTGTTCCAAGAGTTGTGGATACCTGCTGTAGCGCGTTGCGCTTAGCTCCACGGAAGAACAGTTTTCATAAAGCCGTTCCATTGTGAGCGTGCGCGGCAGTACTTCTATGCGCTCGAAGTGCGCACTATTGACCAAATTTTCTGAGATGAGTTTCTCCCCGTACGGGTTCATGTTATTGGCCGTAATGAGGTAATCTATAAATATACGAAAGCATTCTCCTGTAGCAAAAACAGGTGTTTGTAGGTCGACGAGATTGCGAAAAACACCATTCAAAAAGAAAGGATTGAGGTAGGGCCCTGGTGCAACCCAAATGCCGTCGTATTGTTCGAGGGTTGGTTTCTTGAATTGTAGGGCCTCGTTGATCTTGATCCAGTAGTAATTGATTTCAAGATCGAGGAACTCGGCAGCGTGGTCCAAGGAAAGGTTTGTCGCGTGGTGCGAGTTGTAGGTGAAGTTGTAGTCGCCTATGATTGCTATTTTAAGTGCTTCACTCATTCAGGCGTTTTGGTTCAACTTAGGTTAGCGTTTGAACCAACCGCGCAGCTTAGCGTTGTTGATCTGAATAGACTCCTCGGCACTGGTTTGAGGATCTACGTACCACACTTTACAGCTGAAGGTTACTTCAAATAAAGAGTAGTCGCCGTTACCGTCAGAGGCTTGTTTTAGGATGGTAAAGTTTGCAGTTTGACCTGGGTCTGTTTCGCGAGAAATCCAAAATTTACCCGTATTGTCTGTGTAAGAAACTTGCACACCATTGATAGAGTTAGTGGCTAGGGTAGCGACATCTTTGAACGGAACTGGATTGCCCGAGTTGGTCATGTGGAAGTCGTTGAACATAGGAAGGGTTGGGGTTGCGCTTCCCGTTGCGTCCCATTCCAGAGAGCCAAAAGACAATGAAATATTTTGAGGATTTGCTGTAGATGCCATTCCGAAGGAATAGATGACCTTAGACATCACCGGAGCTACATTGACGATTTGAGTATCCAATGCGAAACCGAGGTAGTTATTGACATTTTGCGTGAGTTCAACTTGGGTACCATTGATATAGCCCACAAAACTTGCGTTGAGGTCCACTTTATTGCTTGGTGGTGGAATCACTTCGTGTTCGATACAAGCTGAAGAAATCAGTAGAAGTAGGGTAGCTAGAAAGGCAAAGCGCGTCAGTTTCATGCGTTTGTGTTTAGGTGATAATGTCTCAAATTTAGTTCTATAAACGCAATTGTCCAAAAAAAGATGCTTTCTCGATGAAAAAATAAACATCATTTTGCATTCAAATACTGCAGGAATTCCTGAAGTGCGCTTTGATGAAGTGGCATCGCGCCTTTGGAAATGAGCGTAAATACCTCACTCGACTTGTGTTCAGAACTTTTTTTTGATCCGCTGTGAAGGGTTAAATTTTGCCAATTATCATGAAGTAATTTGACGAAATTTTGCGCTGTGACTTGCCCGATTTCTGCTTGTTTTGTCAGTTGGAAATGATATAGTTGCCATGGGTTTTGTCGGAGGTCAAATACACTCACAAAGTTGTCGCCAATTTGAAGTAGCCCTGGCATATGACTGTAGGCTTTTTCCAAAACGATATTTGAAAATAGGTCGATAAAGCCCTGAGCCTTAGCAGGGTCTTGACTCGCGAGCGAGCGCCATTCGGCGTCGTAAAGTTCGTTGAGAATAAGAAATTGCTTGAACTCGGTTTCGAGTTCGGCAAGTTCTTGAGCAGTAAGTGACCTGAATTTGAGCATTATTCTGCTTCGCTGAACTGAACTTCGAGACTGATATCGAGCACTTCTGTGACGCTTTTTTCCGTGATGGCTTGTTCGAGCTCAAATTGATATTTGCCTTTGAAGGGAACCTTGCGCCGCTTGAAAATGAGTTGGTGCTCTACCACTGTACCCGACTTTTTACCGATCCAGTTGCCGTTTGGATCTGCCATTTTGATTTCATATGGTTCGCGCACACTCTTGCCAAAGGGCGGTGTGGTGCGCAAGAAAATCCAGAGGTTATTGAAGGGGTAATCTGTGGTGGTGCGGAGTGTAAATATGAAGTCGTAAAGCTTCGTGGTGTCTTGGATGTCTACACTGAATTTGGGCTTAACGGCTTGTGTCCATTGTTCATTTTTAAAACGATAGGCTTTGGTGTAGATGGCGTTTTTGGTGCAACTCACCAAAAGAAAGCCCACTAAGAAAAGTACACTAATTAGCTTTTTCATTTTTTGGCCCTCCGGGGTTCGGTTTGCGTGGTTTGCGATTGGGTCTTCTTTTTTTATTGTTGTTGCTGAAAGACTTCTCAAAGCGCGTGAGGCTGTCTTGACCCACTACATTTTGGTAGCCAATTTCCTCTACCTTTTCTTTGACTTGTGCAAAATCTGCGAGGTCTTTGGGCTTGACACCTTCTTTGTTGAGTTTTTTGATTTCGGCCACGCGCTCGGGTGAGAGGGCTACCATGCCGGTTTCGCCTTTGTAAGCATACCAAATAATGCGCTTGAAGACATCCGTTTTCATGTGAATGGCATCGCCTTTTTCGGTATGGAGTTTGCCGTCGGCCTTTGGCATCGATTTAATGGCATCTAAATACATGTCGAGCTCGTAATTGAGACAGCATTTGAGTTTGCCACATTGACCAGCCAATTTTTGTGGGTTCAGGGAAAGTTGTTGGTAGCGGGCTGCTGAGGTAGAAACAGATCTGAAGTCAGTGAGCCAGGTGCTGCAGCAAAGTTCTCTGCCGCAAGAGCCAATGCCACCTAAACGAGAAGCTTCTTGACGCGAGCCAATTTGACGCATTTCTACACGTACTTTGAAGCGATCTGCCATGTCTTTGATGAGTTGGCGAAAATCAATGCGCCCCTCGGCAGTGTAATAAAAAGTCGCTTTGCTGAGGTCGGCTTGATATTCGACATCTGAGATTTTCATGTCGAGGCGCAAGTTTTGGGCAAAAGTGCGCGATTGGGTGAGCAAATCGCGTTCAAGTGAACGTCCTTTGATCCATTTGTCGATTTCTTCTTGATTGGCGATGTGCAAAATCTTTTTGCACTCCATGGTTTTGAGATTGGGTGCTTTTTTCTTGACTTGGATTCTGGCGAGTTCGCCCAAGGCGGATACCACACCGATGTCCCAACCTGGGCTGGTGTCTACGGCAACAACGTCACCGGTTTGTAAAGAAAGGTGATCGGCGTTGCGATAAAATGCTTTTCGGGCATTTTTGAACCTGACTTCCACGAGTTCGAAAGTACTTTGTCCTTCAGGTAAAGTGATATTGGCAAGCCAATCAAAAACCTCTAATTTATTGCATCCGCCGCTGCTGCATGTGCCGTTGTTTTTACAACCTTTTGGTGTTCCTCCACCGCTACTACATGACGCACAACCCATTTGATTTTTTTGTTGTAAAGTTAATAAATAAAGTTGTTTGAACTACGCCTGGTGGATGTAGCGCATCGTTTGAAAACAAAGTTGCGTAAATAAGATGCGGGCATTGGCATTGCGGTCTATTTGATAATAGGCAGCATCGAAGGTACTGATGAATTCTCGGATGTTATTGCCCGATATGAATGGGGCGAATTTTTCTAAAAATGCGGCTTCTTCATCTGAAACTTTGGTCAGTACATCGCCCATGTAGTTCGTCAAGAGGCTTTGGCGCATTATGTGCAGTGCGTATTGAATAAAAAGTTTCTGGCGCTCCTTACCGATACCCGATATGTCGTCGGCCCAATTCATCATGGCGAGGACCTCTTTTTTGTAACAGACGCGCATCAGTTGAATGAACTGCTCGCGCTGTTGGTCTTGGTCTTCGGAAGTTTCGAGATAGGCCATAGCGGCAAGAACAGAGCCGTCTGCAAAAGCAGCCACGGCATCTGCGTTGGTGCGGCTTTGGCTTTTGGCTTGTTGTAGGTAGGCGCTGAGGTCTTCGGTCTTGATTTTAGGAACTCGAATGAGCTGAGTTCTGGATTGAATGGTGATCATGAGCTTGCTGGCATCTTCGCTCACGAGTAAAAAAAGGGTACGTGCGGGTGGTTCTTCTAAGATTTTGAGCAGTTTATTGGCGCAGTCTGTATTCATTTCTTCTGGCTGCCAAATGATCATTACTTTATAGCCGCCTTCGTAGCCTTTGAGGCTCAGTTTGCGAATGATATCCTTGCTTTCTTCGGTCCCGATGATTGGTTTGCGCAATTTGTTGTCGATGCGCTCGGTCCATTGAAAAAGGTCAAAATAAGGTGCTTGTTCGATTTGTGTACGCCAATCAGCTAAAAAGAGATCGGAAGTTTTGCCAATACTCTGAACTACGGGATAAACAAAGTGGAGATCGGGGTGCTGAAGTTGTTGTACTTTGAGACAAGCCGCGCAAAGACCACAGCTATCTTCGGGTTGGCGCGCTGTACAAAAAAGGTATTGACTAAAGGCGAGCGCCAAGGGCAGACCACCGTAGCCAGCAGGTCCCTGCAGTAATTGGGCATGCGCAATTTTGTCCGAATTGATGGCGCGGATGAGTTCTTGCTTGAGCTGGGTTTGGCCGATGATTTGCTGAAATTGCACCTTCAAAAATAGCGAAAAAGCCGCAATTATTCGGTGTTTCCCTTCAAGAGCAA
>ENA-UOYK01000515-UOYK01000515.1-marine-metagenome-genome-assembly--contig:-NODE-515-length-12988-cov-7.893889_pt1 | contig 12988 bp, 8 predicted proteins | sample MGYA00238174_ERZ767213 | MGnify/ENA primary metagenome ERZ767213 (study PRJEB28944, sample SAMN06267167) | marine metagenome | isolation source: Columbia River Estuary | place: USA:Columbia River Estuary...
GGTACTTCGGGTTCTTCAGGTACAGACGGTACTTCGGGTTCTTCAGGTACAGACGGTACTTCGGGTTCTTCAGGTACTTCAGGAGATAATGGTACTTCAGGTTCATCAGGCACGGACGGCACATCAGGTTCATCTGGCACAGACGGTACATCGGGTTCTTCAGGTACAGACGGCACTTCAGGTTCATCAGGTACTGATGGCACTTCTGGTTCTTCAGGTACTTCAGGTGACAATGGTACTTCGGGTTCTTCAGGTACTTCAGGTGACAATGGTACTTCGGGTTCTTCAGGAACTGATGGTACTTCAGGATCATCAGGCACGGACGGTACTTCAGGTTCTTCAGGAACTGATGGTACTTCAGGTTCATCGGGTACTTCAGGTGACAATGGTACTTCGGGTTCTTCAGGTACTTCAGGTGACAATGGTACTTCGGGTTCTTCAGGAACTGATGGTACTTCAGGATCATCAGGCACGGACGGTACTTCAGGTTCTTCAGGAACTGATGGTACTTCAGGTTCATCGGGTACTTCAGGTGACAATGGTACTTCGGGTTCTTCAGGTACTTCAGGTTCATCTGGCACGGACGGCACTTCTGGTTCTTCGGGTACTAATGGTACTTCAGGTTCTTCAGGTACAGATGGTACGTCAGGTTCTTCAGGTACTAATGGTCTTGGAATTCCTTCAGGTGGTACATCAGGTCAAGCGCTTGTTAAAATTGACTCTAACCCATATAACGTACAGTGGTCTACTATCTCAGGAGGTTCTGGTTCAGGAACTAACAAGTATCTACTAAGACTTGAATATGATTCATCAAACCACCTAGTTAATAACACTACAGATAACAAGTTTGTTTCTGCAACTGGATTCTTGACTGCAAACGCATCAGTTGACTCAGTTTCAGTTAATACTTCAACGGCAATTTATACAGCTACAGTTTCATTCAATGAATCAAATCCACCACTTGCAATTCAGGTTCTTGCATGGGATCCTGCAACTTACAAGTATGAAGTTCACGCCTACAGAGTTGACGCTGCACTAGCTAAAATTGATTCTGCAGCTGCAAACTTCTCTACGTCTGGCACAAATCAACTTGTTCCAAACTTCTTAAATGGTGCATTTACAACATCAATGACACTTGACGTAAGAAAAGACTTTATTAAATACGGTAATAAATCAGGTTTGGGTTCTTCTGCAAGAAACGCTCACGCATACGTAATATTTGTATTCTAAGACTATGGCAATCTACAATCCAACCAATCCACCCCTATTTCTATCCGGTAGAATCACATCTATTAACGGTTTAGATCAGTATCCTTATGAGGATTCAACTGGCATTAAAGCAACCGGTGCATATTACACCTTTGAAATCACAGTTGATCAAGTAACTTCGCAATCCATCGGTACTGCTAATTCTCGTTCAGGTAACGTTAAAGAGTACAATGGATTGGACATTAAGTCTGGAGATTGGGTTACAAGTGAAAATGGTCAGATTGTTCTAAAGATTGAATCAATCGAAACTAAATCCGAAACGTCTATTTCTTTTATCGCAAAAGACGTAGATATGATTGCGTATAAACTTTACGCTTCAAATTATCTTACAACAAATTCTAAGCTAGCTTTCTTTGAAGTTTCAGATAACAATGTGCCTCTTCTAACTACTGGGGCAGTTCAATCTTTCTTTCCAACTCCAGCGTCAATGGATAAGATCCAAGGTCGCTTTGCAGCTGAAGAAGAAACAGAAAGATACAGATTTGAATTTTCAACTTCTCAAACAGGTTATAATTCAGGCGACATTATTACAGTTTCAGCTGAAGGCGAGTTTGTAAAGCTTGGAACTCCGGGTGCTGCAGAAGTTCCAGTTGGTTTGGTTCTTGAAAAGACAATGAATGACACTGTAGTTTACATTAAGCCATTTAACACGTTAATTGATAACCACTCAAACCCTGAACTTCTTAATGGTAATGCTGGTGAAATCTACTACATGGACCCTACAGTTCCTGGTGGAATCACAACAACTGCTTCAAGAGGAGCTAAAGCACTTTTCCTACAAGTTAAAGATCCAGTTCAAACTGAAGTTAGAGCTACTATTTCAAACTACTTACCGGGTTCTTCAGACATGATTATCTTTAATGAGATTCCAGTGTTTGATGGTTCTTCAGATGAAGTTTCAACAGTTCAAGATTTTGTTGACCTAATTAACGTATCAACTGATGATCACCATATCACAGCATCTAAAGAATCAGAGTTTTCATCTTTGCTTTCTAACGCATCTGTTGCAACTAATGGTGTATCAATCCTAGCGCTATCAGATAACACAGGCGCAAGTTACACCCAGATTGATGTAACAATCAGCGATGGTACAAATTCAACAACAGTTCTATTTGACCAAACAACAGTAACTTCTCCAATCGCATATCCAGATGCACCGGAATACCTATTGGTTAATGCTCAGATCGCAGCTGATCTTTTTAACGCTGCTTTTCAAGCTGATGGCCTAGATCTTGAAGCAATCGCAATCATACCAGGAGACGGAGCTTACTCATCTACCTTTGGACAATTGAAGATTCAAGCTATTACATCAACGGCTTCAATCTCTATCACAACAACTGACGTTGACGTTCTAGGAGATACATTCCTATCAGGTTTTGGTATCGCGGCTTCAGCCCCTGCAAACGGAGCTGACTTCTTGATTTTAACAAGACAAGATGGTGGAGATCTAATGATCACCGGTAATGGAACATATATCAACCAAAACGGTATCACATCTTCATCAGCGGGTTCTTCTGCAGTTCTTCTAATGCTAGAAGGCGTTAATGACGAACCAGAAACGGGAGTTAATGTATCAGTTGATAAAAACCAGGTTGTGGCTTCAACCACAACACACGATCACTATGTGACAGGAATCAATATCGACTACACTCCATTCCAGGATAGCGATGTAATTGTTAAAATTAACGGTGTTGAAGTTAACATCGGAGATGGAGACAACGAAGATGATTGTTACTTTACAGATCCTACCCTTTCAGGTTACAATACTGATGGAAACGCAATGGTCGCCAAGCTGATTAAAGACATTGCATCCGGCGACGTATTGATCTGGAACCCTACCTATGCAGGTTATGGACTAGATCCATCAGATGATATTGACGTTATTTACCAGGCTTCTTCTTACGACCTGTAAAAAAACGCATTTTTTCCAGAAAATATCACTATATTATATCAAAAAGGGAGCTAAACGCTCCCTTTTGTTTTGATATATAGTCTTGAAGCTGGCACAAAGTCGGCTTCAAGAACAAAAAATACGAAAACCACATACATGGCACAAATTCGTTCAAAACAAATTTCAGATTTCTTAGCACAGGTTAACTGGGCAACTGTTAAGACAACTGAAATCCCTAACGCATTCGACGTTGACGCAAGATTCGACACAGTAGAATCTGATCTAGTAGACGAAAGCGCTGCAAGAGGCGCCGCTGACTCGGCTCTATCTGCATCTGTCGATTCTCTAGAAACTGCTCTATCTGCTGAGATTGAGGCTACTAACACTGATGTTACTGAACTTTACGCAGCTCTATCTGCTGAAGCTGACACAAGAGAAACTGAGATGAACACTCACCACGATGAGCACGTTAGTCTTATCACCGCTGAGTCTGGAAGAGCTATCGCTGCTGAAGGTTTCCTAGGCGCATCTGTTGATTCTCTAGAAGTTGCTGTTTCTATCGAATCTGAAAGAATCAATGCGATTCTTGACGGTTCTACAGTTGATCTAGACCAATTTGCAGAAGTTGTTTCTTACGTAAACGGTCTTGACCTTGTGAATGATAACTCATTCATCTCAAGAGAGACTTTCGTTGATGGTAGACTAAACAGACTAGACTCTTCAGTTGATTCTCTAGAATCTGCTCTAGCTGGCGAAATCGAAGCTACTAACGGCGACGTTACTGCAATCAATGCTTCTATCGACTCTCTAGAAAACAAGGCTGGTACTGACGTTTCAGCTCTTATCGCTTCTGTTGATTCTCTAGAAGGTGTTGACGCAGACCTACAACAGGCTATCAATTCTCTTGAAGAGAAGCACAATGATGAGATGAACACTCACCACCTTGAGCACGTATCTCTAATTACAGCTGAAGAAGAAAGAGCTATCGCTGCTGAAGGTTTCCTAGGCGCATCTGTTGATTCTCTAGAGCTTGCTCTAGCGAACGAAATCGAAGCTACTAACACTGATGTTACTGCACTTTACGCAGCTATCGATGCTGAAGAAGGAAGAGCTGGCGCTGCTGAAGGTTTCCTAGGTGCTTCTGTTGACTCTCTAGAGCTTGCTCTAGCGAACGAAATCGAAGCTACTAACACTGATGTTACTGCACTTTACGCAGCTATCGATGCTGAAGAAGGAAGAGCTGGCGCTGCTGAAGGTTTCCTAGGTGCTTCTGTTGACTCTCTAGAGCTTGCTCTAGCGAACGAAATCGAAGCTACTAACACTGATGTTACTGCACTTTACGCAGCTATCAACACTGAGTCTGGAAGAGCAGGCGCTGCTGAAGGTTTCCTAGGCGCATCTGTTGATTCTCTAGAAGTTGCTGTTTCTATCGAATCTGAAAGAATTAACGCAATTCTTGACGGTTCTACAGTTGATCTAGACCAATTCGCAGAGGTTGTTTCTTACGTACAGGGTCTTGACCTTGTGAATGATAACTCATTCATCTCAAGAGAGCTTTACGTTAACAACTACCTAACATCTCTAGACGCTTCAGTTGATTCTCTAGAATCTGCTCTAACTGGCGAAATCGAAGCTACTAACGACGACGTTACTGCAATCGGCGCTTCTATCGACTCTCTAGAACTTGCATTGAACAACGGTTCAGGCGCTCTAGTTGATTCAGTTGACTCTCTAGAGCTTGCTCTAGCAGCTGAAATCTCAACTACTAACGCTGAAGTTGCAGGTATTAACTTGTCAATTGACTCTCTAGAGCTTGCTCTAGCGAACGAAATCGAAGCTACTAACGGCGACGTTCTAGCTATCATCGATTCAGTTGATTCTCTAGAGCTTGCTCTAACAGCTGAGACTAATTTAAGAATTTTCGGTGATACATACGCTGAAGTTGAAGTTACTGGTATTACAGCTGCTGCTGGTCCAGTTGTTATTTCATCTCCAGTTCTATTCGCAGAAGGTTCTTTCGATACAGAAGTTTACGTTAACGGTCTAAGAGTAGCATTTACTCAAATGAATCCTAATGATTTCGATCTAAACCTAGTTTATGCTATCGAAGCTTCTGACATCATCAGAATCGTTGGTGTTCAAGCTTAATTGAATAACAACCTTTAAGTGATTTAATTCACAGAGGGCTTCCCGCAAGGGAAGCCCTTTTTTATTGACGAATAAATAAAACAAAGCCAGTAAAAACACTTACAATATAGATGAAGATAGGAATCACAATCGGTCTACAATCCGATTACGAAAGTATATGGATCAACGGTATTAAATTGAATGCCCTGCTCTTAGCAAATGCTCTAATGAAAATAGGCAAATATGAAGTTGTAATTCTCGATACTAGCCGAAAGGTAACAGATCTATCAAAGGTTTCATGGGACGTTAATAAATTTCCAATCGAAGATTATTGGAAAGTATATCCAACCGTGGATATTTTAATAACACTTGGAACTTCTTTTCCAACTGAGATTTTAGATCAATTCAGAAAATCAGGACCAAATAAGAAGGTTGTCAAATACATGTGCGGTAATTCTTATGTAATTGATATGGAGCGTTCTATTTTTAAAGAAGGTAATGATCTGGGTAAAGCACCATGGGATCCAGGAGCCGATCAATTATGGTACGTACCCCAACAGGGCTATCAAAATCATGAATACTATAAGGTTGCATTTAGAAATGAAAACGTTTTCCCAGTTCCTTTTGTATGGGATCCTATGTTTTTAGATATTGAGGTGCTTAGGGCAAGAATTAAAAAGACAAAAACGCCATACTACATTCCAGGTAAAGAAAACTCTGAAAAGCTTCTATCAGTATTTGAACCTAACTTAAACGTAGTCAAATATGCAATGATACCTATTATGATTGCAGAGAAAGCACTTAGAGAAGGTGTAGAATTTAAGAAAATGAATGTGGCGAGTGGACAAAGACTTCTTAAGAATGGATACTTTAAGTCAATGATTGCGACTATGGATATTGTCAATGGCTCACAAGGTCCAAAGATTAGTTTCACATCACGATACCCCGTTACTCACTACTTAGCTAATGGAGCTGACGTTATAGTTTCACATCAGTGGGAAAACCCACTAAATTATTCTTATCTAGACGTGATGTACTTTGGATTTCCACTAGTTCACAATGCTGATATGATCAAGGATGCAGGGTACTACTATTCAGATTTCAATGTCAATGAGGGATACAATCAATTAAAATATGCAATTGAAGAACACGATAATAATCTAGAAGAGTATAAGCTAAGAAATCAAAAGGTACTAGACAGATACACTGTCAAAAACCAAGATCTATTAGATACTTACGAGAAGTTAATCGAAAATCTCTTTGAAAAGGATAAACATCAATTAAGTTACAATTACAATTGGCAAACTAATACATATTTCTAAATGAAAATCAGCGTTATCATGATGAGCTACTTGGATGAATATCCAAATGCTAGAACCAATTCTATTCCAAAATTCAAAAGAGCTGTAAATTCTTTTTTAGAACAAGATTATGAAAATAAAGAATTGGTAATAGTAGCAGATGGATGTGACATAACTAAGAGCCTATATGAAAAGCATTTTTCAAAATACGATAATGTTAATTTAATTTGGGTTGAGAAATCAAAATCTAGATGGCCTGGAAAGATTAGACAATTAGGCATTTATTATTCAACAGGTGATTATATTGCATATTTAGATGCAGACGATGTTATTATGCCTACTCATTTAAGCTCAATTTCAAAAGCAATTACTGAATCTAATGGTGCAAAGTTCTTGCTTAATACCGGCGGATCTGTACCCATCATCATTGATGAACCCTATAAGTTTGAAAAAACTGGAATAATTGAAATAACTTCAAGCTTTAAGTTGGATATGCAAACTATTGAGAACAATGCTAAGGCCGGCAAAATTTACATTGTAGACCTGCCATTGTATGGCAAGTTAATGTTATACAAGTTAACATTTGAAGATCCTTCAGGCACACATCTTGTCGTCCATTCCAGAAATGTAAATTCAAAATGGAGCAGTATCGATGATCCAATGGGCGGTGAAGACAAAGTATTTATTGAGGAATTGAAAAAAGAATACAAACCTTATATGTTCAAAGAGTATACATATATAGTCTGCCACTCTAAAATGAAAAATCATGACGTATAACCGTGAAAAACTATTTAGATCTATTAAACGAGTTTAATAACACTCCAAAACCGGTTGAATCTGAAAAAACTCAGGAGATTCAAAAGCCTATTCCTCCTTCTCCAGTTCTAAGACCTAGACCCGAAATTAAAAAGGTTGAATCCAAGCCAAAGATCGAAGATAAGAAAGTGGAACCTGCGCCTCCAAAGAAAAGTAGATTTGAACAAGCAAAGGAACAAATAGAAAAAGAAAAAACACTTCCAAGGCAAGAACCAACTCAAACTAAAATAGAGCCAACATCGCAGCCAACGATAAATGTTAAAACTTTTACAAGACCTATCATGAAAAAACCCGATCCAGCTCTAACACCCGCTCCAAAGGTTGAATCAAGAAAAGCTATTGATTATCCTAAAATCTCAATTATAATGCAGACTTATCTTGGAGATTATCCAGGTTCTCGTATAAATTCTGAGCTTAAGTTTAAAAGAGCAATTGCAAGTTTCATTAAACAGACTTATGAAAATTGTGAGTTGATTATCGTTTCTGATGGATGTAGTGTAACTCATAATTTATGGATCAATGAAATTCAAGGAATTAATCGCATCAAATATGCCTATGTAGATAAATCTGGATATGGCAATATGTATGAAAAAGATCAAACTGGAGAAAAGATCTATAGAGGAATTCCAAGAGCAGTGGGCGTAACTATCGCAACCGGTGATATTATTACATATTGTGACTCAGATGATTTTATGCTTCCGTATTTTTGTGAAATGCTAGTTCTTCAACATCGTGCAAATCCAAATTCAGATTGGATGGTAAATTCAGCATGGTTTGATCATGAAGCAATGATAACTTCATCCGCTGCTGCCGGAGAAGTCTTAAAATCTTATGAAAATGCTAGAGTCTTAAACTCTCCTTTTTCTAAAGATTATAAATTTGTTGAATCAAGGGTTAAGGAAGGTTTTGTAGTTAATACACCTTGGTTGCTAGCTCACATGTCAAGTTGTGAAGTTAAATGGGAAGATTCTAAAGGAGGTGTTAGTGAAGATACGCTATTCGGTAGAAAGCTAAGATCTAAATATCCAACTGGCCACGTCTACTCAAGCCCAACGTATTTGAGATGTCACTATTCAGGCCTCTGGGACGTTTAAAAATACGGGATCATATCCATATTTTTGACAATAGGCGTTCATTTTCTTTTGTAGCTCTGACGAAACTGATTGAAGTTCATTCTTTAAACTTTCAAATCCTTGATGTTTTCGATCATTAACCACGCTCTGTGGAGAAACCCATTTTACGTTTAGATTCTTATCTTTTAAGAAATTGAACAAATCTATGGCTTGATCTTCAACCCGATATGTAAACTTGGGTCCCATTTTAATTATTAATTCGTCCCATCTTAAGATAGAATGAATAGCCTGTTCAACGGGATTCGATGATCTAGATACCCTGCCTCTTCTAATTCTAAATTTAAGAGATTCGGGCCTAACGTCTTCAGTGAAAACAATTGATGGAATAGAATCCTTAGGGTTTCTGACGTTATAAATTAAGATTTCAGGTTTTAACTTATCAGTGTGCTTAATCCACGGCCATGGCCCATTTTCAATTACATGTTGCCACGCTACAATTCCATCCTCCATAAGTTTTTCGTGACCTATTCTTAAACCCCAGCTACTTAATATAGAAGCTGTAAAACCTGTCCCAGTTCTAGGATGTCCTACGCCTAAGATTAAAACCTTTTTACGATCTAATCCTAGCGATTTTTCCATGTGCTTAACATACTGTTGCATTATTTTGGGCTTTTCTTCTTCACTAGCGTGATACCAAGTCCATGCAACTGAACCCTGAATACCTTCAATTTCTTTTTGGACTTTATCACTTTCATGTTTTAATTCATTAACATGATCATAATACTCTTCACCGAGTTCAATCTCCAACTTAATTGCAGTAGTAATTAAAAGAGCCCAGTTATAATCATCATTAGCTTTAATACTGCTCTCATATAACTGCTTAAGTCTTAATCTTTCGCTATCAGAAGTATCAGGTGATAGTCTGTCAGGGTGACACTTAACCACCATTTTTCTAAAAAGTTTCTTAAATGAAGGATCTCTTTCAGGCTCTTCTTCTGAATCTTTCGCTTGATTGGCCTGTTCAGCTGCATCTGAAGTTACCTTACTATCAAATAAATCTGGCCTTTTTAATCCTGCAATCGCGGAGCTAAAATCAGAATTAATATTAGATTGTATTTCCTTTAGATCATTCAAGTCCTCAATGAAGAACTCATATTGTCTAATCATTCGTTTGAAATCTATTATCTGAGAGCCTAGCTTTTTCATGCAATTTACGTAGATTAAGTCTTTGATTAAAATGATTAAAAATCAGCCAGTATGTAAACTTTAACCCAATCTTTGTGTATATATACCATAGTGAGAAAACCCTCAAACATAAACCTCAAATAAACAATCTAGTAAGACATGTCTCAAATCAAAATCAAACAGATTGATGGCTTGCAAGAGATTCTTGACGCTATCATTCTTTCGATCACGTCTGGATCGCTAAAGTCAACCTTTACACAGGTTGGCCATGGCTTCTCAGCAGGTCAGGTTGTTGCCTTCGACGGTGGTACATGGGTCCTTGCTGATGCATCTATTGAGGACAAACTAGGTAGAATTGTTATTGAATCAACTCCATCCGCCGACACTTTTGTCGGTGTTCAGGTTGGTAAGGTAACAGTTGCTACTTGGAATCTTGTCCCAGGTGCGTTTTATGTTGTTGACGATTCAGGAACGGGTAATCCTGTATTGTTCACAACAAACGACGCGTATGCATACAGTAACCCAATCATGCAGGCAATTACCGAAACGACAGCACATGTCCTTCCTTGGAGACCATCAGTTGGTGGCGCACCAGTCGACACAGGAGTCGAAGTGTACCAAAGAGATCAAAACCCTCTACCAACCAACGGTGATTATTCAGCGACGGGCATTACAATTAATTACACTCCTTTCTTGGATTCAGCGGTTGACATTCTAGTCAACGGTGTTGGTGTTCAAGAAGGAAACGGTGTTAGAACATCAGACTGTTACTTCTCCAATGACGGAGGTCTAACAGCTAAGCTGATTGCTGACATCGAAGCCGGCGACGAATTATACTGGAACGGCGAACTTTCAGGATTTGATTTGACTGCAGATGACATTATTGACATCATCTACAACAAATCAGCTCTAGATTAAACCTAAACCAAAACAGACATTTATTATAAAATGGCAATTCCTTTAATTAAAACGACAGGTACCTCAGGTTCTTCTGGTTCTTCAGGTACTAACGGTACTTCAGGTACTTCCGGCACAGCCGGAACTTCGGGTACCTCGGGTTCATCAGGTACGTCTGGCTCGTCTGGTACTTCTGGTTCTTCAGGTACGTCTGGTTCGTCTGGTACTTCTGGTACTTCTGGTACCGCTGGTACTTCAGGAACTTCAGGTACATCTGGATCTTCAGGTACATCTGGTTCTTCAGGTACTTCGGGTACTTCAGGTTCTTCAGGCTCATCTGGTTCATCAGGTACAGACGGTACCGATGGTACGGACGGTAGTTCCGGTTCATCAGGTACTTCGGGTACTTCAGGCACTTCAGGTTCTTCAGGTTCATCTGGTACTTCAGGTCTATCTGGAACTTCGGGTCTAGATGGTACGGACGGTAGTTCCGGTTCATCTGGTACTTCAGGTTCATCAGGTACAGATGGTACATCAGGTACTTCAGGTACTTCAGGTACTTCAGGTACTTCGGGTTCATCTGGTACAGACGGAACTTCAGGTTCATCTGGTACAGACGGAACTTCAGGCTCATCTGGTACAGACGGAACTTCAGGCTCATCTGGTACAGACGGAACTTCAGGCTCATCTGGTACTTCAGGTACTTCAGGTACTTCGGGTACTTCAGGTACTTCAGGTTCATCTGGTACTTCAGGTTCATCTGGTACTTCAGGCACTTCAGGTACTTCAGGCTCATCTGGTACTTCAGGTACTTCGGGTACTTCGGGTACTTCAGGTACTTCAGGTTCATCTGGTACTTCAGGTTCATCTGGTACTTCAGGCACTTCAGGTACTTCAGGTTCATCTGGTACAAATGGTACTGGCGGTTCTTCAGGTTCATCTGGTACTTCTGGTACTTCTGGTACTTCTGGTACTTCTGGTACTTCTGGTACCTCTGGTTCATCAGGTACAGATGGTACATCAGGTACATCAGGTACTTCAGGTACTTCGGGTACTTCAGGTACTTCAGGTTCATCAGGTACAGATGGTACATCAGGTACATCAGGTACATCTGGTACTTCAGGTTCATCAGGTTATGATGGCGCTAAATCAGGATGTTACGGCGATCCAAATGGTGACGTAACAGGTTCATTCGTTGGTCAACTTTATTTTGACTGTGACGGTGGTATTTGGGAATGGTCAGGCTATGGTCCTGGTAACCCTGCACCATGTGATCAAGGTATGGACGTTGTGTTCTTGGTTGACTACACCGGTTCAATGGGTGGAGCAATCAACAACGTTAAGTCTTCAATTGCAGCTATCGCTTCAACGATCGAGACAGAATCTAATAACAACTACAGACTATCTCTTGTAACATTTGACGAGTACGGAGTTGACGGTACACCAACTTACGGTGCAACTGCAACTTACAACGCTCTTCCATCTACACAGAGATACATTCTAAACAATTACACAGCTAGCAGATCTTCACACATCACTGCTCTAGAGACATTCTCGTCAAACAACATCTCTTCGTTCACTTCACAGTTGAACAAGATGAATACAGTTGACTTCCCTCTAGGTAATGGTCAAGGTACTCCAGAACCAGCAGGTATTGCTCTTGATAGAGTAATCAACTCTGGTATGGTAGGTGGCTTTAGAGAAGGTGTTGCTAAGTACATTGTTCTTATTACAGACGCACCTGACGGTGGTAGCGACGACGCATACACTCAAGCAGATATTGATTACGCTGATGTATTGAAAGTTGACGCTTACAACGCTAACGCACAGGTGCTGTTGATGACTACTTATTCAACTTCATCACTTAACACAATCGCAACCTATTCTGGTGGTATTGTTACTAACAGCCACGCCCCTGGTGCGGTACAAACAGTGATCGAAGAGACATGTACGGCTAACGAAGGATCTACTCCAGGTGGCGGCGCATGGACATTTAAAGGTTACATTTCAGGTGAAGCTGGTCTTCCAGGTTCTTCTGGTACTTCTGGAACTTCTGGCACAGACGGTACATCTGGAACATCTGGTACTTCTGGTACTTCAGGTTCATCTGGTACTTCTGGTACTTCTGGTACTTCAGGTTCATCAGGTACAAACGGTACTTCAGGAACATCTGGTACTTCTGGTACTTCTGGTACTTCTGGTTCATCAGGTATAACTGGTGAAGGAGGTTCTTCTGGTTCATCAGGTACAGATGGTACTTCTGGTTCATCGGGTCTATCTGGTACTTCAGGCTTAGACGGCACTGATGGTACATCAGGTACTTCAGGTACTTCAGGTACTTCAGGTACTTCAGGTTCATCTGGTACAGACGGAACTTCAGGTTCATCTGGTACAGACGGAACTTCAGGCTCATCTGGTACAGACGGAAC
>ENA-UOYK01000520-UOYK01000520.1-marine-metagenome-genome-assembly--contig:-NODE-520-length-12905-cov-3.496258_pt1 | contig 12905 bp, 10 predicted proteins | sample MGYA00238174_ERZ767213 | MGnify/ENA primary metagenome ERZ767213 (study PRJEB28944, sample SAMN06267167) | marine metagenome | isolation source: Columbia River Estuary | place: USA:Columbia River Estuary...
CTGCCTCTTGCCTGTGGCGCCGCGGGTCGATGCCGGCACCGCCGTCGGCCCTGACCGCTTGGTCAATACGGCAGGCGCGTTCGATAGGCATGGCGGCGACCTGATCGTCGTGGACTTTGGCACAGCCACCACCTTCGACGTAGTGGCGCCAGATGGGGCCTATGTTGGCGGGGTGATTGCACCCGGTGTGAACCTCTCGCTTGAGGCCTTACACAACGCGGCCGCGGCATTACCTCACGTCGATATTACCAAACCCCAGCAGGTGATCGGCACCAACACTGTTGCATGCATGCAATCAGGGATTTTTTGGGGTTACGTGGGGCTGGTGCGTGAGATATGCGCTCGGATTAAGGCCGAAAGGGATGTGCCGATGCGGATCATCTCTACAGGCGGACTTGCCCCCCTATTCGGGCAGACGGAGGCGCTTTTTGACGCCTTTGAAGATGATTTGACGATGCACGGCTTGACCGTCATCCACCGACATAACAAGGAAAATACATGAGCCGCAAAAAAGCAGCTGAACGCCTGATCTATCTGCCCCTCGGTGGGGCTGGTGAAATCGGGATGAACGCCTACGTCTATGGCTACGGCCTTCCGGGCAAAGAAAAACTGATAGTCGTCGACCTCGGCGTGACCTTCCCAGACATGGACAGAACACCCGGTGTGGATCTGATCCTGCCCGATATCGCATGGCTGAAAGCACGCCGCGCCGACATCGAAGGCATTTTCATCACCCACGCCCACGAAGACCACGTAGGGGCCATCGGCCACTACTGGCAATCGCTTGGCGCGCCTGTTTACGCACGTGCCTTTACCGCGAACATCGCACGCCGCAAGCTGGCCGAACACGGGCTACCTGATAGCGTTGTGACGGTGGTTGAACCGTACCCACAGGTTATCGAATGCGGCCCGCTGAAAATCTCCTACGTGCCAATCTCGCACTCGATCCCCGAAAGCGCAGGCCTTGTGATCGACACGCCTGTTGGCCGCCTGATCCACTCTGGCGACTTTAAGATCGACGAGACGCCCGTTGTTGGCGATCCGTTCAACCGCCCGCTTTGGGAAGAGGTCTCTAAAGATGGCGTCAAGGCGCTGATCTGCGATTCCACCAATGTGTTTAGCCCGCTTCCAGGCCGCTCCGAGAACACTATCGGCGACGCGATTGCCGAGATGATGTCGAATGCGACTGGTACTGTGGTTGCGACCACATTCGCGTCCAACATTGCACGTTTGAAAACACTGGCACTGGCCGCGAAAAAGGCGAACCGCTCCGTGGTTCTGCTGGGTCGCTCCATGCAGCGCATGGTGGAGGCTGCGACGCAAGTTGGCATCCTGTCAGGTTTCCCGCCGATTGTGTCCCCCGAGGACGCGCTGAACATGCCGCGCAACTCTATCATGTTGCTGGTCACTGGCTCGCAAGGCGAACGCCGTGCAGCCTCTGCGCAATTGGCACAGGGCAAATACCTTGGGTTGTCGCTCAAAGACGGCGACACTTTCCTGTTCTCGTCCAAAACGATCCCGGGCAACGAGCGCGGCGTGATCCGCATCATGAACCAGCTTTCCGAGTTGGGTGTGGATGTGATCGACGACGCTGGCGGCAAATACCACGTGTCTGGACACGCGAACCGTCCCGACCTTGCGACCATGCATGAGATCGTAAAACCAGAAATGCTGATCCCCATGCACGGTGAACACCGTCACTTGCGAGAGCACGTGAAACTGGGCGAGCAAAGCGGCATCAAAGGCATCGTTGCCGTAAATGGCATGATGATCGACCTGACGGGTGACCGTCCATCCGTGGCCGAATACATCGAGACTGGCCGCACTTACCTCGACGGGTCCGTCAAGGTTGGTGCTATGGACGGTGTCGTGCGCGACCGTATCCGTATGGCGCTGAACGGTCAGATGGTTGTGACGCTGATCTTGGATGAAAACGACGAACCGCTTGGCGATCCATGGGTCGAAATCTCTGGTCTGTCCGAAACTGGCAAGTCGAACACATCCCTCGCGGAAGTTGTTGAGGCGGATCTCGCACAGTTCTTGGGTCGCGCAAACGACAAAACCCTGCGCGATGATGTGAAGCTGGAAAAAGAGCTGAAAAACGTCGCACGCAAATCTGCACAGGGCGAGATCGGCAAAAAACCAGAAGTGATCGTGATTGTATCGCGTCTGAGCTAAGCAAAAGAGGATGGGTTAAAACCCATCCTACCCAGTTGCTATTCCGAACAGATGTAAACCGCGCCGCCCACGGCCACGGCTGATACGGTCGTGGCGGCCAAGACGGCTGGTGTCGATAGAACTGCAAGGGCCGAGGCCGAGGCAGTGCCAACAGAAGCCACGATCGTATCGGCGGCCCCAGTGATCACCAAAGCCCCCGCGGGATGTGACGCTGCTGTATCTGCTACATCGACAGCACCACTGACCAGCGATGAGGTCACAGCGCCAAGGTTCTCTTTGGTATCATTCACGCGCTGGCAAACCGTCTTGGTACACCGCCCGCGATAGTTCCGCTCTCCGGTCAGAATGACATAGCCAGTGTCTGCATCCGCCTCGACAAGACATTTGCCATCCATATCGGCCAAACCATCCAGAAACGCGTAGATATCGCCGCTATGACATTGGCGTAAATTGCCGCTGATCGCAGATGCACCCGCATTGGGAAGCGAAAGTAGGCTCTCGCGCCACGTCACACTGCTATCCAAAACCTCAGGATCAATCTGCAAATCCGCGGCCTCAACCCGTGTCTGGCATAGCTCTGCCGCCGCCAAAGACGGAGCAAGAGCCACTACCAATGACAGGATCGCAGGCTTCATCTTAGCTGGGATCTTTGGCCCGCTCTTCAAAGCTTTTGGCAATAAAAGCAGGGGTATCATCGCCCAAACCAATGACGCGGTTGTCGTTGCGACGGTTGTTATTGTTGCGATCGTTGCGATTGCGGTCGCCGTGCTGATGACGCTCGTGACGCTCGCCTTGCGGCTGACGCTCTTGACGCTCACCTTGCGGCTGGCGCTCTTGACGCTCAGGCTGTTCAGCTTTTTGCTCGCGGTCTTGACGCGGCTTACGCTCTTGGCGCTCACGACGTGGCTTTTCCTCGCGCGGTTTGTCTTCGCGTGGGGCTTCAACCTTGGCTTCGGCCTCAACAGCCTCAACCGCGGGCTTGTCCTCACGTGGCTTGCGCGTGCGGCTACGGGTGCGCGGCTTGGTCTCAGATTTCGGCGCATCATCACCTTCGGGGGCAGGGGCACCGGCACCCAGAGGGTTCTCAAGGCGTGGAATCTCTTCGTTCACCAGACGTTCAACATCGGCAAAGTTTTTCTCGTCGCGTGTCGCGCAAATCATGATCGCAACACCAGAGCGGCCCGCACGACCCGTGCGACCAATGCGGTGCACGTAATCTTCGGCGTGGGAAGGGACGTCAAAGTTGAAAACATGGGTCACGGCAGGGATATCAAGTCCACGGGCAGCCACATCTGACGCCACAAGGAATCGCAGCTCGTTGTCGCGGAACGATTCGAGGGTACGTGTGCGGTGGCTTTGATCCAAGTCGCCATGGATCGGAGCTGCCTGATATCCGTATTTATTCAATGACTTAGCAACTACATCGACGTCCGATTTACGATTGCAAAAGATAATCGCGTTGGTGCAAGCATCACCCTCGCGGTCGATCAATGCCCGCAAAACGGCACGCTTCTCTGCAGGCTCTTTCGCCTTGTTAGAGCCCTTAAACATCAAGACACCTTGCTTGATATTCGTGTTCGTCGTGGCCGCGCGAGCAACCTCGATCTTGGCAGGGTTCGACAGGAATGTGTTGGTGATCCGCTCGATTTCAGGGGCCATCGTGGCCGAGAAAAACAGCGTTTGACGGGTAAACGGCGTGCGCTTAAAGATCTCTTCGATATCAGGAATAAAGCCCATATCAAGCATGCGATCAGCCTCGTCGATGACCATAATCTTGACGTCAGTCAGGATCAATTTGCCGCGCTCAAGGTGGTCAAGCAAACGGCCTGGGGTCGCGATCAGCACGTCAACGCCCTTGTCGATCAGCTTGTCTTGGTCCTTGAAGGACGTGCCGCCAATCAGCAAGGCCTTGGAAAGCTTAGTGTATTTGGCATATGTGTCAAAGTTCTCGGCCACTTGGGCAGCCAACTCGCGGGTCGGTGCCAGTACAAGGGAACGCGGCATCCGCGCACGTGCACGACCACGGCCCAACAGGGTAATCATCGGCAGCGTAAAGGCGGCAGTTTTGCCCGTACCCGTCTGCGCAATGCCCAAAACATCGCGGCCCTCAAGCGCAGGCACAATCGCGCCAACCTGAATAGGTGTCGGTGTTTCATAGCCTGTTTCGGCGATGGCTTTAAGAACCTTGGCGTCAAGGTTGAGATCGGAGAATTTGGTCAAGTTAGCCCTTTCAATATGTTACGGCTGTTTGGCCGCTCATATTGCGCGGCCCGCCTGACCGAATTGTCAGGGCGTTCGACTGTGCATGGCCTTAGACCTAAGTGGTCCAAAGGTCAAGGAAACCCTATCAGGGCAGGGGCTTGGTGGCAGGTTCCAGCAGATTTGCGGTCTGCAATGCGCTATAAAACAACCTAGACGGGATTTGCGCGAGATAATCGCGGCGTTTGCCTGCGACTTTCAGGGTCATACCCTCGTTGGCGGCCATGCGAAACTGCGTGATCGTAAGCGGGATTTGTCCGACTTCGGCGCTATGGCAATGGTCAATGCAAAAGGTGCGCAACCTGTCGTGCATCTCGTAGGGCATTAAATCACCGTTTTGCGTCACGATTGTAATCTGGGGCCGCGCGCCGCGTCCATGTAAGAACGACAGCGACAGATAATAGCGCGTTTCTCCACCGCTTTCCAAAATGATCGTACGGGCCAAAACATGCACATCGCGGTCGCGGAACACTTCCGTATCGCGCGAAACAATCTGCCAAACGCCCGTTTCATGCATATAGCTGCGTTGCAGCCGGTCAGACGGCGAACAAGCGATAAGGAGGGGGAAAATAAAAGCCAGTCGGACCAACATGACCTTACTCTGCGGCGTAAAGGTTAACGGAACTTAAACAGTCGACGGGTGCAGCTGCGGGGTGTAGCCCGCTTGCATCACTTTAATTATCGGCGCGGGCGTCAATACCGTCGTTTTGCCACATCGCGGACGCGGGCAGGGTGCGCCGTAACCCGCTGTCGTATATGGGTAAAGCCTATGGTCGGTCATCAAATGCGGCTGCCCCTCGTGGTGGACAAACGCACCACGTGGCAGGTTGGCAAAATCGGCCTCATGGGTCACTTGAACACGGTCACGCCCCACACGTGCAGGGTGCAAAATGGCGTCCATTTGCGGGGCCTTCTGGCGCTCGCGGTAAGCCTTGCTCCAAGCCTGCACAAAGCGCGCATAATCCGCCCGCCTGCAATAGCCGCAAGGCCTGTGTCCAGCCGAAAACGCCACCGCCTCATCAAGGAAAAACAACTCGGTCCAATTGCGTCCCGTCATGACCGCGCGTGTGCGGTCCTGCCAATCGAGCACGCAGCAAATCCACGCCTTATGGGTCCAACGCGCGGTGCCCAAAACACGCCCCTCACGGTGCAAAATCCCGCGATTGCCCGTCACCGTACCGCGGCCTGCATCGGCCACGATTTCTCCTGTAGGCAAGACGCGGTTCTGTAAGGTCAGACCATCATTTCCTTCGTCGATGACAGCGTCACATCAGGGTAATCGCGGGCCACGCGGTCGATATCCCATTGTAATCGCGTCAAGAAAACAACGTCGCCGTCGTTGTCCGTGGCAATATGCGCTTTGTTTGCTTCCGAGAATTTCTCGACCGCCACCTTCGCCCCCAAAACCCAACGGGCCGAGGTGAACTGCGAACTCTCGAACCGCACAGGCAGCCCGTATTCAAGCTCAATGCGGCTGGCGAGAACCTCGAACTGCAAGGCCCCAACAACGCCCACGATGAAACCAGAGCCAAAGGTCGGCTTGAACACCTTGGCAGCCCCTTCTTCGGCAAATTGCATCAAGGCTTTCTCAAGATGCTTGGCCTTCATTGGGTCGCCAGCACGGCAGGTTTGCAAAAGTTCAGGCGCAAACGACGGGATGTTCGACACACGGATCGCCTCGCCCTCGGTCAGTGTATCACCAATGCGCAGCTGCCCGTGGTTCGGAATACCGATGATGTCGCCAGCCCAAGCTTCCTCCGCCAATTCGCGGTCGGCGGCCAAAAACAGCACAGGGTTTGACACCGCCATCACCTTTTTGGACCGCACATGGGTCAACTTCATGCCCCGCTCAAAATGCCCCGACGCCAGACGCACAAACGCCACGCGGTCGCGGTGTTTCGGGTCCATATTGGCCTGCACCTTGAACACAAAGCCGGTCACAGCCGTCTCTTCAGGGGCCACATTGCGCGGCGTCGCTTTCTGCACCTGCGGCTCGGGGCCATAGGTTGCGATCCCGTCCATCAATTCCTTGACGCCAAAACTGTTCATCGCAGAGCCGAACCAGATCGGCGTCATCGTGCCATCAAGCAAGGCCTGCGGATCAAGGGCAGGGAGCAACTCCTTGGCCATCTCGATCTCTTCAAGAAACTTGGACAGCAACGCAGGCGGCACATGTTCCTTGAGCTTCGGATCATCCAAACCCTTGATCGAAATCGACGCGGCGACCTTGTTTCGATCCGCACGGTCCATCAATTCCAGCTTATCGCGCAGAATGTCATAGCAGCCGATAAACTCGCGGCCGACCCCAATCGGCCAACTTGCAGGGGTCACGTCAATCGCCAAATTCTCTTGAATTTCGTCAATGATATCAAAGGTATCGCGGCTCTCTCGGTCCATTTTGTTACAAAACGTCAGGATCGGCAGGTCGCGCAGGCGGCACACCTCAAATAGCTTCTGGGTCTGGCTTTCCACACCCTTAGCGCCGTCAATCACCATCACGGCGGCATCAACAGCCGTCAGCGTGCGGTAGGTATCCTCGGAGAAATCCGAGTGGCCGGGAGTATCCACCAGATTGAAACGGTAATCGCCAAAATCAAACGACATCGCCGAGGCGCTCACGGAAATCCCGCGGTCCTTTTCCATCTGCATAAAGTCGGAGCGGGTGCGGCGCGCCTCACCCTTGGCACGGACCTGACCAGCCATCTGAATAGCGCCACCATAAAGGAGGAATTTTTCGGTCAGCGTCGTCTTCCCAGCGTCGGGGTGCGAAATAATCGCAAAGGTCCGACGGCGGGCAATTTCAGGCGGGAGTTTTGGGCGATTTGTCATGCCCGCAGCCATAATCTGTGTCTGAGCAAAGGGCAATCGGCATTGGTGAAAATGGGCATTGTTGCGACCTTGGCAATTCATCGTTGCGATGTGCATTCTTGTTGGAGCCCTCCCCCAAACGCGATAGGTTAGCCCGATATTAACCAGCGCCCCGAGGTCCCAAATGAATAACTTATTTAAAACAACACTTTCTCTCGCCGCATTTGCGGGGCTCGCGGCTTGCGGTGGAGGCTCAACCAGCACGAACCCTTACCAGACTCTTCAAAACCGCACAGACGCTTATTTGGAGCAAATTGATCGTGTGAGCGCGCTCTATCCATCTGGTCCTGCAACAATGAACAACGCAAGTGGCACAGCGACGTATTCTGGGACAGGGTCAATTGTCGTCAACCCCACATTCATTGGGGAAACCTTACTCTATGCCGATGCGACACTGCTGGGCGACGCAGACCTGTATGTGAATTTCGGGGCCAACCGGCCAACGCTTAACGGGTCAATCACGGATCTTTTCGGCATTGACAGTAATGATAATGTTGATGAGTACACTGGTACTGTTCAAGTTCGGAACGGCTACATCGGTGACGATACGCACAACTCAGTGACAGCCAGCTACGCGGGTACCATCAGAGGGAACGGCGATACGATTTCCCTGAATGGCAATATGTATGGCACTGTTCTCGGCAACCCAAGTCCGCGCGTTATCGATCTGATCGGATTTGGCGATAGCATGATAGGCAGCTATCAAGGCACGTCAATCGTCGGCGTCACCGTCGAGCGCGACTAAGCGATACGACTGCGTTCAGCATCTTGAGGCCGTTTGACGCAAGTCAGGCGGCCTTTTGTTGATGGTTCTTAACAATCCATTAAGCATGATCAGGCACTTTCCAAGACAATCGGAAAGGGTTCAATAATGCGCATCATGGCTTTTGTTTTGGCGGTCACCGCAGGCTGTTCATCGCCTTCCACTGGCGTCGAAAACATTGACCGCGCCGCACAAGCAGCAGCCCTTGAGGCGGCGCTTGCGGGCGAAAACATCTCTGACCCTGCCGCGTTACCCCTTGAAGGCACAGCAAATTACGCGGGCTTTATGACCCTTAACTTACCCACCGTAGACGGGCGGCAAGCCAATGTCGGCGACCTCAACCTCGCGGTCGATTTTGGCGCAACCAGCAACCAAGTCTCAGGGGGTGTGTCAAATTTTTCAGGCACCACAGGCACCCTTGATATCTCAGGCGGAGATTTAAATCGGGGTGCCGATCCCGACATGGACTTCACCTTCGACGGGGCGCTTTCAGGAACACTTCAGACAGGCAGCACTGCCTTTGACATTGATGGGAACCTGCTGGGCGAGTTTCGGGGGCGCGATCAATACGGGCTAACTGGGATCGTCAGTGGCACGATCACTGGGTCAGGTAGTCAGGACATTTTTGATGGATCAATGGCCGCAACACGTACCGACTAAGTCGACGATGCCTTGCGCAACAACCCAATCGCATCTTTTTGGGACAGGAGTTTCTCCTGCACCTCATAGTCCAAATGGGCGCGGTGGCCGTGGCTTGACCGTCTCGTCTCGCCACTGCGCATATGGTCGGGCAGGGCGGCGCGTGTGAGGGGATCAATCAACAGGGATTCCGCGGCAATGCCTTCTGCATAGATGATCTGGTGGTCATCAAAAAGCAGCTGGAAATAATCGACAAAGCCACCATCGCGCTGGTAAACCGTGTCGCCATTAATCAAATGGCGGACTTTCACCAGAACTTCCGAACGGCCAGCGCCCAGTCGGTCCTGCCTTTGATAGACAAAGAGGCGGTGATCAGGGCTGACCAAAAGGTCGTTTTCATTGTGCAGTGCACCCTTGGTGATCACAATCGGGGCAAATTCGCCCAACGCGCGCAATGTCGTTTGCCCAATCCAGCGCAGAGCCTGCGGGCCGTCATCGCGGGTCAAAACCTTATCGCCTACAGCCAAATCCTCGATCCGGCGCTGTTCACCAGAGGCCATCGTGATGTGAGTGCCACGGGTAAATGAGACGCATGCCACTTCGGCAAAGCGGGTCGTGGCGGCATCTTTGTCGACGCCGACCAAGCGGTAATTTGTGTCGCTTTCCAGATTGGCAAGAGGCAACAAATAGGTCGCCTCCAAGCCGCCATCTTCGACCTCAACCAGCACTAAAACCTCGTAGGTCGTGCTATCGGATGCCATCAACGTGATGCAGCTATCCAGAAAAGCCAGATTGCCAGCTTTGCCAATGGTCGAGATTTCGTCGATCATAAATCCCCCGCCCTCGTCACGGATCGCAAGGCTCAGAGGTGAGCGGGTCGCACGCGAAGACAATTGATAGATGTCATCCATGACCAATTCGTCGGCAAAACTGATGCCTTCGCCGTCGGCCACGCCTTCAGTTACGACAAAGTCGTCTGACCGCAACACCGCTACGGTTTGCATCGTCGGGCGTATCGCGTCGCTTGGCATCAGAAACCAATTCAAACCGGTAATGGATTTTATTTAGGCCGCGCGGGTGGAAACGTCAACTTAGGGCGTTTGCCATTGTCTTTAAGTATAGGTCAGGGCAAGGTTTTCATGAAATATTTAACCAAAGGTGAGGATAGACAGATGGATTTGGGAATTTCAGGTAAACGGGCGTTGATTTGTGCTTCATCAAAGGGGCTTGGGCGCGGCTGTGCCGAGGCACTTGCGGGCGCTGGCGTCGATCTTGTCTTGAATGGGCGCAACGCGGAAACACTCGCGGCGACTGCTGGCGAAATCCGTGAGAAATACGGTGTCAAAGTTGATACCGTCTGCGCCGATGTCGCCACCGAAGAGGGGCGCGCAGCGCTCCTGAAAGCCGCAAGCGACGTTGATATCCTTGTGAACAACGCAGGCGGCCCACCTCCGGGGCTGTGGTCCGATTGGGACCGCGACGATTTTATCGCGGCCCTCGATGCCAATATGCTGGCACCCATCGCACTCATGAAAGCCCTATTGCCCGCGATGATCGCCAAAGGTTGGGGCAGGGTCGTGAACATCACATCAGGATCGGTCAAATCACCGATTCCACAATTGGGCCTATCCAACGCGGCACGCGCGGGTTTGACAGGTTACGTTGCAGGCACATCGCGTCAGGTCGCAGGTCACGGCGTGACCATCAACAACCTACTGCCCGGTATCCACGCCACAGACCGCGCAATCAGCCTCGATCAAGGGGTCATGGCCGCCAAAGGGATCGACATGGACGCTGCACGTGCACAACGCCAAGCGACAATTCCCGCAGGTCGCTATGGTACCGCTGCAGAATTCGGCGCCACCTGTGCATTCCTTTGCTCACAGCACGCAGGGTTCATCGTCGGCCAAAACATCGTGCTTGATGGTGGCGCAATCAACGCGACAATCTGATGGGCAAGGGCGACAGCCTTGCTGATCAGCTGTTTAATGAAACCCGTCTGCACCTGCTTGCAGACGGGTTTGAACGGGCTGGCGTTTTTAGCGCCAAGCCCTTTGTTTCGCAAACCCTGAAAGCTTTCCCAACACTCGCGCTAAAGGCTCGGATCAACCATATCGCAGAGCATCTTTCAAAATCGTTACCTTCTGACTTCCTAGCCGCAAAAGAGGCGATTGAAGCGGCGATGCCTGCGCCTCTTGATCCCACAAAAACCGACAATGACTTTGGCCATTTCATCTACGCGCCTTTGGGTGTTTACGTTGAAAATCATGGGCTTGTGGGTCACTTTGAAAGTAGCCTCGATCTTCTTGAGCAGATCACGCAACGCTTTTCCATGGAGTTCTCGCTGCGGGCGTTTCTAAACCATGACGCGGCGGCAACGCTGGCCCGTGCAAAAGCATGGACGCTGCACGAAAGTTACCACGTCCGCAGGCTCGCCTCCGAGGGCACGCGGCCCAAATTACCGTGGGGCCAAAACGTTGGTCTCAGCGTGCAAGACACGCTGCCGATCCTTGATGCATTGCACAATGATCCGACACGTTTTGTGACAAGATCGGCTGCTAACCATTTGAATGACATCACAAAAGACGATCCGAGTGCTGTGATAGGGCGCCTCACAAACTGGCAAAAAACCGCGAAACAATCCGCACCTGAGCTCACATGGATGCGCAAACATGCGTTGCGTACTTTGGTGAAATCGGGCCGCGCGGGGGCGATGACGCATCTTGGCTATACGCCTGATGTGGCGATCAATGCTGCAAAAATAAATATTCCCAATGAGATAGCCTTCGGGGATAAACCAATCATCGCTTGTGAATTCACACCAGAAACCGATGCGCCATTGATTGTGGACTATGTGATTGACTTCATGAAATCGAATGGAAAAACAGCGCCAAAAACATTTAAGATGAAAGTCTTAGACGGCAAAGCTAACAAAACGATCCAACTCGAAAAAGCTCACCATTTTGACAACACCGCCACCACCTTCAAACTTTACGCGGGCGCGCATAAAATCCACCTTCAAATCAACGGACGGATCGTCGCAAGTCAGGCATTTTCTCTGTCGTAAGCTTGCCCATTTGCACCTCACTTGTTAGAGGTCGCCTAAACCCAATCGTTTCAGTCAGGGATAGCCCGTCACGATGACCACGCCTCGCTTAGAGATCCGCAATATCGCCAAGTCTTTTGGCGGGCGTCGCGTCGTTGATGACGTAAGCCTCAACGTGCAACCGGGGCAGGTTACCTGCCTTTTGGGCCCCTCTGGCTGTGGTAAATCGACGACCCTGCGGATTATCGCTGGCGTCGAGATGCAGGACACAGGCACGATCCATGTGGACGGACAACTGGTCTGCGATACCGTCACACGCATCCCGCCCGAGGGGCGCTCGATTGGCCTGATGTTCCAAGATTTCGCACTGTTTCCGCATCTTTCGGTGGCCGATAACGTGGGCTTTGGCCTGACAGGCGGGGCACGCAAGAACGGCGCGCGCATTGGCGAGCTGCTTGAAAGGGTCGGCATGTCGCGCTTCCTCAACGCGTTCCCACATGAGCTTTCTGGCGGTGAACAGCAACGCGTAGCCTTGGCCCGCGCCCTTGCGCCACGCCCGAAAATCATGCTGATGGACGAGCCGTTCTCGGGCCTTGATGACCGTCTGCGCGATGACATCCGGGACGAAACCTTGGCGGTTCTGAAAGAAGAAGGCGCAGGCGTCTTGCTTGTCACCCACGAGCCAGAGGAAGCGATGCGCATGGCCGACGAGATCGCCCTCATGCGTGATGGCAAAATTGTGCAGCGCGGCGCGCCATATCACATTTACAACGCGCCAGTGGATAAGGCGGCCGCAGGTTTCTTTAGCGATATCAACGTGATCCGTGGCAAAGTGCAGGGCGCTTTGACCGACACGCCCTTTGGGCAATTCCTCGCGCCTGGTCAACCAGATGGCACGCAGGTTGATATCGTGATCCGCCCGCAGCACCTTAAAATCGACTTTGACCGTGCGGGTCGGGGTCCCAATCCGACACCCTCCGACGGCACGCCCGCGCGTGGTCTTGTGCAACGCGCACGATTTATGGGGTCCGAGAGCCTTGTCGAATTCAAAATGGATTTTGACGGTTCGATCTTGCGGGCGCTGATTCCGTCGGTGTTCCTCCCCAAGGCAGGCACGCCGCTTTGGATTATGATCCGCCGTGATCGGTGTTT
>ENA-UOYK01000523-UOYK01000523.1-marine-metagenome-genome-assembly--contig:-NODE-523-length-12896-cov-2.979484_pt1 | contig 12896 bp, 11 predicted proteins | sample MGYA00238174_ERZ767213 | MGnify/ENA primary metagenome ERZ767213 (study PRJEB28944, sample SAMN06267167) | marine metagenome | isolation source: Columbia River Estuary | place: USA:Columbia River Estuary...
AGGCCTAAAACTGCCGATCCATCAGTGACAACAGCGACGGTATTGCGCTTAATTGTGAGCCGTCTTGCATCAGATGGGTCTTTAGCAATTGCTAGGCAGATTCTTGCAACCCCTGGGGTATAGGCCCTGGATAGATCATCACGAGTTTTAAGAGGAACTTTTGAATTAACTTCCAACTTTCCACCTAAATGGAGCAAGAAAGTTCTATCAGAGACCTTCTTTACATTAAGAATCGGTGAAGCACTTAGCGCTGCTGTAATTCTATCTCCGTGAGCAACATCTATAGCATCACAGGTAACATCAATAACAACACCATCTATTTGTGATTCGACAACATCAAGTGCAGTAACCATCGCACCTTCTCGAGAAATAATTGTGGTTATCTCAGCAACAGGTTGAAATTCAGCGCGTCCTTCAACACGAATAGTTATTCCATATCCTGGGGAGGTATTAGCCATTTAGACAACTCCGTAGAGTCGATCTCCAGCATCGCCAAGGCCAGGAACGATATAGCCATGTTCGTTTAACTTCTCATCCATGGCTCCAGTAACAATAGCAATTGGAGTTTTAGAATCTTTAAATGCCTCTTCAACTGCTTTTGCTCCCTCAGGAGCTGAGAGTAAACAGATAGCAGTAACAGATTCTGCCCCTCGCTCAATTAGATAATTAATTGCAGCAATTAGAGTTCCGCCAGTTGCAAGCATTGGATCTAGGACATAACACTGGCGCTTTGTTAAATCATCGGGCAATCTATTGGCATAGGTCGATGCTTGGAGAGTCTTTTCATCTCTAACCATCCCTAAAAATCCCACATCAGCGCTAGGAATAACGCGCATCATTCCCTCAAGCATTCCAAGACCAGCTCTAAGAATTGGAACTACTACAGGACGAGGCGTTGCCAGCATCGCACCTTTTGTCTGAGTAACTGGAGTCTGAATCGAGACTTCTTGGATTTTTACATCCCTAGTTGCTTCATATGCCAAGAGAGTGACTAGCTCCTCAACCAAGTGCCTAAAGATTTGTGAATTAGTCTGCTTATCGCGTAGCACGGTCAATTTATGGGTCACAAGCGGGTGATTTACTACAACGACCTTCATGGCGGCACTTTACTACCAAGGGCAACGGTGGAACTATGAGGCATTGCATTTCTTATGAGCGGGAGGTGTGAGATGGCAGACGAAACACTTGAATTTGCTCTCCTTTCCTGGCGTGATGATGGGCAATGGCGAATCTCTCAATTACCAGATGAAGCAACTAGTGATATCGGTCTAGTCCTTGATGCGCTTAGAGCTCAACAAGTAGATGGCGGAGCAATTGCACTTCTTGCTATTGATGATCAATTCTTCATAATCATCCGCCAGATTGGCGCAAAGATGCAGATGGTTTTAAGTGATGTCATGGCAGCACTTGATTATGAAATAGCTGCTGAGGTTTTAGAGTTAAGCGATATCGAATTTCCAGCAGAAGATGATGCTGATGAACCAGCAGGGGATTTAAATATCTTTACAGATCTCGGTCTTGATGCCATGGAGCTACAGATGATCTGCGATGATGATGAGTTATATCCAGAGGAGCAGTTAGAGGTAATTGCTAGAAGAATTGGCTTTGGCGATGAGTTTAGTGAGTTAGTAGAGAATCTATAAATGAACCATGAACGCGCAATGCGCGTAGCACTTGAGCGCGCTAAATTTGGTAGTACTTCAAGTGGTGATGTGCCAGTTGGCGCAGTGATACTAAATAAAGATGGCGAGATAGTTGCTCTTGGAAATAATCAGAGGGAACTCCTTAAAGACCCACTAGGACATGCAGAAATTGTTGCTATCAAAGCAGCATCAAGATCAATTGGTGCTTGGCGTTTAGATGAGTGCACCTTAGTTGTCACTCTTGAGCCATGTGTGATGTGTGCGGGGGCGATAATGGCAGCAAGAATTCCGAAGCTAGTTTTTGGCGCCTGGGATGAGAAGGCAGGAGCCTGCGGCTCTGTATGGGATTTGATTCGCGACCCAAGAGCGCTACATAAAGTTGAAGTTATTTCAGGTGTTTTAGAGCAAGAGTGCGCTGAGTTATTAACGCAGTTCTTTGCCCAAAAGAGGTAATTTAAAAACTGATAAGAGCCTCGCGTATAGTCACCTACGGTGGCGTGTCCGAGCGGCCTAAGGAGCGCGCCTCGAAAGCGCGTGTTGGGGAAACCCAACCGTGGGTTCAAATCCCACCGCCACCGCCAGTTATTTAACTCTTAAAAACCTCTTTAAACCCCAGATAGTGACCAGCAACATTGCTTCCCTAACAATATTTTTTGACATCTTACTCACGCCATTTTCGCGCTCTCTAAAGGTAATTGGAACTTCAATCATCTTTCCGCCAAGTTTATATACAGCCCGTGTCATCTCTATCTGAAATGAGTAGCCCTCACTCTTTATCGCTTCTAGATTTAGTTTTTTAAGAATCGATGAGGAGTAGATGCGAAATCCTGCCGTTGAGTCTTTAACTCCCATACCCAACATCGCTCTAACATAGAGATTTGCAGCCCTTGATAGCAGCTCTCTGCTCTTAGACCAATTCTCAGTCTTTCCGCCAGACACCCATCTACTACCTATTACTAGATCTGTATTGGGTTGTAGCTCTTCTGCCTCAATCATCTTTTTTAGATCTCGCACTCTATGAGAGAGATCAGCATCCATCTCAATTAACGATTCATATCCTCGCTCTAAGCCCCACGCAAAGCCAGTGCGATAAGCGCTGCCAAGTCCGGACTTACTGGCTCGCTCTAAGAGAAAGAGACCTGGATAGCGCCTTTGTATCTCTTTGATTTTCTCTCCTGTTTTATCTGGTGAGCCATCATCGATAATCAAGATATGAGAATTAGCAATGTGTTTAAAAATGCGCTCAATCAGGATTGGAGCATTGGCCAACTCGTTATAAGTTGGAATTATTATTAAACGCTTCATACCCTTATTTCATAAGAGGGATTCAAGATAGTAAGTGCGCCATCATCTTCTCCCACCATTCCCTCAGCAATAAGAGTTGATCCCACTTCAAGGCCTGCTATCTCTCGCCTTCCTAAGAACTGCAGTGTAACCCCGCCGCTCTCATCCCAGATTTCAACCTCTAGCGTTGGAGCGCTATCCATAGCAGCAGGCCTTATTGCAGTTACTTTTCCTGCCACATGTGCTCTCTTGCGCCAAGTGATACTGCCAATCGGCATCATTGATTCTTGATAATGACTTATTACTTCAGATGATTGGAGCCAATTGCTTTTGGTTCTAGCTGGCGCGCTACTTGTAGCTTTAGCTTTCTCTGGCTCTACGCTCTCTATTTCGCGCACCTGCCCCTTTAAGATCCGCTCCACATCAAAGGGAACGATTGTTGCAACAACTCGAGGCAATTGCGAAATAGGTCGTGCGATTTCTTCAGCAGTTTGGTCGTGGAGCAAACGGCCAAGGAATCCACGATATGCCCGACGTGGGAGCAGTAACGTTAACTCGACATCAGATTTCTGAGTAGAGCGAATTGCATAGTCAACTGCAGCATTAGGAATTCTGCGATCAGGACAGTCGATAAATTCAATAGGGACATCATCAACGCTATGACTGGACATCCATTCTTCCTTAATCTGTTCTGCGCGACGGTCATCTAGCACGAAATGCACGGCATGTATTGATCGAGGGTTTAGTGATCGGGCGTAACGAATAGTTCCAACCGTGGCAAGATCTACTGAGTCAACTAAAACTGTCACATCGTGGCGAGTGATTGAGAGTGCTCGCTCAAGTTCTTTTCGAACTTCTAACGCTTTTTTCTCTGCGTCATATCGAGTTCTCAGCCTCAAGAAAGATATAACCAATATCGGAGCCAGTATTAGGACCACCCAAGCACCTTCTGTGAATTTAACTACTGAAAATATAATGACGATAATTAGTGACAAACCTCCAGCTAGCCCATTTATGGCAAACTTTAATCTCCAATTACCTTCACGGTTTTTGTAATTATGTTTCGCCATGCCAAGTCCAGAGAGGGTAAAGGCGGTAAAGACCCCGAGTGCATAAAAAGCAACAAGATAGGAAATCGAACCTTGAGTAGCAACGACCAGAATAAGAGCTGCGCCAGAAAGGACCATGATTCCATTAGAAAAGTTCAGTTTATGACCACGCTTTGTTAGCCATTTAGGTAGATATCCATCAGCTGCGGCGTAATTAACAACTATAGGAAAGGCGCTAAAGGTTGTATTTGCTCCCGCAAAAAGAATAAGCATTGTCGCGGTCTGGACCAGAATGAAGAATGCTGATCCAAATGCTCCGTCACCGAGAATAGTTGAAGCTACTTGAGAAATTACAGTTGGTGTTTCATCTTCATAAGGCACGGCCAAAATCCGGTGCGCAAAGTAGGAGACTCCAAGAACTAAGGTTCCAAGAATCATGCTCATCATTACCAGCGTTTTCTTGGCATTAGCTGATTCTGGAGACTTAAATAAACCTACACCGTCGGCGATCGCCTCAAGACCAGTCAAAGAAGATCCGCCGTTAGCAAATGCCCTAAGTAATATAAAGACCGCTGCTGCTGAGAGGAGTCCCTGTTCAGTTCCGATCTCGATAGCCCCTGGTGAGCGCGGGTTAAGTTGTGGCAACCCAGTTGTTAGTTCGCGAAAGATTCCTATTCCAAAAACTACGAACATAGAGCCAACGAATAAGTAAGTGGGCAGCGCGAAAGTACGGCCAGCTTCTTTTACACCACGAAGATTTCCATACGCTAAGAGGGCAATTACAACTACACACATTTGAATTTTCCATGGAGCTAACTCAGGAAATGTGGAGACAATCGCAGCCACACCTGCAGCGGTCTGAATAGCAAGAGTTACTATGTAATCTAAAATCAGTGCCACTGCTGCAATCTGGGCAGAAACTGGGCCAAAGTTATCTCGCGAAACAATATATGCCCCACCAAATTGTGTATAAACCGAAATAACGTTTCGGTAAGAAAGTGTGATGATTAACAGGACCGTTATTACTACAAAAGTCATCGGCATCAATAGAGTAAATGCGGCTAAGCCAAAAGCTGGAAGTAAGGCGACAAGAATCTGTTCGGAACCATAGGCCGATGATGAAATGCAATCTGACGAAAGAATCCCAAGGGCGTAACGCTTCTTCAAACGTTGATGGCCAAGGGTATGGCGATTTAACGGGGCGCCTAGTAAGAATTTCTTTAACCGGTATGTGAAAGGGTCCCGCAAGTGCGCATGTTCTTTAAGCGCTCTAGGGGTAGGAGCATCATCAGTCCAAGATTTAGCCACGGTAGTTGCCCATTCTACGCCCCCCTTTTCACGCGTATGCTCTGCGCCTATGACCTTAAAAACTGATCTCTATATCGATGGAAAATGGGTTAAAGGCAGTGGAACAGTGCCGGTCTATGACCCTAGCGATGCAAGTGTAATCGCAGAGATTCAGACGGCAGGCTCGAAAGAATGTGAGGCTGCAGTTGATGCAGCATTTCGCGCATTTCCAGATTGGGCAAAAAGCGCTCCAAGATATCGCGCAGAGATTCTCCGGAAAGCATTTGAAATTATGGTCGCAGAGGCTGATCAATTAGCAGAGTTAGTCTCTCGCGAAAATGGCAAAGTTGTAACAGATGCTAAAGGTGAGATTTTATATGCCGCAGAGTTCTTCCGTTGGTTTGCAGAGGAGACAGTTAGAGTTCAAGGAGACTTTCGAAAGTCGCCAAGTGGAGATAAGAGAATATTAGTAACCCATCAACCAATTGGAGTCTCACTTCTTATTACCCCTTGGAATTTCCCAGCAGGTATGGCAACTAGAAAAATTGGCCCAGCAATTGGGGCAGGTTGCACTGTAATTCTCAAACCTGCAATTGAAACACCGCTAACAGCGATGGCAATTGTTGATATTTTAGAGCGAGCTGGCGTCCCTAAAGGGGTAGTAAATCTAGTAACACCAACTCCAGCAGGGCCAATGGTTTCTCAGATGCTCCATGATCCAAGAGTTATGAATCTTTCATTTACCGGATCAACAGAGGTTGGTCGCATCCTTCTTAAAGAGGCATCAGATCGAGTTATTAGATGCTCCATGGAACTTGGCGGTAATGCGCCATTTGTTGTCCTTGATGATGCAAATATTGATGAAGCAGTTAAAGGTCTAATGCTTGCCAAGATGAGAAATGGCGGAGCTGCCTGCACTGCTGCCAACCGAATCTATGTTCATAAAGGTATTGCAAAGGAATTTACAGTTAAGTTTGCTAAAGCCATGTCAGAGTTAAAGATGGCTCCAGGGCGTGAGGCAGGCGCTCAACTTGGAGCAAGTGTTTCAATAAAAGAACGCAATAAGATCGCAGAGCTAGTAGAGCTCTCAGTTAAAGATGGCGCTAAAGTTGAAACTGGCGGGATTATGCCTGATGGCCCTGGAGCTTTTTATCCACCAACAGTTCTAACAGTTGATAAATCAAATGAGATCCTAAAGTATGAAGTCTTTGGCCCAGTAGCCCCCATCGTCACATTTGAAAGTGATGAAGAGGCGATCAAACTAGCTAATGAAAGCGACTTTGGATTAATTAGTTATGTCTATTCAGGTGAGTTAGGTCGGGCAATTCGCATCGCAGAGGCGATTGACTCTGGAATGGTTGCAATCAATCGAGGAATGATTTCTGATCCTGCCGCTCCCTTTGGAGGAAATAAGCAATCAGGCCTTGGTCGTGAGGGCGGCTTTGATGGCATCCACGAATTCCTTCAGACTAAGTACATCGGTCTAGATATCTAGAGATAAGGTTATTCAATGCGTATTTTAGTAACTGGTGGAGCAGGATTTCTTGGCTCGCATCTATGTGAAAAGTTATTATCTTTAGGTCATAGCGTTCTAGCAGTTGATAATTTCTATACCGGAGATCAAAAGAATATTGCACACCTTCGTGAAAATCGAGACTTCGAACTACTACGCCATGATGTGACTTTCCCACTCTATGTTGAAGTCGATGGAATATTTAATTTGGCCTGTCCTGCAAGCCCAATTCACTATCAGAGAAATCCAGTCCAAACCTTTAAAACAAGCGTTCATGGAGCTATAAATATGCTCGGTCTTGCAAAGAGAACTGGGGCAAGATTCTTTCAAGCATCAACATCTGAGATCTATGGTGACCCAACAGTGAGCCCACAGCCTGAGGAGTATTGGGGCAACGTTAATCCCATAGGAATTAGATCTTGCTACGACGAAGGCAAGAGGGCTGCTGAGACTCTAACTTTTGATTACCATCGTCAATTTGGTCTAGATATAAGGGTTGCTCGAATATTTAATACCTATGGCCCAAAAATGGCAGCAGATGATGGGCGAGTAGTTAGCAATTTTATTGTTCAAGCTTTAAAAGGTGAGCCTCTAACAGTTTATGGAGATGGGACTCAAACCAGAAGTTTCTGTTATGTCGATGATCTAATAGATGGATTTATAAAACTCTTCTTTAAGGAAGGCCTTTATCAACCGATAAATCTTGGCAACCCTGCCCCCATAAATATGCTGGAATTAGCCAAGGAGATAATTGAGTTAACTCAGAGCAAATCCCAAGTTGAGATAAGACCACTACCAGGAGATGATCCAAAACAAAGAGAACCAATGATTGAGAAAGCTGAAAAAATTCTAGGTTGGAAGCCAGTAGTTGATCGCCGAAGTGGGCTAATCAAGACTATCGAATACTTTAAATCAACACTTAATTAAAGATCTGACTTAAAAACTTTTTGCCAGTAATCAATCCAGAGCACATCTAAAGATCTGGGATTTCTCACTCGGACACTTTGCTCAAAGTCCTCAATCGCTTCCTCTGCCTCTTGCCAAGTATTGATAATTATCATAGGGACTTTGAAGTGTTCAAGACTTTGGCTCCAAGAATTACTTAAAACAATGGGGATAGAGCCTCGATATAGCGTCTCCCAGAATCTGTGAGTATCAACCCCATTGCCTCGAGGACAGGCTATGTAGCGGTACTTCTCCATAGTCTTAGCAAAAGAGCTGGGTGAAATATTCTCTCTTTTTAATTCAAAAGCACCTTTTTGACTTTCAGCCACCGCTATTAAATCCATCCGATCTCTATGGGTAGGAGAAATAGGCCCGACTAGAATTTGCTTAGATTTTTCATTCCAATCGAGAGTGGCAGTTAGATTTTTTGGTAATCCATTTATTCCTATTGATAGATTTTCTATACCAATCGGTAGCGTGAAGATATCTTTATTGTTACTGATAAATGAATTTTGTAGATAGAATCTTTGAAAAAGTCCTTGTGGTAATTGATTAATATCGGTGAAGTCATAATCACTATTACCTGCTATCAAGATTCTCTTGTGTTCTTGATTTAGATTCAATCTTTTCAGTTCCGTAAGATAATCTGAGCGGCAGAAAATGATTCGGTGGTCTTGGCTAGAACTCAGGTAGCGGCCTAATTGTTCTTCATTTGATATGACTAAATCTGCCAAGCTGGCGAAAGCATCTCCGCTTAGATAGGGCGAACTATTTCTTGACCTGTAGGCAATCTGGCGGGCTCTAATCGCAAGACGCTCAGTGATGGAGAAGTTACTTCTAGCCATTTCTACCTGCCTCAAAATAGCCGGCCATTTACCGATATTAGATTGCGATGGCGGAGGATGAGGGATTTGAACCCTCGGTAGGTTTCCCTACACACGCTTTCCAAGCGTGCGCACTCGGCCGCTATGCGAATCCTCCCGAGCTCACCTCGTATTGAAGTAAGGAGGAGAACTCTATCGGTGCTTCAAACTATGATTCACCGCAGATCCTCCGTGCGGCATTACCGTGCCGAACTCCCCCAGGGCTGGAAGGCAGCAAGGGTAGGCCCGCTCTAATGGGTGTACGGGGGATCCTTTAAGAAAGGTCAAAATGTCACTGGCGCTTTATCGCAAGTATCGCCCCTCTATTTTTGCTGATGTTATTGGCCAAGAACATGTAACAACACCGCTATCAAATGCACTTGAATCAGGTCGGATTCATCATGCTTATTTATTCTCTGGTCCTCGAGGCTGCGGCAAGACATCAAGTGCCAGAATTATGGCTCGCTCACTTAATTGCGAAAAAGGGCCAACGCCAAATCCTTGTGGCAAATGCCAATCATGCACCGATCTTGTAGCAAATGGTCCAGGCTCTATCGATGTTATTGAGTTAGATGCTGCTACTCATGGGCTAGTTGATGATGCAAGAGATCTAAGAGATAAAGCTTTCTTTGCACCTGTTAGTTCAAAGTACAAGATCTATATCATCGATGAGGCCCACCAATTAGGGCCAGGAGCAGCTAATGCCCTTCTTAAAGTAGTTGAAGAACCACCGCCACATGTTTTATTTATCTTTGCAACAACAGAGCCAGAGAAACTAATTGCAACTATTCGCTCAAGAACCCATCACTATCCATTTAGATTGGTTCCTCCTGGAATTTTGGGAGAGCATCTTGAGAAGCTCTGCCAAGCAGAGGGTGTAAAGGTTGAAAAGGGCGTAATTCCGCTAGTAGTTAGAGCATCAGGTGGATCTGTTAGAGATGCGCTCTCTGTTTTGGGTCAATTACTAGCAGGGGCTGGAAAAGATGGCGTTACCTATGAAATTGCGGTTCAACTACTTGGCTATACCGATGGCGCACTTCTTGATGATGCTATTGATGCAATAGGTGCTAGAGATACTGCAACGTTATTTAAAACAATCGATCTACTTGTTGAATCAGGCCATGACCCAAGGCGCTTTGCCTTTGATTTACTTGAGCGCTTAAGAGATCTAGTTATTGTTGATGCCTTATCTGATCAAGCAGCCACAGTTCTTCGTGGATATCCTAAAGATCAACTAACAAGAATGGCATCACAGGCATCAAGAATTGGCAGCGCATCACTAAATAGGGCGGCAGCTCTGCTTGCTGAAGGTTTAACAGCGATGCGAGGAGCAACGCCTGCAAGGCTAATTCTGGAGTTAGTTGCAGGGAAGATAACAATTGCTCAAGGTGATTCCAGCGATACTGGAATGATTTCACGGCTAGAGCGACTTGAGCGCCAATCAGGATTTGATGTTGTAAGTGCTGTTGCTACCCCTACTCAGAAGGTTAATAAAACTGAGTCAAAGGCTGAGCCAAAAACTATTAAAGAAGAGCCAGAGCAAGTAAAGAGTGAGCCGGCAATAGCAGAGAAGGCTCCTAGTAGTGCTGATATTGCATCATTAAGACGGATGTGGCCTGATGTTATTGAAAGCGTTAAGCGAAAACGTCGTCTAACCTGGTCGCTACTATCAGCAAGCACGCAAATACTAAGTGTTGATAACGAGCAGATAACTATTGGAATTGTTAATGCTGGAGCAAGGGATTCATTTATTAGATCTGAGAGCGAGCAGATATTAATCGATGCCTTTGTTGAAGTTACTGGAATCAAAAGAAAAATTGAAGTGGTGGTAGATCTATCAACCTCTACTAACTCAAATGAGGCAAAGAGTGCAAGAGTTGATGAAGATCCAGATGATGAAGTTCGCCTCTCTGGAACAGAGCTACTAATGAAAGAACTTGGCGCGCGCGTTATTGGCGAGAGCGATAAGTGATGTACGAAGGAATCATTCAAGAGCTAATTGATGAATTAGGCCGCCTGCCAGGAATTGGCCCAAAGAGCGCCCAGAGAATTGCCTTTCATGTTATTCAATCAGAGAGCGTTGATGTAAATCGTTTAGTTGAGGTACTACGTCTGGTCAAAGAGCGAGTGAAGTTCTGCAGCCAATGTTTTAATATCGCAGAGGAAGAGCTATGCAAGATCTGCCGGGATGTAAGGCGAGATGACTCTCTGATCTGTGTTGTTGAGGAGAGCAAAGATGTTGTTGCTATTGAGAGAACTAGAGAGTTTCGCGGTAAATACCATGTGTTAGGAGGGGCAATTAGCCCAATTGATGGCATTGGTCCTGAGCAGCTAAAGATAAGAGAGCTTCTCACTCGCCTTGCCGATGATCGGATCAAAGAGATCATCATTGCCACCGATCCAAATCTTGAGGGCGAGGCAACAGCGACCTATCTAGCAAGAACAATGAAGCCACTTGGAATAAAGATCTCCCGTCTTGCATCCGGTCTTCCTGTTGGTGGGGATCTGGAATATGCCGATGAAGTAACTCTTGGAAGAGCTTTTGAAGGTCGAAGGTCTTTAGATCTCTAATAGTGAGACAGAACCCGTCTTAATATATGAGATAAACTCCGCTTTGCTTTAACTCTCTGCCAACATGAAGCCATGGGTCTAATCGTCCAGAAGTTCGGGGGCTCCTCCGTTGCCGATGCTGAGAGCATCAAGCGCGTTGCTGCCCGTATCGCTGCCTCTAAGCGATCTGGCCAGCAGGTCGTAGTAGTTGTCTCAGCAATGGGCGATACCACAGATGAATTAATTGATTTAGCTAATCAAGTCTCACCAATACCAAATGGTCGAGAGCTCGACATGCTTTTAACTGCAGGTGAGCGAATCTCTATGGCCCTTCTTGCAATGGCTATTTCAAATCTAGGACTTGAGGCTCGCTCCTTTACTGGAAGCCAGGCAGGAATTATTACAACTTCAACTCATGGAAGGGCGCGAGTAATTGATGTAACCCCGGGAAGAATTCAAGAGGCGTTAAAAGAGGGAGCAATTGCAATCGTTGCAGGATTTCAAGGAGTTGCTCAAGATACTAAAGATATTACAACCCTAGGTAGAGGTGGCTCAGATACAACTGCAGTTGCACTTGCTGCAGCACTTGATGCTGATGTCTGTGAGATTTACACAGATGTTGATGGCGTATTTAGCGCAGATCCAAGAATTGTTCCAACTGCAAGAAAGCTAAAGAGCGTCACCTATGAAGAGATGCTAGAACTTGCAGCATCTGGAGCCAAAGTATTACATCTTCGCTGCGTTGAATATGCCAGACGTTTTAATCTACCAATACATGTTAGATCATCATTTTCTAATTTAGAAGGAACCTGGGTCGTAAAAGACCAACCTGAAGGAGGAAGCATGGAGCAAGCAATCATCTCTGGAATCGCTCATGATAAGAGTGAGGCCAAGATAACAATCGTTGGGGTGCCAGATAGAGCAGGTGTTGCAGCTCGAATCTTTCAGGCGATAGCAGATGCTGATATCAATATAGATATGATCGTGCAGAACGTCTCTGCAGCTGCAACTGGCCTAACTGATATCTCATTTACTCTTCCAAGAAGTGAAGGAGCCCTTGCTACCTCAACGGTGCAGAAACTCCAGGGAGAAATTGGTTTTCAATCAATTCAATATGATGATCAGATCGGTAAATTATCCTTAATTGGCGCTGGTATGCGCTCACATCCTGGAGTAACAGCTAACTTCTTTGCCGCAATGGCCTCTGCTGGAGTTAATATTGAGATGATTTCAACCTCTGAAATTCGCATCTCTATTGTCTGTCGCCAGAGCGATGTTGAGCGCGCAGTTCAAGCAGCGCATACCGCCTTTGATCTTGATGCCGATCAGATTGAAGCTGTTGTCTATGGTGGAAGCGGGATATGAGTAGAAAGCCAAGCTTGGCAGTAGTTGGAGCAACAGGAGCAGTTGGAACTGTGATGCTCGATATTCTCAGTAAACGAGAGAATGTCTGGGGCGAGATTCGACTTATTGCATCTGAGAGAAGCGCTGGAAAGAAACTACTCTGCCGCGGGGAAGAGCTAACTGTTGTTGCACTATCACCTGAGTCATTTGATGGAATTGATGTTGCTATGTTTGATGTTCCAGATGAAATCTCTGCCATATGGGCTCCAATAGCAGCATCAAGGGGCGCAGTATGCGTTGATAACTCAGGGGCATTTCGAATGGATGAGCAAGTTCCTCTAGTTGTCCCGGAAGTCAATCTACAAGAAATTAAGAACCGCCCTAAGGGAATTATCTCTAATCCCAATTGCACAACACT